>OZSS01000697.1_pt1 | contig 16213 bp, 20 predicted proteins | sample 1779911 | NCBI WGS metagenome assembly OZSS01 (sample SAMEA2603589, study PRJEB24840) | metagenome | biome: Water; feature: Photic zone; material: Seawater sample | place: Mediterranean Sea | collected 2013-11-12 | depth 10 m | reverse complement strand
GATTAATACACTCCAAATTGCTCACACAAGCCAGGCTATTTAGTCTGACCCCTGGCCGTTTAGAGATGATGAAAACCAAGGAGATAGAGGATAAAGTTGCAGCTCGGATATCCAAATTATTAGGGGAGTGGACCGGGCAAGATTGGATGGTGTCGGTCGTAGATCGTGAAGGAGACAAAACTATACAGGAACAAATGCTGGAAAAAGAAAGGTGCATGAAAACTGAGGCTGCGCAAGACCCGCTGGTGGCAAGGATTATTGAAACGTTTCCCGGAGCGACTATAGATACCGTTCGTCCTCTTTTAGACAGAGAATTTAACTGTGAATCTGGTGGAGTAAAGGATAATAAAGAAGAGTCAATTGATAAGGAATAAATTATGAAAAACTTGGGACAAATGATGAAGCAAGTTCAGGAAATGCAAGCGCAAATGGAGGACCTGACTGTTGAGGGTTCCAGCGGTGCAGGAATGATAATGGTTAGCCTCAACGGAAAGGGGGTTGTTCGTGAAGTCAAAATAGATCCGACTATAGTAGATTCTAACGATGTTGGATTACTCGAAGACTTAATCGCTGCAGCTGTAAATGATGCGCGCTCGAAGGTTGATGATAAAGTTGCTGAGAAAATGCAAGAAGTGAGTGGTGGAATTACTTTGCCACCTGGGTTTAATTTACCATTTTAGGGTGGGGTCGTGACTAAAACGCTTGGAACTAACGAACTAGACCGCCTAGCCCATTTGCTAGGTAAGCTGCCGGGACTGGGGCCGAGATCTTCGGGTCGAGTGGCACTACATCTTCTTAAACAAAAAGAGTCATTAATGTTGCCTTTGGCGTCGGCCCTAGCTGATGCAGCCCATAATGTTAGCCGTTGTGAAATATGTGGCAATCTCGACTCAATTAATCCATGCCGAATTTGTACTGATCAAGAAAGAGATAAGAGTACTTGTTGCGTTGTTAAAGAAGTAGGCGACTTGTGGGCTTTAGAGAGATCTGGAGTGTATAATGGACAATATCATGTTATGGGCGGGCTTCTCTCTGCTCTAGACGGAATAGGTCCCCAGGAACTAAGATGTGAAGGCTTGGTTAAAAGAGCGTCAAATAATTCTATGAAGGAGATCATTTTGGCCATGGATGCTACTGTAGATGGTCAAACAACAGCCTATTATCTTGTGGAGTTACTATCTGAAAGTAATATTTCTGTTACTTGGTTAGCCCGCGGGGTGCCTGTCGGAGGAGAGTTAGGTTACTTGGATGACGGCACTATCGCCCAGGCCCTGAAGGCTAGAAGAAGTATTTAAATAAGGGCAATATTATGGTTTATTTTATTAAAAGTTGTCTTTTCTCTCTCTAATTTCAGCGAAAACATCTTCTGGTTTAGCTCCAGATAATCCTAACTCTCCTGCCAAAATAGGGTTGTCGGCGCGCAGAAAAGGGTTTGTATCAAGTTCGTCTATTAGAACCGATGGTATTGTGGGTTGATTTCTCGATCGCATTTCCTCGAACTCTTTAACTCTACTTTGCAACTTAGTGTTATTGGGATCTATGCTAATGGCGAATTTTGCATTTGATATAGTGTACTCATGACCACAATAAATTTTTGCTGTTGAATTAAGAGAACGAAGTCGCAACAACGAATGCCACATCTGTTCCATAGTCCCCTCAAACACTCGACCACACCCCAGAGCAAAAAGTGTATCCCCACAGAAAAGCGCGTCAGATTCTGCAAACCATACGGCTATATGACCTCGTGTATGACCTGGCGTCTCAATAACTTGGCCTTTATGCCCACCTACATCTATTTGGGCGATATGGAATTACCATGTTCGCAATTTCGGGTCTTGATATAGCTCTATGGGATATTGCAGCGAAAAGAGCGGGGGTTCCGCTGTATAAGCTACTTGGTGGCTCTACGATAAGATCAATTCCCGCCTATGCCAGTCTATTTAGGTACGAGGATCGCGACCTAGTAGCGGATCGTGTTCGGCATGCAATGGATTTGGGATATGAGAGTATAAAATTGCACGAAATAAATATTCCTGAGGTTCATGCTGCTCGAGAAGCAGCGGGTCAGGGTGTACCACTAATGGTTGATGTGAATTGCCCGTGGACCCCAGAAGAAGCAAAATCAATGGCCCTTGCATTTAAAGCTTATGATGTCCTTTGGTTGGAGGAACCTATTAACCCACCAGAAAATTTTCAGGCACTGTCAAAATTACGGACAGAAACTGAAATGGCGATAGCTGCGGGAGAGAACGCTTGTACCGCTTTTGAATTCAAGAAAATGATGGAAGCTAATGCGATCGATTACGCGCAACCTAGTGTTACAAAAGTCGGTGGCATTACTGAATTTCGAAAAATTGCTACCTTGTGTGAAGTATATGGAGTTCAACTTATGCCACATTCCCCATATTTTGGGCCTGGGTTTCTTGCAACTCTGCATCTCTCACAAGCTATTCCAAATAGTGGTATGATAGAGCGAATTTTTATAGAACCTGAAACAAATCTATACGGTAACTCGACTTATGATCCTGTTAATGGAGCTTTTGGAGCCCCGGGTGGTAATGGATTGGGTTTAGAACCAGACATAGATGTTTTAAAAACTTATAGAGTTTAATTCATTATGACCAAGTATTACTGAAATGTATAACGATGTCATAGATCTAAAAGCTTTTTATAGCTCCAATCTGGGGCAATTAGCTAGACGTTTAATAACGAAGAAAATAAGAATGGTTTGGCCTGATGTAAGAGGTATGAATATTATGGGATTGGGCTACGCAGTGCCGTATTTACGTCCATTTTTGGGAGAAGCAGATCGTTTGTTTGCTGTTATGCCGGCGCAGCAAGGCGCTACAGCATGGCCAGAGGAATATTCTAATTTAAGTGTTTTAAGTGACGATGCCGAACTTCCGCTTCAGAGTTCTTCAATAGATCGTATTGTGATGGTCCACAGTGTTGAATGTTCGGAACAACTTCGGGCCATGTTAGAAGAATCGTGGAGAGTGCTTACTGGTAATGGACGCTTGCTGATTATTGTGCCCAATCGGCGTGGTTTATGGTCAAGATTTGAAAGAACTCCTTTTGGCCATGGGCAGCCATATTCGCGATCACAATTATCCCGTTTACTTCGAAATAATATGTTTACAACTGACCAAACTATTCGAGCACTCTTTGTTCCGCCTTATCCATGGCGCATTATACTGCGTTCGGGATATACTTTAGAGGATATTGGGTCGAGATGGCTGCGCCATTTAGGCGGGGTATTAATTGTGGAGGCTACAAAGCAAATTTATGCCCCGAGCAAAATTAAGCCAATTATTAATAGAGAGCGAAGATTGTTACCAACCGTAGCAACTCGTATTTCAGTCCTTGGGGAACGGAGCGTTTTCCCTAATACTTGCCAACGTCGTTCAATTGAATAAAGTTGCATAAATAGAAGAACAGAATTAATTCTATCTGAATTGAAGAGAAAATGTGTCCACCGGAGATTAAACGTGGCATCGTTGAGTGATTTAAGAAATGAGATAGACGAGATTGATAAGAGGCTGCACGATCTCCTTATGCGCCGTGTCGAGATAGGGCGAGAAGTTGCTAAGGCAAAGACCGGCTCGGATTCTGGTCCTAATCTTCGACCTGGCCGCGAAGCACAAATAATCAGAGGGCTTGCTGCTCGAAATAATGGGCCATTATCGATGGGTTCTGTGGTAAGGATATGGCGCGAAATTTTAAGTGCAAATCTTAATCAACAAATAGAAATTAGAGCAGCGACTCTTTCATCTGATACGGACTTCCAAGGTTTAGCAACAGAATATGTTGGAACTACATCAAAACTGCTATACCTCGATAATATTGAAGAAGTTATTCAATGTGTTGCAAAAGGAGATGCAGAGATAGGAATACTCCCTGATCTAAACTTGAGTGTTCACGGAAGATGGTGGCCGAAGCTAATAAATCTTTATAAAAATAGGAAATTAAACATCATATCGCATTTGCCTGTAGCAACAAGTAGAGCCAAAAAACCTGGTGCCTTTATCATCGCCGCACAGGAACCAGAGATATCGGGGAACGATACCTCAGTTTTTATTGTTGACGGAGATACATATCTAGTGCCCGGACGTATAATCGATGAGGATGGAGATATGAAACTTATTTTTGTTGATGGGTATCAACAGAGTTTGGATGCTCCTGCCAACATAAAATGGGAACGTATTGGCGCTTTTCCCAATCCAATTGTTTAATACAGCGAGACAATAGAATTTAATGCGAGGTGCTTATGAATTATCCAACTCCACGCTCAACAATAGCCGAAATGGTGCGTTATCAGCCTAATTTGAGCGTTAACAAGTCGCAACGGGTTATAAGATTGTCGGCCAACGAAGGAGCTTTTGGCCCAAGCCCAAAAGCAAAAGCGGTTTTGACGAACATCGGTGAGAGTATGCATTGGTACCCGGAAGAAGAACCTTTAGCCTTAGCCGAAGCATTAGGAAAAAAATATAATCTGGATTCGTCAAAAATGGTCTTTGGATGTGGTTCGGACGAGTTGATTATGTCGATTTGTCAGGCGTTTATAGGCCCTGATGATGAAGCAATCCATTCCGAATACGGTTTTGTTATGTACCCTATGTCTATAAAAGTAGCCGGGGGGCGGCCTATATCTGCGCCAGATTTGAATTTTAAAGTGGATGTTGATGCTATACTCGAACGCATAACTGACCGCACTCGGGTTGTTTTCCTAGCAAACCCAAACAACCCTACGGGTTCATATCTATCTCGAACAGAAGTCAATAAACTGCATCGTGGGTTGCCGAATAATATTTTGTTAGTAATAGACTCGGCTTACGCAGAATTTGTCGTTAGAAACGATTATTCGGATGGATCCGAATTAGTTGACAATTTCGATAATGTCATAATGTTAAGGACGTTCTCGAAGCTCTACGCGATGGCCGGTTTAAGATTGGGTTGGGGGTATGGACCAGCGCATGTGACTGACGCTCTTCATGTCGTCAAACAACCGTTTGGAGCAAACAGAGCTGCGGTGGAAGCGGCTATTGCAGCCATAGATGATCAAGAATTCATAGATAAATCGGTGGAACACAATTTGATTTGGCAGCCCTGGACAGCGGCAGAATTCGAAAAATTAGGCCTTAAATGTTTGCCGAGCGTGACTAACTTTTTAATGGTTAAATTCCCTCAAGAATTAGGTTCTTCAGCAGAGGATGCTAGTAAGTATTTATCGGATCGGGGAATTTTAACCCGAGGGATGAGTGGATATGGAGCTCCAGAATACCTGCGTTTATCCATTGGAACCGAAGAAGAAATGCGCACCGTTGTCAATACAGTCGCTGAGTTTTTAGATCGAGTTAGAACCGACTGATGGGAAAACAGAGCCATAAAAGCGACTTTGTTTTTCAATCAATTACTCTAATTGGAATTGGGTTAATTGGGTCTTCCATCGCAAGGGCAGTCAAGAAAAGAAATGATTTAGTTCAAACCGTAACCTTAACAGATGTAAACGCGGAGGTCAGGCAAAAGGCAAAGGAGATAGGCTTAGGAGATCATGTTTTAGATGATGTTACGGTAGCAGTTAAAGATGCGGATTGCGTCATATTATGCACTCCCATTGGAAATTATGCTGAGATTATGCAAAATATTTCCAATCATCTAAAATCAGGCTGTATTGTAAGCGATGTTGGATCAGTTAAAAGAGCGCCAATTGCGGATATGTCTCCCCATATCCCCGACGGCGTCCATTTAGTTCCCGGGCATCCTATTGCAGGTACAGAAAAGTCAGGGCCGGAGTCCGGATTTGCAGAACTTTTTGAGGGAAGATATTGGCTGCTGACACCAGGCCATGAAACTGCGCCTAATGCTACCCAGAGAATGCGGAATCTTTTCGAAGGTATTGGAGCCATGGTAGAAGAAATGGATCCAAATTATCACGATAAAGTATTGGCAATCACTTCTCATTTACCCCATCTAATAGCTTATACTATTGTCGGTACAGCGGATGACCTTGAAGATCAGACCCAAGCGGATGTGATTCGGTTTTCTGCCAGTGGATTTAGAGATTTTACCAGAATTGCTGGATCTAACCCTATAATGTGGAGAGATATTTTCCTGAATAATCGTGAAGCTGTTCTTGAAATGTTGCAGAGATTTTCTGAGGATCTTACCGCTTTGCAACGTGCAATTCGTTGGGGAGAGTCGCAAACTTTGGAAGACCTTTTTACTCGGACGCGAGAGATTCGACGGAGTGTCATCGACGCTAAGCAGGAAATTCCGCCATCACCGGATAAGGCCCGGTAGATCGAATAATGAAAATGATCCTATTTTTAATTTTCCGTTCTGGGCTGTGATAGGGATCCTAATCATTGATTTTTCTTGCTGCTTTGTAGTTTTTGATAAAACGAGGATAGCCAGATTCAAGAAATTGGCTTCTGATTTGGTTATTCGACCAGCTTGTTGTTGTTCGTTTAGGAAGGTAGCTAACCCAGCAAAATCAATTGTACCTGCCCCAATTGGTTTTAAGTCTGCATCTAATGCTAATGTGCCTTTGACTATTAGTTTACTGGGTGCTCTCTCAAATTGAATTCTTTCTATATCTATTGTTCCACCATTGTCACGCCACGCAATCAAGTCCTCTAAGGCGAAAGTGCCCGGGTTCCCTCTTAGTTCTATCGAACCCGTTATTTCGTCTAAATCTTTTGGCCAAATTACACTTTCATTGATCATTAAAATATCATTAATTTTAAACGATATTGAATAATGATGGCTTCTTTCCCTTCTTTTTTCCCTATTTGGTAGGCTTATTAGTGCTGAAAAATGCTTGCCCAATGCAAACTTATTCCATTGTTTTCTTTTATTTGTAGAGACGAGTCGATGAATATTTGAGTTATTCGCACTATACTCGGCAGTAATGGAGCCGTCGTAGTTTTTCGATAGATATAGTCTGCTATTCTCTGATATATTTTTAAAATTTTGGTGATCTCGATTATTTAATAGCCTCCACTCTGATTTTTGATTTTGGACTATCACACTTTTCTTGAAGAATGGATGAATAGATACAGTAGTTTTATTGGTATTAAAACTTACTGTATGAGACGCAAAATTTACTTCTACTTTTGGATTTATTAGATGCCAGTCCAATGAAAATGGAAAGCCTCCGCGTTCTAGGGCCTCATAATGGATTGCGATTTTTCCATTTTTTACTAATGTGTCTGTTAAGAAAGTTTCTACTTCACTTTTTATCCATTCGCTGGCAATCAACCAGCCTACACAGTACAAAAATATGGTGGAAACTAAAAATAATAGAACTTTAAACTGTATTTGGGTTTTCATGACAAAGAATTCATTTCTTTTTGCCCGAAGCTCTATTTAAAAACGTAGGTAAATATCTGCAGAATAAACAAAAAATTTTAGCGATTACAAATGTTATATCAATATCTTTAATATGCTCACTTACATATTTATATCCAAGTAATCTAGATCTTAGCATTTAAAAAGGGAGATATGTAATGCTCGAAGATCCGCCTATTTTAACCATTAAACGTCCAAGCCGTCGACCTACAAGATCTCAAATCGAAGCATTTAGGGGGGCGATGACAGGAAATATTGCAGATTGCATGGGGGGTCGAGGAGCAATGTCCCCATTTATTAAACCCTTAAATGATACTTTCGCAAATATCTGTGGTCCTGCTCTTTCCTGCTTTGCGTATCCAGCCGATAATTTAGGTGTTATGGGCGCGCTTTATTTAGCCTTAGAAGGAGATATAATCATATGTGCGACAGATGCCTATAATAGTACAGCGGTTGTAGGTGATTTAGTATGTGGGATGATGAAAAATAAGGGTGTTGCGGGCTTCGTTACCGATGGTATGATTCGAGACCAGGTTGGTATTGAACCATTGAAATTTCCTGTTTTCTGTCAGGGAGTAAATCCAAACTCTCCGGCACGCACTGGCCCCGGAAGCGTTGGATTGAAAATTAATTTAGCCGAGATTTCAGTTGAGTCGGGCGATATGGTTGTATGTGACCGCGATGGGGTGGTTGTTGTGCCATTTCTGCAGATCGACGAAGTGTTGGATAAGCTTGAGCGATTGAAAACTGCGGAAGCAAATGTGGAAACGAAAATACAAAGCGGATTGACCGAACCTGAATATTTAGAGGATTTGATGACATCAGACAAGATTGTCTATTTGGATTAATTTTTTAAATGAAGCATGGTTAGGTCGAATAGGAGTTATTAATATGATCAAAGCTGAGCCTTTAAGTTACGCGTTAGGAGCAGAACTCACCAGTATTGATATGAGGGAAACCTTAGGAGAGCAGGACATCCGGCTTATTCAAGAAACTTGGCACGGCCAGCACGTCATTGTCTTACGTAATCAGGACGCTAACCCCGAAGACATCCTTCGTTTTGCCAGAAGCTTTGGATCTTTGGATAACCATGAGGCAACACCTTTCTACAGGATGGAGGGTTATCCCCATTTAATGGAAATAACGACCAAACCATTCAATGGAAGACCATCTGAGACAAGGAATGTAGGAAGAAACTGGCATTCAGATTATTCATATACAGGTCGGCCTGCTGCTGCGTCTATGTTATATTGTGTAAAACCTGCTCCTATTGGCGGCGACACTATGTTTTGTAATATGGTCAGAGCTTACGAGACACTAACTGATAAGATGAGGGAAATAGTTGATGATCTGTATTCAGTTTATGACATATCTTTAACCGAGGGGTTTTATGAAAGGGATGCATCCGAGGTTGCCGAGACAAAACGATTAAACCCACCCATTGCTCACCCAGCCGTGCGCGTGCATCCCGGAAGTAGAAAAAAAGCTTTATACGTAAGTGAGAGGGTCTCACATTTTCACGGAATGACGTCGGAAGAGAGCCGTCCTATAATAGATTTTCTATGTTCTCATGCAACAAAGCATGAAAATGTCTATCGACATCAGTGGAAAACCGGTGATTTAGTCTGTTGGGACAATCGTACTACTATGCATGTGGCTCTTACAGATTTTGATCAATCGGAAGTAAGGCATATGTTACGGGCGACAATAATTGGTGAGGAATCGGGTTTTCTCGTTGGATGAGAGCTCAATTAAGCGGTGAGCGAAGCCCATTAACAATTTTGAAGTAATCTGGATCTTCGTTTTGAATTAATCCATGGCGGATTAAGAAGTCAATAATAACCAGATTGCAGTTGAACTTAAATGTATCTGGCGAAAAATCCACGATTTTGATTATTTCCTCTATTTTCATTAATGAAAACGCTTCAACTTCTCCATCATTTGGTCTTGGGGTAAAATTAAAGGGCATTATAAGGTCGTATACATACATAACATGACGACGCAGATTTCCCTCTGCCTCCATGAGATAACTTATAAAGCCTGTTGGATATGCCTTTTGGGCCAGGTCTTTGGGAATACTTGCTTCTTCGTTGCATTCTTTAATGACATTCTCAGCAACCGTGAGGTTTGAGGGTTGGCCACCTGCCACCACGTTATCTAATTGACCTGGAAAAGTGCCTCTCGTTGCAGAGCGTTTAGCTACCCACATTTTGAGCTGACCCTTATTGGTCAGGAACCCATTTAAATGGAAGCCTGTAGTTATTATTCCTAAATGGGTAGATGCGCCCCGGTCTATTGTCATAAGATTGGGGCTGCCAATCCTCGCCCTCACTGCATAATTTTCGTTGAGTTTCATCCCGCAAATCTCTTCCGCCCACAAAGTTTCGAGAATATCTGCTACAGCTTCGGTTCGTTGTTGGGAGTTTTTCAATCTACTAGATAGGTGTATAGCATTATTTTCTTCGTGGAATATTGATCGAAAAGATAAAAGTTTTGACGCGATATTTTTATTGACGTAGCCAACTATATCGTTGGAGATTTTCCACGGAATAAAGTCCAGCAGATTTGCATTATTACAGTTTTCAATATGTTGGATGTATTTAGTTTTTATCATTGCCAAATTTCGCATTACAATTTGAGAGATAATTCTCAATATTTGAATTATTTTAATCAATAATGATGTTAACTAGAACTTATTTATAATTCAGGGGTATTTTATCCATAACGCCGAAAATATCTTTTGCGACGGTGATTGCCGAACTGATACGAGAAGGGTATATCGTAACGTATGAACGTAATAGTAATCATTCTCCTCGTGAGCGCTTTAATCCTTGTCCTGGCAACTCTGGTGGGTGGTTTAATTACTATGGCTCGTGGTGGGGAACTTGGACCGAAAAAATCAAACCTTTTCATGCGGTATAGAGTATTATTTCAAGGGATAGCCGTTCTGTTGGTCGTGATCCTATTGTCTTTAGCCAAAGATTAATTGACTGGGTAATTTGTGATGGTGAAATTGACAAAAATATACACTCGTGGTGGGGATGAAGGGTACACCTCGCTAGGAAATGGTGAACGAGTGCCAAAATACTCTCACAGACCCGTTGCATATGGTGCTGTTGATGAAGCTAACGCGGCAATTGGGCTTGCTCGTGTCGAATCGAGCAATGGCATGGATGAATTATTGTCTCGAGTCCAAAACGATCTCTTTGATATTGGAGCAGATTTGTGCACTCCGTATGAGGAGGATCCAAAACATCCTCCTTTACGAATAGTTCAAGCCCAAGTAGATAGGTTAGAAAATGAAATAGATGATATGAATTCAAAATTAGAACCCCTTTCATCTTTTATTTTACCAGGCGGAACAAAATTGGCGGCTCTGCTTCACAATGCGCGCACCATTACACGAAGAGCCGAGCGCGAAATTGTTCTATTAGGCTCTAAAGAAAATATTAACCCATTAGCGGTTAAATATATCAATCGATTATCGGATCACCTTTTTGTACTGTCTCGGCATGTAAATGGAAATGGTAAATTAGATGTACTTTGGATTCCTGGGAATAATCGATAGAATTGATTGATCGAGGCTATGCTTGACATAATGATATAGCTCTCCTAGGTAGTAACATAATAGAAATATTGTCCTAAATTTAATACGAGGTCGCCATGAAGGTTCTTGTGCCTGTAAAGAGGGTCATAGATTATAACGTAAAAGTGCGGGTGAAAGCAGATGAGACGGGAGTGGAGCTAGCTAACGTCAAAATGTCAATGAACCCATTTGATGAAATTTCCATTGAAGAGGCTATCAGACTTAAAGAGGCAGGAACGGTGGAAGAAGTCGTTGCAGTTTCTGTAGGCGTTCAACAGTGCCAGGAAACGATACGAACTGCCCTTGCAATGGGAGCCGATAGAGGCATTCATGTGCTGCACGACGGAGACTTAGAGCCTCTGGTAGTTGCCAAGATTTTAAAAGAGCTTGCAGACAAAGAGGGGCCATCAATAATTATCGTGGGGAAACAAGCTATTGACGACGACTCAAACCAAACGGGTCAAATGCTTGCGGCGCTTCTTGGTTGGGGGCAAGCCACATTCGTTTCTAAGATAGACATCGATGGAGAAATTATTAAAGCAACTCGCGAGGTGGACGGTGGATTAGAAACGCTTACGGTAAAAATTCCGGCTGTTCTCACCACAGACCTAAGATTGAATGAACCAAGATATGCGTCTCTACCAAATATCATGAAAGCTAAGAAGAAGCCTATTGAGCAGGTTACACCAGACGAGTTGGGTGTTGACCCTAGCAATCGTTTGCAGGTTCTCAAGGTGTCTGAACCACCGTCAAGGGAAGCTGGCGTTAAAGTGAGCGATGTAGGCGAGCTTGTTGATAAACTCCGCAATACGGCAAAGGTGATTTGATATGACTACATTGATTTTAGCAGAGCACAATAATACGGAAATGAATGTTGCAACTCTTAATGCGGTAACCGCTGCGCAGGCAATCGGCGGGGATATTACAGTACTTGTCGCGGGGAAAGATTGTAGCGCTGCCGCTGCCGATGTTGCAAAAATTGATGGTGTTACTGTCGTTAAAGTTGTTGACGCTCCAGAATATGAAAACGGGTTGGCTGAAAACGTTGCCGGATTGGTTGTCAATATGGCTAACGATTACAGTCATGTTTTGGCGACAGCAACAGCCTCGGCAAAAAATATAATGCCGCGAGTAGCAGCCTTACTCGACATGCAACAGATATCGGAAATCACAGAAGTATTAGATGACTCCACATTTGTCCGTCCAATATATGCTGGAAATGCGATGGCAACAGTTAGATCATCAGACGCCATTAAGATCATCACAGTGCGTGGAACTGCGTTTGAGGCAGCGAAATCCGATGGAGGTACTGCATCGGTACAAAATGAGAGCTTTGCAGGTGACGCGGGATTATCTGCATATCTCGGTTCGGAATTAAGTGAGTCCGAAAGGCCAGATTTAACATCGGCACGGATTGTTGTTTCGGGCGGAAGAGGGATGCAGTCGGGCGAAAACTTTCCAATTATAGAATCCGTAGCGGATAAGCTGGGTGCGGCTGTTGGAGCTTCACGTGCTGCAGTGGACGCTGGTTATGTTCCGAATGACTATCAGGTTGGACAAACCGGTAAAGTAGTGGCGCCAGATCTTTACATTGCTGTTGGCATCTCGGGAGCAATTCAACATTTAGCCGGCATGAAAGATAGTAAGGTTATTGTTGCGATAAACAAAGACGAGGAAGCCCCGATATTCCAAGTAGCAGATTTTGGATTAGTTGCTGACTTATTCACAGCTGTACCTGAATTAGATCAAGAATTGGTGAAGAACGGTTTTGATTCATAGCCAAAATTTTTTTGTTATTTGGAGTAAGTTATGATTCACAATATTGGTATAGTCGGGTCAGGCCAGATGGGAGCCGGGATTGCCCATGTTGCGGCTTTAGCTGACCGGAATGTAGTTCTGCTTGACGTGAATGAGGCTGTGCTAAACAAAGCCTTAGAGGCTATTGAACGCAATATTCAGCGCCAGGTCAGCCGGGGTAAATTAGAGGACGGTGCCGCAGAAAGGGCATTAAAACGAATAACAATAACCACGGATTATAGCGATTTTAATGTCGCCGATTTAGTTATTGAAGCAGCTACTGAAAATGAAGGTATCAAGCGCAAAATTTTCGAGACGTTAGCGCCGAATTTATCAAAAGAAGCTTTGATTGCCTCCAATACATCATCAATTTCAATAACAAGGCTTGCTTCAACAACGGATAGGCCTGGAAAATTTATTGGGATGCATTTTTTTAATCCTGTACCCATTATGCAACTGGTAGAGTTGATAAGGGGAATAGCGACTGACGATGCGACCTTTACTGAAATAAAGAATTTATCACTGGAACTTGGGAAAATCGTTGCCGAAGCACAAGATTATCCTGGCTTCATTGTAAATAGAATACTTGTCCCGATGTTGAATGAGGCCGTTTATGCGTTATACGAAGGTGTTGGCACAGTAGAATCAATCGATAACGGGCTCAGGCTAGGAGCAAACCATCCTATGGGGCCGCTTCAGCTTATTGACTTTATAGGTTTGGATACTTGCTTATCAGTTATGCAAGTTCTGCAGGAAGGGTTGGGTGATCCGAAATACCGCCCTTGCCCCTTGTTAATAAAGTATGTTGAGGCAGGGTGGCTAGGAAAGAAGACAGGTCGTGGCTTTTATGATTATTCCAATGATGAGCCTGTTCCAACACGTTAAAACTGAGTAATTAAAAAAAAAGTAAATTTATTGTTGTATTTATTTAAAATGCAATGTATTATTACGATATGTGTTTAATCCTTTAGAAGGAAGGATAGTAACCATGACCAGAACGGTTAGGGAAAAAGCTATTGGATTGCTGACCAAGGCAGTATCTGATTATAGTGGAAACGAGAAAAAAATCGCGGATTCTCTTCTCGAAGAGCTGCGCGTACATAGCCTCATATTAGATAATGCCTCGCCTGAATTAATTGAAGACCGGGTGGGACTGAATTCGTCCTCTAACTTCGGTTGGGCCGTAGCAAAGGCAACAAACCAAACACTCCATTAGACATTTAAAAGTGTTTCTTACTGTGCTCTAACGACCCGGCAAATAGAACTCAATTAGATTACTCTTTCAGTGTATCTATATAGTGCATTAGGAGAGCCTCAGCAGAGGGGGAGTCCCATTTTGCATCGCCCGTGTACATGCCGACTATATAACCCCTGGGGTGTATTAGCAGAGTTGTTGGGATCCCAGAGATTTTAAGAGCGCGCATTAACTTGGCTTTGGGATCACTTGCCGAATTGAGATGACCCAATCCTAATTTTTCAAGAAATGGATTATAAATCTTTGGTCCTGCTCTATCGATTGATATGAGTAATATTTTGAACTTTGAGCTACTCTTATTTTGTTTTAAGTTATAAAGTGACGGTAGTTCACTTATGCATGGAGCGCACCAGGTTGCCCAAAAGTTTACTAACACCCAAGCTCCTTTAAACATGTTCAAGTTTATTTTTTTGCCATCGGTTGTGGAAAAAGAGGCTTCGGGAATAGGGAGTGGAGGGTTCAATTCTACAAACTTTACCATATCACCTTCTTTTGGGGGAGGCGTGGACGCGTTGGTCAATGAAGTATCCGAACAAATCATGTAAAAAAATACGGCTATTGTTGTTCTGAGCAACGTTATTCTAAAATACACTAGAAGGTTCCTTTGATGACATCGAGATCTAACCAGACTAATAAACCACTAGGTAAAAAAAATAAATCAGAGTCTAGTTCAATATGGGGTGGCAGGTTTGAGAGAAAACCCCATGACATTATGGATCAAATTAATCCATCTATTGATTTTGATAAGAGATTCTTTAGGCAAGACATCAGAGGCTCCAAAGCGCACGCTGAGATGCTCTGTGTACAAAAAATTATCACAAAAAGTGATAAAGATAAGATTATACATGGCTTAGATCAGATCGAGAGAGAAATAGATGAAGGAACTTTTAAATTTTCACGCGAGCTAGAAGATATTCACATGAATATTGAGGCCAGATTGGCTACCCTAATTGGGGATGCTGCGGGACGTTTACACACGGGGAGGTCGAGAAATGATCAGGTTGCAACAGATTTCAAGCTATGGATAAGAGATACCATCGATATCCTTGATAAACAACTTATGTCCTTGCAAGCGGCTTTAATTGATTTAGCAGATCAAAATTTCAATCAGGTGATGCCCGGGTTCACCCATTTACAAGTCGCTCAGCCAATCACGTTTGGGCATCACTTACTCGCTTATGTTGAAATGCTGGGTCGCGATCGAACAAGGTTCCAAGATGGACGGGCACGGTTAAATGAATGCCCATTAGGTTCGGCGGCGCTTGCAGGGACGTCTTTTCCAATAGATAGAGATATGACTTCTAAGGCACTCGGTTTTGATCGACCAACAGCAAATTCTCTAGATACCGTGTCCGACAGGGATTTCGCATTGGAATTTTTATCAAGTGCATCTATCTGCTCTATTCATTTATCAAGATTTGCAGAGGAAGTGGTTAACTGGACAAGTTCGCAATTTAACTTTATCAGTCTCTCAGATGCGTTTACTACGGGGAGTTCAATTATGCCCCAAAAAAGAAACCCCGATGCAGCGGAACTAGTTCGTGGTAAAACGGGCCGAATTATAGGGGCTTTAAACGCATTGATGGTAATGATGAAAGGACTTCCGTTAGCATTTTGTAAAGATATGCAAGAAGATAAAGAACCTTTATTTGATGCAGCAGAAACTTTGCATGTATGCATAGCGGCATGCACTGGTATGGTTCAAGATATTGAGGTTAATAGTTCTTCGATGGAACATGCCTCAGAACTTGGTTTTTCTACAGCTACGGACTTAGCTGATTGGTTGGTTCGAGTATTAAATATTCCATTTCGCCGAGCGCATCATATTACTGGTGCTGTAGTTAAGTTGGCCGAGCAAAAAAAGTGTCTTTTGAAAGAACTAACTTTAGACGACTTAAAAAATATAGAGCCTAAGATAACGAATGATATATATGCTGTACTTGAGCCTTCCAAATCAATTTCTAGCAGGGAAAGCTTCGGAGGGACGGCTCCGCAAAATGTTAAGGCAGCAATATCCGTCGCCCGTAAAAGATTTTTAGAGTTTTAGATAGTGTCTAAATGAAAATAAAAAATAACTACATCTGGCTTATTTCTCTTCTTGTACCATTTGCATTTTTGATGATTCTAAACGGTTGTGGCAAACGTGGAGATCCACAGCCAATAAACATTGAGAAAGTTTATTATCCCAAAAAATATCCCACCCATTAATTTTTCTAAAGAGGAAC
>OZSS01000696.1_pt1:5000-16218 | contig 16218 bp, 16 predicted proteins | sample 1779911 | NCBI WGS metagenome assembly OZSS01 (sample SAMEA2603589, study PRJEB24840) | metagenome | biome: Water; feature: Photic zone; material: Seawater sample | place: Mediterranean Sea | collected 2013-11-12 | depth 10 m | reverse complement strand
GTGTACACAACATACATACACGCCCCCCCCCCACGCATCGCATGATCTGTACAAAAAAGTAGAATCTTGAATTGTGTCGTCGTCTCTTCTCCTTCTCTCAACTTACTACTAATTCTCCACACACACACACAACACAAAATCACCACCCAATTATTTATTATCTATAACATATCAAAACAGTTTCTTCGTCAACAAACACACAATGCTTGTTGGAAGAAGAATCTTCGGGATAGGAAGAAGACAGAGACGTTTTTTCTGTTCGAGTTCTTCACATGAATTGTTAGATGAGTTGAGAGGTATCGTATCGAGTAGTAATGTGGATGTTAGTGAGGTTGGAAGAGAGCAGCACGGTCATGACGAGTCTTGGCATAGTTGGAAGAAACCGGCGGTGGTGATACATCCACGTTCCACGGAGGAAGTGGCAGAGTGTGTGAAATTGTGTTCATCTGAAAATGTGAGAATGGTACCGTTTGGGACGGGTACTGGTTTAGAAGGAGGAACGAATTTGGGTTCAGATGCGGTGTGTTTCAATCTCACGACCAACATGAACGAGATACTTCGAGTGAACGCGGAGGATTTCGACGTAAGTCGTCGTCACCCTCTCAATTCAAACACACACAAACGTAACATACACAATCACACAGTGCACGATACGTCCGGGTGTCACGAGGCAAGGTTTGAATGACGAACTCAGACACACAGGTCTGTGGTTTCCTATCGATCCGGGTGCGGACGCGTCGGTGTGCGGTACGTTCTCTTTCACAATCACTCTCTAACACCCACACAAACACACACATCACATGAATGAAAAAAAAAGGTATGGCAGCCACAAGTGCGTCTGGTACGAATGCCGTTCGATACGGTACGATGCGAGAGAATGTTTTGAATCTGGAGGTCGTTTTGCCTTCGGGTGAAATTTTACACACATCTGGGGAAGGCGGACGAGCACGTAAGACATCCGCGGGACTGAATCTGACAAATCTGTTTGTGGGATCCGAAGGAACACTCGGAATGATCACATCTGCGACTGTGCGTCTTCATCCTGTACCTGGAGTCGTCGCAGCTGCGATCTGTTCCTTTGACGATGCTGGAGATGCAATTCGAACCTCCACAGAGACGATACAATGCGGTGTTCAAGTCGGACGTGTGGAGTTCATGGATGATATTCAAGTTCGGGCGAGTAATGCGTACAGCAAATTAGATCTCGAGGAGCGATCCACAATACTGTTCGAGTTTGGTGGAATGAGTGAGGAGAACTTGCAAGAGCAAGCTTCGTTTGTGGAGGAGATTGCCAAAAACAACGGAGGTTCGAATTTTAGATGGGCTACAGCACAGGAAGATCGCGCAAACCTGTGGAAGGCACGACATGCCGTGTACGTAGTTACGCTCTCATATTATCGCAGCAACAATTACAACAACAACAAAAACAACAAAAACAACAGATACTACGCAAACCTAGCCATGCGTCCCGGCAGTCGTGGACTGGCAACAGATGTTTGTGTACCGATCTCAGAGCTGGCATCGACGATTGTGGAAACAAAAGAGCGCGTGGACGAACTCGGACTTTTGGCTCCGATTGTGGGTCATGTCGGAGACGGAAACTTTCACTGTCTCATAGTGCTCGATCCGAATGATGATGAGGAGGTACGTACTGCGAAAGAATTTGCGCGATGGCTCGGTGCTCGTGCGATCGAGGCAGGAGGCACTTGTACGGGAGAACACGGAGTTGGGCGAGGTAAGCGTGATTTATTAAGACATGAGATGGGTGATTTGGGTATTCGTGTGATGAGAGATTTGAAGTCCACGCTGGATCCGAAGAATCTGATGAATCCGGGTGTGTTCTTTGAGGTTTAAATAATTATTATATAAATAAGTTCGCTACCGCTATGAGATACTACTACTATGATTGCTACTACCTCTTCAAATACGAATCGAACTTCTCCAACTTTTTCAAAGCCGCATCGATCAGGCGTATGGGAATGCCATCATCTTGTTGTCTTGAAGAAGACAGGAAAGGTTTAAGCATGATGAGAGAGGCACGAGGATGACGTCTGAACATGTGATGTACTTGAGACGAATTCAAAATGATATCACCAGCTTGAACAACACGTCCAGAGATACAAAGTGAGGAGACGATCCACGGTACAACGAAATTCTTAGGAGTACCCTGAACAAGCCAGGACAAGACGTCTTGAGTCCAAGATGATGCACGTGTTCTCGTCAGAATCAAACGACGCAACTCATCATCATCGTTCTTGAGATTCAGACCCTGAAACACAGTCTCACGAACTTCAATGTGTGAAGACAAGAGACAAAAGATTTGTCTCGATCGATCGTCTTGCAACATTTTTGTAAGATTCAATTCGGTCTCGACAGATAGATTCACCGGAAGACCTTTACTCTGTTCTTGAATGATAAAATCAAAACATGAATCTTCCGCAGCTCGAACGAGAAGTTTGGTCCACCACTTTAATTCTGGACTCTCCTGTACCTTTTCCTCCTCCTCCTCCTCTGTATCTCGAAGTAACCACGTCACAGCCAACTCCAACTTGTTCTCGGAGACGACGCTTTCTTCTTCATCTACCGTATTCGAACACCATGCACGTAACACATACGCAATCGCTTCGAAATGTTGTTTCGTTTCAGCAAGACTCATCATCGATTCTGTACATGTGTCTCGATCTTGTGTCGATGTTGCATTCCCGACACGTCGTGCCAAATTCGACTTCTCAAAGACTTGACGAATCTTCTGCTCCACACAAACCGAGACAAGTCGATTGGTCTGATCTGCTTTCAACATATCATGCTCTTTCAACAATCTCAACACAATCTCCTGTACTTTGAATGATGTCTCCTTTTTCTCCTCCTTGTCCACAAATACTTGCAGGAAATCAGATACCGTACTTTTCACGACATCAGATTCTGACGCGAATCGAAGTATTGCGTCAAGACGATTCGTTTCGTTCTCTGTGATCTCCTTTGCAAGTCGACTCGTCAGTGACGCCACAACCGTACGACATTGCTTCGCAACTCGTGTCTCACCCTCCTCCTCCTCGTCGTACATTGCAGTCACAAAACGAATCACGACCGAAACACTGACGTGCGGATCAAACATCATATCATCCACAAGACCTTCCGAGTTCTCTCCGCTACGAAGACGCTTCACGTAAGCTTCCACGATCTTGTCATTACTTACACCACTCTTGAGTGCTTGAGTTGCGTTTCGAGCTCTGGCGAGCCACTCGAATTCTTTGGAAGAAATCTCTCGATTGCTCAAAATCTGTTTCGCGTCACGTACGGCAAGATCTCCGATTGTTTCACTCTGTGAACTCAACGCAGAGGAGAACACAATGTACCTCGCGAACGATATTAGATCCTCGGTACCCATTCGTTTCAAGTATCCTCGGCATCGTTTGTACGTCTCGCTGTTCACACCATCTCGATCAAGAACATTCTCACAGTACCTGTGTTCGATGCGTTTTCGTCATCATTGCGTTTGCATTCGAACGTTGCTTTTCGAGAGTGATTTCTTTGTGGCGTGAGTGAGCGATACGAGTGATATTCTCGATTGATATTCTCGAGCGCACGTGTCGGTCTATTGCGAACACCACGTACACACGAAAAAGTTTCTCGGGACACAGAGATTGTGCAATCTTGAATTCACGTCGCATGAATTTCACTTCCTTTGCCAGGTTCGAGATGTTACGATTTGTTGCGATCTCCACAATTGCACGAAGCGAGAACGACTCGAACTCCTTACACGTGTTGCTACTGCTGCTCAGTATTGAGTTTCCGCACTCAGAACCCATGACACGTTTGTAATCCAAGCCTGGTGCAACACTCGAGATTCGCATTAACAATTCTAGATGTGCTTTCAATTCTTTCTCTTGAATAGTTTGAGGTAGTTCAAACTTTTTTTGTTTCATGACAGAGATACAGGACAGAAGCATTCGAATCACTATTTGAAGACCCTCGTGATCCGTACCTCGTAATGCAGGACCGATTCGAGTCTGAATCAGTCTCGCAAACTCTGAGGGTGTTTCTAGAAGTTTCGTCTCGTATGATTTGTTCAATTCGTTTCCTCGTTTGCGTTCAAGAAGCCATGTCAAGTGGCGTACCTGTGTGTGTGTGTGTGTGTGTGCGTGTGTGTGTTTATTTCTTTTCAGTCACGAAAAAAATATGAACAATACGTACGAGAACATTCAACTCAGTCAAACCGTACGATCGTCCGATCTCAACTGCACGCTCGATTTGATTCTTACTTGTCGTACATGCCAAACTCAGACACATCTTCTCTCGATAGGATTGACACTGAGGAAGAACAAAGAGTTCCTTGTTCAGATTTTCCGATTTGATTCGTTCAATCTCCTCTGCGTCACAACACATTGTGTACTGTCTTGTCCAGAATCTCAATGCACTGATAAACGGCGTCTTGTCATCTTTGCTGGGAAAGATTTCATGGGAAATCTTTGCGTCGTTGTACATGGACATGACAGCACGAATACGTTCACTGACAGACACATCATCCTTAATCTTGATATGAGAAAATTTTCGTGCCAATATTTCCAACGCACACAAGCCAAGTGCAAGTTTTGTGTACGACACAGTAGTATTCCATCGATCCTCATATTCATCTTCGGAATTGCTGCTGATCAAGACACGTTCCAAATCAGCCTCAGCACGTAACTCGGTTTGCCATTCCAACGGACATTTCATCGCATCGATCGGATTTACTCCCGCTGCAGAGACGAGTAAAGCCAAGGACTCTAAGTTATCTCTCTCCAACGATTCTCGAGCAAGCGTATGTAAGGATTCGTACCACATCGACATGACATCTCTCTCGTCCTGCTCCTCGTCCTCGTCTTCCTCCTCCTCCTCCTCCTCCTCACATCCACTATCAAGAATATGATCCAGATCACTCATGAGCTTACTCAAGGATCGTGTTGTTGATTTCTTACTGATGGAAAAATCATCAATCTTTTTTGTTACATCAATCTTCTTGTTTCGAAGCTCCAAACCTTGCCAAGAGAGCAGAACTTGTCTTAATTTTCGTCGAATTTCCACAATCTCTCTTGCCAGACCCAGTCCTCGTTTTCGACCACTGAGAAGTCCCGCAGTGGGATATAGAGAACGTAATTGATCGTCATCGTTCGATTTACTACAATCAGAGGGTGTATAGAACGGATGACATGATGTTGGAGAGGAGGAACGATCGAGAGCGTGTCGTCGATTGAGTTTCGATATTTCCGATCGTACGATCTGTACGATTTTTTCTGTACCTGTGTTCGAGCGTTGGTGTTCGAGTTTTCGTCACAATCGAGTATGTTACTACTGTATCTAGGCTACACCACGTACTTCCTTGTCTCTCGTCGTACGATGACGATGACGATGTATGGAGTGTTCTGGAGATTCGAATACCGTGTTCCATATCGTTGAGTATATCCATTTCTCGCCACATTTCAATGAGTTTACTAATGTACTCATCTTTACTGTCACAATATAGCAACGCAAAGGAACACAAGTCACGTCTTGCCTGAAAATCCGTAAATCTTGAATCCGTTGCGAGCTGCGCACACACACGCCATGCCTGTACAGATTCGATCACATCCCTCGAACAGTCTCGAAGTAGATGATTGCACATTCGATATGCCACATCCAGATCAAATTTCGTGTTACCCTTCAATGCATATTCGGCAATGAGAACACGAACACGAGTCCGATCAACATCAGACACGAGTCCGAGAAGTTGTGCAAGTCGAAATAATGTAGTACCTACGTATTGTGTTCGAGTGATATATGTTCGTTTTAGAGTTGAGAGATTATACGTACCCGGTGGTCTGGGTAGATCAATACTGGAATTCGCAGCAAGATTTTTGTAAGCCTTGGAATTGACCTGAAAAACCCAACGAATGATTTCAATTTTATCCTTCTCTCTTCTCACCTCTGCGGGAAGACGATTCTTCAGACCCATGACACAAAGTAGACGTAACGCTTCAACAAGATCACGAATGGAACGTGCAAATTTCGCTCCCGGTCTCATCGAGAGACATTTCAAGCACATGTCCATTGCGTGTTGATCCTCAATTCCACCTGCACTGTCGAAATACTCCAACGCAGCTGACTCGACCGTACCTGTGTTCATGATCGAGTTTGTGTGAAATGATTAAAGAATGAAATGATTGAAGAATCTCGGCGCTCTCGAACACTACGTACGATCTACCGTGTCTTGATCGAGATGTTGTGAAGCCTGAGAAAGAAATTCAAAAGCCACATCGAACTGAGCAGCGACAAGAAGTTGTTGAAGCAAGACTTGATAGCAAAATGATGTGGATACCCAACTCATTGCGTCCGAACGTATGTTGAGAACATCAGAGATGAGATCTTTCCAAGCTTTCGAGTTTAAGGATGTCGATCTTGCAGCCTTGATACATATACTCCAGATAAGGCTTCGGGCTGGTTCTTTGGGTTTCGATGAAATATCTTCCTTCTTGTATTCATCATGTCGTTGTTGAGATTGATCCAGAAACCATCGAGGAGGACGTACCTGTGTGTTGGTGTTTGAGTCATTTTCTTGCGATACACGTGATGTTCTTGTGATTACGTCTGATATTCTCAAGATAAATCACAAGAGAAAGTGATGTGATTGAAATTCTCACGCTTCGCGCTCGAACACCACGCTCGAACACCACGCTCGAACACCACGCTCGAACACCACGCTCGAACACCACGCTCGAACACCACCACACGTACGAATTCTTTTCCGTACGAGGACAATCTCTCGCTAGCTCCAAGATGCGCATCCATCTCATCAACACGATCATGAAGCTTGGAATCAATCTCAGACGCAGCGCTACGTCCCGGTAAGGATTTGTAAATCTCATTCATCGCATTCAACGTATTTCGATCACACTCTCGTGTGGCGTAGACACAATCCAATGCAACTTGAAACAGAAACGAGATCGGACGGAGAAGACGTTCTTTGGGTGGTAGTGTGGGACGACTTGCGACTATAATGCTTGTAACTTGAACAAGTCCACCCTTTCGAGTCTCTACATGTTTCACGAGCCACTTCGAGACAGCATCGTACCTGTGTTTACATTGAGAGTGAGCTGCCGCGAGATTCAGAGTGAACAGTGTGATGAAGTGAGGAACACGATTGAAGACTGCGTACCAATCTGATGTGCTTGTTGATTCCTGTTGATGATACATCATCGGAAGAACACGACTTCGAAGCATGTCCTCAAGTACTACATCCTCTTTCGATTCCACAACATGTTCGAGTCGTTTTGTTACAGACATGTCAACCCAATCTTGAAGTGAAAGAGACACATCGGATACACCGCAATCGTACAAGAGTCTACACAGTTCCTGTGTCGTACCTGTGTGTGGGTTTTGTGTCTGAGGGTTGGCTATTTTGTGTGAACAATCAAAAAACGTACGTTCCGCACGTATCAAATCTTGTACAGCACTTTCCGAATCCTCGTTCATTTCCTCATCCTCGAGACACACACGTTCACGTGTGAGCTTGAGAAGTGCATGTGCATGTCGAATCAGACCACTCTCTCTGTCAATCTCTTTCGCACGTCGTAATGTCCACTCTGCAAATTTCGAACGATCGTCTGATTTGATTGTGGATTCGAAGGGTTCACAAACAAGCTCCGCACCACGTCCGAGATCCCAGTAGAATTTCGATTTTCCATCATCTTCCTCCTCCTCCTCTTCGTCTTTCCATTCGTTCTCAAAATCAGACTCGGAATCCTCAGCACTGGTAAACACGAGCTCCTTGTTTGGTTGAAAGGCTGGAAGTAGATGAGCATATCGATCAGGATGTATCGTCTCGGGAATGTGTTGTAGTATCATCTCCAATCGAAAGGGTAGAACTTGTTCTGCATGTCGCTTCATTAAAATCTCAATTGCTGCGAGTCGTTTCGATCTTGCCATATTTCGAGCAATATTTTGTATTGTGATGTTCTTGTACTCTGTCTCAAATACTTTGACTTGAAATTTCGATGAGGTTCCGGATTGAAGTTTCTCCGCTTTTCGAACAGCACGATATGTACTGAGACGTTTGAGCCATTGTTCGAATAATCTTTCACGGTGTGTGTCCTCAGAATGTGTCTTACCAAACTCCAAGAGTTGTCTCAGACTTGTCTCCGTGTCAGGCCAATTCGAGCTGCATTGATGGATCACGAACTCCATGTCCTTGATTTTCCCTAAAATATCCTTGATGTGATGTCGAGTCAAACATCGTGGTAGTTCCTCCTCCTCCTCCTCGTCCTTTTGTAAGGATTTCGCACGTTCAATATCCTGAAGAAGATCACGCCATCGATGTTTGAACACGATATCTCTGTCCATATCGTAGGTACGACACAAGGCCAGTGCGGATCCGTATCTGTGTGTGTGTTTGGAGTGCGTTCTGAGTTTTAAATACGATCGTCGAAGTCTACGACGTACTCTCTGTCATTTAATTTCGATTGCAAGACTTGTCTGGGCGTGGCCCTGGAAAGAGACCACAACGTTGATTCCTCCTTTTCAGTCTCCAAAACGAACATTCTCTCACGATTCACAAGCCTAGAGCTGATACTTGAGTTCTCAGCAAAGTACTCGGGTGAGTTTCCGAGACGATTTGTAATTGTGTGTGGATTTTTGTGATATTCTTCTTGATGAACAACAGAGGTAAGAAGCAAACCACCATCAGAAAGAAGTATCAAGACAGAATCGTTGGACCACCATTGAGCTTCACGACTCGAAGAGGACACAAGCACGAATTTTCTCATTGAAGATGATGATGAGTTTAGATTCCATACCACAACTCTTCCTTTCTTATCTACAGCAACAATTTTTGAGGCATCATCACAGATTGACACACTTACAACAGGACTTCCAGGAACGTGACGTCGACACAATTTGGATACGCGCGTCGCGAAAGACACGGTTCGAGGTGACGTCGCAGAAAGTAAGGGTAATGTGATTGTCTCACTCGTATCGAAATGAATATGATGACAAGGTATGAACGTTCGATCAGACACATCAAACACAAGAATCGATGATGTGACTTCCAGATCTTCCTCTGATTTCGAAGGATACGTCGTTCTTCCTCCGATCACTATTCTGGATCGTTTTCTAGACATCGCGACACAAGAGACACAGTGAATCTCCTCCAACCAAGGCAACAAATCAATCGTATCTCCATGACTTGATGTACCTGTCATTCGATGACGTCTCAAGGAGTCCGAATCACATGTCAAAAGATCCGTTTCACCTCTGAATCCAGCTAATCTAGCCGACGTATCCAACGAAGATTCCAATTCCAAGCGATTCGTCAGTACCAAAATCATACTCTCATCATCCGACACGGCAACATGTTTCGATCTCCACGACCACATCACCGTCCTTGCATTCACAGGTAAATTCAACATTGATAATCTCGACCCACTTTCCACCTCGAACACTTTCAACGTTGTCGACGTTCCCACCGCGAGATACTTCCCGCAAGGAGACGGTGATAGCTTGACCACAACATTTGACTTTGATTTTTGAGGCCAAGTTTCCACACTGTCGACGGTGTAGAGAATTTTTTTATTTTCTATTGTTTCTTCTTTCTCAGCCATCTTCTCAGATGAAGTCACACGGACGAGATGTCTTGGTGTGAAAAAAAATTTTTTTTTTTGAAACTCTCAACGAGTATACGATCCAAAAAAAAAAAGAGTATTCCATCCCATTCCCCAAAAAATCGTCAATCGTCGCACTCACAAGGAAGGCGAATCGTTTCTCACGCTTGTTCAAGTAGGTGTTTACGGACATTTGGACCACGCAGGAAGGAAGAGAAAGAAAAAGAAACGTTGGGAGTCTGTGTGTTTTTTATTTATCTACGAACGACTCGGGAAGTTTATTTTAAGCTGCTAGCGAATAAATTTATTTACTTAACGACGACGACGACCGTGTCTGTGGGGATCGAAGGACATACCGAAGTCAGTGGTCCAGAACGGTTCATCCACGGCAGGAAAATACAGATTCATGCAAGTGAAAGGTTTAACTGCGTGGTGTGTTGGCTGAATTCTCAAGTCACGCATCTTGCATAACCAGAAATACATTCGTTCGGCTCGCCAGTTTCGATCTCCGTGGAAGAGGCAGCTGTATCCACGGATGAGAGCACAAAACGTTCGATCGTTGGGAGAAACATTGCGATCATTCATTAAATCTTGCATCACCTTCTCTGCCATGTCCATTCGTTTCATCGATCGAGCCCAACCAGAAATCAGCAATGTGTATGTCACGATATCTGGACGCACTCGTTTGTTTCTCTTCATCTGCTTGAACAAGTCCATTGCACGATTCATGTTCTTCAACTCGATCCAGCCTTGCATGAGTGTTGTGTAAGTATGAACGTCAGGTCTCAATCCGGTTCGTCTCATCGTTTCAAGAAGTGACATTGCAGCACGCATATTCCTATCCTTGCAGTAGGATCGAATCAAGGTAGTCAGAGTCACCACGTTCGGACGCACACCCGCTGCTTTCATTCGTTTCATCACCTCGATCGCTCGATCCTCACATTCTTTCTCGCACCATCCACGAATCAATGTCGTATATGATACTACACCCGGAACCACATTCATCTTCGAAGCCACATCAAAGACCTTTGTCGCCATCTCCATGTCACCTCTCTTGCACCAACCACGAACCAGAGTGGTAAAGGTCACGACATTGGGTTTGGCATCACTCGTTGCACTCATCGTCTCTACGAGATGCATGGCATCACTCAACGCGTTCTGTTGACACAATCCATGAAGAATCACATTCCAAGTCACTACATTGGGTTCGTATCCAAGTTCGATCATACTCTTGAGAATCTTGTACGCCATCTTCATGTCTCCTACATTGCACCAACCTCGAAGAAGTGTGGTGAACGTGATCACATCAGGTTTCGTATCGGATTTCAACAAGGTATCCACAAGAATAGTTGCATCACCTACAAGACGCATATTACACAATGCTTTCACGATCTGCGTTAACGTAATGATATTTGGAATCAGATTGACTTTGATCATGGACTCGAGGAGTCGTTTCGCCGTCATCATGTCATGTTGTTGACAGTATCCTTGGATCAGATGAGAGTACGTGATTTGATCAGGATATAAACCCATTTTCAACATCACCTTCGTCACATGCATGGCCACTGACATCTTTCCTATCTTACACCATCCTTTGATAAGAGTAG
>OZSS01000695.1_pt1 | contig 16225 bp, 15 predicted proteins | sample 1779911 | NCBI WGS metagenome assembly OZSS01 (sample SAMEA2603589, study PRJEB24840) | metagenome | biome: Water; feature: Photic zone; material: Seawater sample | place: Mediterranean Sea | collected 2013-11-12 | depth 10 m | reverse complement strand
GGTAGGAACAGCCCGGCAGGAGGTTTGGTTTCAAGCCATGAGAAAAGGAGCCTTAATTCCAGCCAGGGAGTATCCGGAAAGTTGATGAGAATTAATCATTCAGGGGAAGTTGCTGCTCAGGGATTATATCAAGGCCAACTTTTCTTTGAAACGGAACCTGCTATGAGAAAATATCTAAAGAAGGCAGCTAAAGAAGAGGCTGATCATCTTATGTGGACTGAGGAGTATTTAGCCGCAAAAGGTACGAAAAAAAGTTATCTCAATCCGATATGGTATCTGGGAAGTTTTGGATTAGCCGTCTTCATGCAATTACAAGGGCAGAAAAAATCTAAATCTTTTTTAGCTGAGACTGAGCGACAAGTCCAGACGCATCTCGCAAAACAACTAGATATATTTCCCTCTGAAGACATTCAAGCGCGAGTAATACTAAAAAAAATGTACGAAGATGAGGGAGAACATGCTAACTGGGCTGAAAACGATGCAAGTGGTAACGATTTAAAAGAGGAGTTATCAAAATTCGAAAAATATGCTATGACGGTTATGTCAAAAGTAATGATTGAAACTTCTAGAAGGATTTAGTTAAAAGTCGATTGGATCTACATCAATGATTGTGTTGCCTCGTGTGTTCGTAATGGTGGCTTTTATTGCATTGAGAGTTCTATGTAATTTAGCTCTTTCATCTGCCTCCAATAAAATTCGTGATCGATGTTTTTTACTCAACCTTTCTGGAAAAACTTTTAAAGGCCCACTGAATTTTACTTTTGATTTTTCGGAATCTGGAATTAGGGTTGTCAATTCAAACAAAACTCTGTTTATTTCTCTCTCCAAAATAACTTTATCAGAGTGAGTGAAGTTTACAGTTGCAAGATTTGTAAATGGCGGTAATTTCCATGTTTTGCGTTCGGTAAGTAGTTTTTCAGCAAAGTCTGCATAATTTGCGTTAGAAAGATTTTTTAAAAAATTACTATCAGGGTCTAAAACCTCCATTATAAAAACTGGTTCTTGATACTTTTTAGACTGTTGTGGATGACGTCCCGCCCGACCAGATACTTGAAGAAGAGATTGAAAAAGCCTTTCAGATGCCCTAAAGTCCGGGTGCTTTAAATAAGATTCAATTTCTAAAGCAACAACCAGAGTCACTTTTGTAAAATCGTGCCCTTTAGTTAATATCTGAGTACCTATGATTATATCTACGTCCCCATTTTCAATTTTTTGTAAGCAAGCGTCAAATTCCTTCTTCTTTTTTATAATTTGTTTATCGATTCTTATAATGCGAGCCGTAGGAATAAGACAAGAGATTTTGTATTCTAGCTGCTCCGTTCCAATACCTAGAAGCTTCATTCGATTAGAACCACAACTTTTGCAGAACCTAGGAGGAAGTTCTTTATAATTACAGAAATGGCATAGCATGAAATCATCTTTATCTTTGTGTAAAACTAGATTGACGGTGCAGTTTTTACACTTTGCGGACCAATTACATTCCAGACAGCTTAGAACTGGAGCCCATCCCTTTTTATTCAAATACAAAAGAGCTTGTTGACCCGCATTAATGTGTTGCTTCAATATTTTTAGCGTGTCTTCTGATATTCCATTTTCATACGAATAAGAACTTTTTTGGCAAATGATAGGCCTTGGCAGTAACTGTCCAGAGGCGCGATTTTTTAAATTTAAATATGTATATTTTTTTCGTTTAGTTTGCATCCACGACTCTAAGCTCGGGGTGGCAGAGCCTAAAATTATTTTTATTCCTAAATTGTTTGCTCGATAAACCGCAAGGTCTCTTGCAGAATATCTGAAGCCTTCGCTTTGTTTGAATGAGGTATCATGTTCTTCGTCCACTATTATCAACTGTAGATTGGATAGACGCAGAAAAATAGCCATCCTGGTTCCTAATATAATTTTTGTTTTTCCGGTAGAAACGTTCAGCCAGGTTTTAGCTCTCGACAGGGGCGTCTGAGTACTAGTATAAATTCCTATTTCGTGGGAAGGAAAATAATTTTCCAATAAACTTTGTAAATTGGAGGTTAACCCTATTTCTGGGACTAAATACAATACCTGAGATGTTACGGAATCTTCTAATATTTTTTTAATTGCCGAAAAGTACAGCCTTGTTTTGCCTGAGCCTGTGACTCCGTGAAGAAGAATAGGTTTTGTCGAAGAAACTATTGACTTGTAGCATTTAGATTGCTCTTCGTTTAACCTCCAATCAACTGTAATCTGATTTTTTTTTTTACTTTCTTCGGCAGGAGATTTATTCTGTTTCAAAAAGTAATCTTTCTTTTTTTTAATGTAATTACTTTCTATATTTTTTACTGATTTTAATAATTTAGGAAAGGAGTTAAAGGTAACTTTTCCTAATGGGCGATGATAGTATTTTGAAGCAAAGGCCAGAAATTCGAGGAAATTTTCGTCAACAGGAGGTAAGGTATCGATGATAAACTCAATTGGTTTAATCTGATTGACAGGCGAAGAGTTTTTTACTCCGACAATAAGACCTACATTTTTTATATTTTTTACTTTTACAATAACCCAGTGACCTGTAATGGCTGTTTTTGTTGAATTGTTTTTACTTGCAGGGTTGTAAGAATAATCTAATGTTTCTACAGTAGGTAGATCAAGAGCAACTTGAACGATCATAGAAGGGCTTAGTATTCTCTTATTGTATCCACGAGAATTGCAACATTCTCAGGAGATGTATATTGAGAAATACCGTGGCCTAAATTGAAAATATATCCATTTTTTCGTTCTTCTTCAGTAAGGCTATCTAGTAACTTTTTCACTTCTTTTCTAACAAAACTCCTATCGCCTAATAAAACTGCAGGATCAAGATTACCCTGAACTGCACAATTTTGTCCAGCTATCTTCTTCGCGGATTTTAAGTCAACTGTCCAATCAATACCAATCCCTGAGCAATCAGTTTGAACTATTGACTCGAGCCATACTCCTCCTCCTTTAACGAAAACAATTTTTGGGATGGTAGGAAAATTTTGATTTAATCTCGTTATTATCTTTTTTAGATAGTGGAGAGAATATATTGGGAAATTAAGATATGAGAGTAAACCTCCCCATGAATCAAACAACATTATGGCATCTGCGCCTTCTTTTATTTGCATGGTGAGATAGTTGATAATATTTTCTGTTAGCCTCTCTAATAAAAGTATTAATAGATCTGGCTGTGTATATAACCATTTTCTCACCTGAATAAAATCATCTTTTGACCCACCTCCGCCCAAAATATAACAGGCTAGTGTCCAAGGGCTCCCTGCAAAACCAATAAGTGGAGTATTTTTATGCAGATTTTCTCTGATTAGTTTGACAGCTGAGCCTACGTAATCTAATTTTGTTTCAATCTCTGTTTCAATCACACAAAGTAAATCATTTTTGTCATCAATAGGATTATTGAATTTCGGGCCATAACCCTCTACAAAGTCAAGCTCCATTCCCATTGCGTCGGGTATTGTTAGGATATCAGAGAACAAAATAGCGGCATCAAATCCGTAACGTTCTATGGGTTGTAATGTGACCTCACAGGCCAATTCAGGGTTTTTACACAATGACATGAAGGAGCCTGCCCTAGCCCTCGTTTTATTGTATTCTGGCAAATATCTTCCAGCTTGCCGCATGAGCCAGACTGGCACTTTATCAACAGTCTGTCCTTGCAAGGCTTGTAAAAAAAGACTGCTTGAGCTTATATTTAACTCCTAGTCTTATATTTTTGTAACGTTCTTAACTCGGCCATTGCGTATGAAAGCTCAGCTTGCGCAGTAGCTAAAGCTATTTTGTCTTCTGGGGCTTTTGAAATTGCCTCTTCTGCGTTTCTCTTTGATTCTTCTGCTCTAGCCTGGTCGATTTCCTCACCTCTAACGACGGTATCAGCTAACACTGTTACTACAGTAGGTTGCACTTCTAAAAAACCACCAGCTACAAAAAATAAAGTTTCCTCAGACTCGCCTTTTGCAGAGAATTTCAGCGTTCCTGGTTTGATTCTCGTTAGCAAGGGAGTATGGTTGGGGAAAATTCCAAGCTCACCATCTACACCGGGAACTACCACAAAATTAGCTTCACCAGAAAATAAGCTTCGTTCAGCAGACACTATTTCTAATCGGAAGGTTTTTGCATTAGAAAACTGTTCCATTACTGAACTTTTTTACCTTTTTCTATTGCTTCATCAATTGTTCCAACCATGTAAAATGCCTGTTCAGGTAAATGGTCAAGTTCGCCGGAATTTATCATACTGAAGCCTTTGATAGTATCTTTTAAACTAACATACTTTCCAGGAGAACCCGTAAATACTTCAGCTACATGGAATGGCTGAGACAAAAATCGTTGCATTTTTCTAGCGCGCGCAACCACAAGCTTATCCTCAGGCGCTAATTCGTCCATTCCAAGAATAGCAATAATATCCCTTAATTCCTTGTAACGCTGGAGTGTACCTTGAACAGAACGTGCTACTTCGTAATGATCTGTTCCGACCACATTCGGGTCAAGTTGCCTAGAAGTAGAATCAAGGGGGTCAACTGCTGGATAGATACCTAGAGCTGCAATATCTCGGGACAGTACCACGGTAGAGTCGAGGTGCGCAAATGTTGTTGCAGGAGAAGGATCAGTCAAGTCATCAGCAGGAACGTAGACTGCCTGAATAGACGTAATGGAACCTGTTTTTGTCGATGTAATTCGTTCCTGAAGTTTGCCCATTTCCTCAGCCAACGTAGGCTGATATCCAACAGCTGAAGGCATTCTACCCAACAATGCAGAGACTTCAGTTCCGGCTAATGTGTATCGGTAAATATTGTCAACGAAAAATAATACATCTCGCCCTTCATCCCTGAAAGATTCTGCAATTGTCAACCCGGTTAGCGCTACTCTTAATCTATTGCCTGGCGGTTCATTCATCTGTCCGTATACCATAGAAACCTTCGACGTTGGAAAATCTTTCGGATTAACAACGCCAGCCTCGATCATCTCGTGATAAAAATCATTTCCTTCGCGAGTTCTTTCACCTACCCCGGCAAAAACCGAAAGACCGGAATGAGCTTTAGCAATGTTATTGATGAGTTCCATCATATTTACCGTTTTGCCAACACCTGCACCGCCAAATAAACCAACCTTTCCGCCTTTCGCAAAAGGGCAAATTAAATCGATAACCTTTATTCCAGTTTCTAATAATTCTTGAGAGGGTGAAAGCTCCTCATATGTGGGAGCGGATTTATGAATTTCAGCTTTTTGATCTGAACTAACGGGCCCAACTTCATCAATTGGATTTCCTAAAACATCCATAATTCGGCCGAGTGTTGCTTGCCCAACAGGGACGGTTATCGGAGCACCTGTATTTTTGATTACCATTCCTCTTTTTAACCCATCAGATGAACCCAATGCTATTGTACGAACAATTCCGTCACCCAGCTGTTGTTGGACCTCAAGTGTTAATTCAGAGTTATCCATTTTTAGGGCGTCGTACACTTTTGGAATTCCTTCTCTGGGAAATTCCACATCAACAACCGCTCCGATACACTGTACAATTTTTCCTTCTACCATACTAACCTCTATTAATTATGTTATTAAACGGCAGCTGCACCCGCCACAATTTCTGAAAGCTCCTTTGTAATAGCCGCCTGCCTAGTTTTGTTGTAAACCAATTTAAGCTCTTCAATTACATTTCCAGCATTATCTGTAGCCGCCTTCATAGCTACCATTCTGGCAGATTGTTCTGATGCTATATTTTCTACAAGAGCCTGATGAGTTATTGTCTCAATATACCGAAGTACCAGGCCATCAATTAATTCGTAAGATTCCGGCTCATAAACATAATCCCAAGTATAGGTGTTTATAGGGTTGATATCTTTCGAATTTAACGGCAAGAGGACCTCGGTTACAGGATCTTGTTTCATTGTATTTATGAATTTGTTTGAAAAGTTAAAAACCTGTTCCAACTGGCCTTTCTCGTACAACTCCAAAATAGGTTTTATCGCGGCATTAACATTCTCAGGCGAGGGGCTGTCACCTACTTGGACGAAGCTAGACAACACTTCGACGTCTATTCTACTCAAAAAGCTAAGAGCTTTGTTTCCGATGGCAACTGCTTTAACTTTTTTGCCCTTTGATTCAGCTTCCTGAACTTTTGCTAAAACGTTCCGAAAAACGTTTGTATTAAGACCACCGCACAATCCTTTATCAGTGGATATAACTATAATCCCAATGTTTGGTGCGTCAGGAAAATCATTCATAAAAGGATGACGATACTCAGGATTTGATTGCGAAAAATGCCCAATTAAATCTACGATTTTTTCACTGTAAGGTCGAGAAGCTCTCATGCGATCCTGAGCTTTGCGCATTTTAGACGCAGCGACCATTTCCATCGCCTTTGTTATCTTTTTTGTGTTTTCAACACTTTTGATTTTTGTTCGAATTTCTTTACCAACAGCCATAGTAAACTTATTTTCCCATCAAGTTTTTAAATTCCTTAATGCCATCCTCTAACGCAGATTCAGTGGCGTCATCAAGCTTTTGGTTGTTTTGAATTGTTGCAAGTAAATTTGCTAACTTATCGTGGTTTAAAAAATGATCATGCAAATCTTTTTCTATTTTCAAAATATTTACAACATCTACATCATCAAAGTAACCTTTATTTACGGCGAAAAGCGACAACCCCATTCTAGCTATTGGAAGGGGGGAATATTGCTTTTGCTTCAGCAATTCAGTTACCCTAGCACCTCTATCTAATTGTTTTCTCGTAGCTTCATCAAGATCAGAGGCGAATTGAGCAAAAGCTGCCAATTCTCTATATTGAGCTAAATCTGTCCTAATCCCCCCAGAAAGGCTCTTTATTAATTTAGTTTGGGCTGCACCTCCAACTCTCGATACAGATATTCCCGCGTTAATAGCGGGACGAACCCCCGAGTTGAACAAACTCGTTTCGAGAAAGATTTGACCATCAGTTATTGATATTACGTTTGTAGGAACGAAAGCAGACACATCACCTGCTTGTGTTTCAATTATCGGAAGAGCCGTCAATGATCCTGTCTTTCCTTTAACAGCGCCACTAGTAAACTTCTCTACATAATCTTCATTCACACGAGCTGCCCGCTCTAATAATCTCGAGTGCAAGTAAAATACATCTCCCGGGAAAGCCTCTCTACCAGGGGGCCTTCTTAGCAAGAGGGAAACTTGGCGATACGCTACGGCCTGCTTGGATAAATCATCGTATATGATTAATGCATCTTTACCCCTGTCTCTGAAAAACTCCCCCATGGCACATCCTGAGTAAGGAGATAAATATTGCATCGCAGCTGATTCAGAAGCTGCTGCTGCTACTACGATCGTGAACTCCATTGCTCCATTTTCTTCAAGGGCTCTTACAACATTTTTTATTGACGAGGCCTTTTGTCCAATAGCAACGTATATACAAATTACATCCTCACCCTTTTGATTAATTATCGTATCAATTGCTAAGGCTGTTTTTCCAGTTTGCCTATCACCAATTATTAGCTCCCTCTGACCCCTGCCAATTGGCACCATAGAATCGATGGCTTTAAGTCCTGTTTGCAACGGCTGGGAAACTGATTTTCGCGCGATAACCCCTGGAGCAATCCTTTCAATTGGCCCAGTCTCCTTTGCTTTAACCTCTCCCTTACCATCGATAGGTTGGCCTAGAGCATTTACTACTCTACCTATTAACTCAGCTCCGACGGGGACCTCTAATATCTTCCCAGTACACTTAACGACATCTCCCTCTGCTATCTGCTCATAATCACCCAATATAACCGCACCTACCGAGTCCCTTTCCAAGTTTAAGGCTAACCCAAAGGTATTATTAGGAAACTCCAACATTTCACCCTGCATAACATCCGAAAGGCCATGTATCTTGCATATCCCATCGGTGACTGTTACTACAGTACCCTGGTTCGTAGCCTCGGCTGCTAAGTTTGCGCCACTAATTTTTTCTTTGATAATTTCGCTAATTTCTGACGGATTGAGTTGCATTTACACTCCTAACAAATAAAACTTTAATTAACCAAAATAGAATTTTTTAAAATTTCAAGATTTCTCTTGATTGAACCATCGATTACGTAATCTCCGATACTAATAGTCACTCCACCAATTAGAGTTTTGTCCACGATACAAGATAGGACAACCTTCTTATTAAATTTTTTTTCCAGCCGTTTTTTTATTGAGTCTTTTTGATTATCAAGCAGTTCAAAAGCAGAAATAATCTTCGCTTCTAGTTTTTTATTATGCTCATTTTCTAAATTATGAAATTGCTGAAGTATCTCCTCAAAAAAAATAATCCGAGAATTGTCAACTAAAAGCTCGAAAAAGTTTTTTAAACTCTGATTAAAATTTTCCGGCAGAAAAGATAAAACAAACTTTTTGCCTTTATCTTTTGACACAGTCGGGTTTGAAAGGTACAAATTTAAATTTTTATCGCGAAGGACTGTTGCAAGAAAATTTAATTCATCTCCAAACTTTTCACCTGCATCAAGTGATATTTGAAACAAAGCCTCAGCGTATGGTCTAGCGATTGTGGTTCCATCACTCATGACTACAACTCAGCTTCCAATCTCTTTAAAATGTCGTTATGCTTAGCCTGATCCACCTCTTGTTTTAAAATCTCCTGTGCGCCGTGAACAGCCAACAGAGAAACGTCTTTTCGCAGTTGGTCTCGCAATTTGACAATCTCAGTTTCGGCTTCTTTTTTTGCTGCCTCAAGTATTAATGCCGCTTCTTTACTGGCTTGATCTTTAGCCTTCTCGATGATTGCTGCTGCTTTTTTTTCTGATTCTTGAAGCCTACTTGTGATTTCCTCATGAGCCTTCTTCAAATCATCCTGAATTTTTATTTCTGCATTTTTATATTCATTTTTTGTTTTATCTGCGTACTCAAGTCCATTCGCAATTTTATTTGTTCGTTCATCAATGGCTCTTATTATCGGAGGCCAAACGAACCTCATTGTAAACCAACCTAAAATAAAAAAAACAACTAACTGCGCAAATAAAGTTGCATTAAGGTTCATATCTTTAACCGTCGACTAACTTACAAAGGGGTTAGCTGTGGTATACCAAAGAGCTATTCCTGTACCAATAATAAAGGCCGCATCAATTAGACCAACCAGTAAAAACATTTTCGTTTGAAGAGTATTCATTAACTCGGGCTGCCTAGCAGAGGCTTCTAAAAACCTACTTCCCATGATTCCGATCCCAATACAAGCACCAGCTGCACCCAACCCGATAATTAAACCTGCTGCTAAAGCAACAAAACCTACGACAGACTCCATAACAACTCCTATGATAATTTATAAAATTTTAATGAGATTCATGCGCTTGCCCGATGTACACCAGAGTTAACATCATAAAAATAAACGCTTGAAGCGTAATAATCAAGATATGAAAAATTGCCCAAACTGTGCCAGCCAACACATGACCAACAAAACCTAAAATAGTAGCACTACCCCCAAGCAACGCAATAAGAACAAAAATTAATTCTCCGGCATACATATTACCAAACAACCTCATCCCTATAGAAAAAGTCTTGGCAACAAATTCTATAATATTCAACCCGAGATTGAAAATCCATAATGCCGGGTGGGAACCAAAAGGCGCACAAAGTAATTCCTTACAAAAGCCTAGAAGACCCTTTATTTTTATACTGTAAAACATCATTAGAGCAAACACACCTAAGGCGAGGCCCATTGTCCCATTTAAATCAGCCGTCGGCACGATGCGATGGTAATGAATTAAATCCCCTAAACCAAGGGCAGCGAATACGAAATGAGGCAAATCAACTGGCAATAAATCTAACGCGTTCATGAAAAAAACCCAAACAAACACTGTAAGGGCAAGCGGAGCAACAAATGTTCTATCTCCATGGACTATGTTTTTCGACTGATCTTCCACCATTTCTACTAACATTTCTATGGCGCATTGGAACCGACCTGGAACTGCTGAGGTAGCTTTTCGAGCTGCTAACCAAAAAAGGAAAATCGTTAGAAGCCCCATGGCAAGACTCCAAAATAATGTGTCAAAGTTCATAATGGAGGGAGCAAATAGACCAACAGGCATGTCACCCGCATTACTTAAATGAAGTAAGTGATGATTTACGTATTCAGACGAAGTTTGGTTTGCAGAAGCCATAAATTTTGGTTTTTTAGATAGCCTATAATTATGTCCTATAAGCTTTCAATTGACAAGCTTAATTGGGACTAATTTCAAGATTACTTTTGGTCCGGAACGAAGATGATGAACATTGTTTTAACGGCTAAAATCAATCCTAAGATGAAGTACAGCCAACTCATTCCAACGAAGAATATATGACTAAGATATGTTAGTGACAAAATCAAGGCAACTTTAATCGCAGCGGCAAGTAAGATAAAAAATAAAAAAGTAATTGCGCCTACAGAAGCCTTACGAAGTATTAAAAAATTTGTATTGTAAAATAGCAATCCGGCGGAGTAGCAAATTTGCCCTAGTAAGAAGCTAAAGAATTGGCCCGATGAGGCAAAAATAGCTATCATCAAACATATCAGCAAATTCAGGGTAAGGAGAATTTTTGTGGAAGGATTAGCTATGTTTTCGTCCTAGTAATCTGAAATCCCAAATCTTTTTAAGAAGCTTTCTAGCTCCTCAGTAGAGTTAAAACTTATTCGAATCTCTCCCTTGTTTTTGTCTTTACTTAGGATTTTCGTTTCAAGGTTTAAAAAATCAGATAACTTATTTTCTAAAAACATGGAAGATTGATTTTGTTTATTTATTCTGACGGAATTATTAGTCAGGGGAGTTTTCTTCTTCAAAATCTCTTTAACCATTTTTTCAACCCACCGAACAGAATGCCGGTTTTCCTTAATGCGCGAAGACAAATTTAATTGTTGATCTAATGGCAAGCCAAGCATTGCCCTGACATGGCCTTGTTCCAGCTCACCTTTTTTTAAGAAACCTTGGATTACGTTAGGGGCTGTGAGAAGACGCAATAAATTTGAAACTGCTGCCCTTGACTTGCCCAATAATTTGGCAGCATCACTATGGGTTAAACTATGTTCCTCGATAAGTCTGGCAAGTCCTTCAGCTTCTTCGTGCGAGTTTAAATTTTCCCTTTGGAGGTTTTCAATCAATGCCATGGCCATAGCTGTTTGATCATCTACATTTTTGATAACAACTGGGACTGTTTTTAAGCCAGCCATTTTGGAGGCCCTCCATCTTCGTTCTCCAGCGATTATTTCATATTTAATCTTAGCATTACTGTTGACCTCTCTTACTACTATAGGTTGTATAAGCCCTTGCACCTTTATGGAATCTGCTAATTCCCTTAAGGCATCATCATCCATGGACTTCCTTGGCTGATAGGGTCCTACGGAAATATCGCTCAAGTTTAAAGAGCCTTTTACAAGAGAACTTGTAACCACGGGACTGTCACCTAGTAATTCATTTAAGCCTCTTCCCAATCCCCTTTTTTTCATGTTATTTGCCTCATATGTTAATCAGGTTGAGAATCGGTTCAATAATTCCTTGCCAAATTCTTGATATGCCATGCTCCCTCTAGAGCTTTTATCGTAATGAGTAATAGGAAGTCCATGGCTGGGAGCTTCAGCGAGCCGCACATTTTTTGGAATTATAGTACTAAAGACCTTGCTACCAAAGTGCTCCAAAAGCTGTGCGCTAACGTCCTGAGAAAGAGTCACTCTGGGATCAAACATTACCCTCAAAAGTCCTATTGAGGAAAGCTTAGAGTTCAGGTTGGCGTGAACTAATTTTACGGAACTGACGAGATCAGATAACCCTTCTAATGCAAAGTACTCGCATTGCATAGGAATCAAAATCCCACTAGATGCGCATAAACCATTAAGAGTTAAAAGAGACAAGGAAGGGGGACAGTCAATAATTATGTAATCATATTGATATGCAAGCTTGCTGATTTGATCTGACAAACGATACTCTCTATCATTGGCATCCACTAAATCAAGCTCAGCTCCTATTAGATCTCTATTTGAAGGAAGGAGATCATAGCCAAATCTTGTTTTTTTTAAAACCGAATCAACCTCTTCAGTACCAATTAGCAACTCATAAATTGAATTTTCTAGCTTATGTTTATCAATTCCACTTCCCATGGTTGCATTGGCCTGAGGATCCAAATCAACCAATAAAACTTTTCTTCCTGACCCAGAAAGGACAGCAGAAGTGTTTACGGCAGTAGTAGTTTTTCCCACCCCTCCTTTTTGATTCGCAACTGAAAGTATGTTTGTCATGTAAACAAGCTATAAAATTAATTCTCAAATTCTTTTTTTAAAAGAAGCACTTTTTTATTAAGGAAATTCCTCTCATAGTTTTTATCTAAAATTTTCACGCCACTGTCTAGGTCAGACATTCTTATTATGCCTTTTTTTTCAAGAAACTTGTCAGACAACCCCTGAGATAATTTTGCCGTTGTCATGAGAACCCAATAAGTATCCGTTTTGGCAAATCGATGCGTGATATTTAGAAAGTTCTCAATATCCATAAACGCCTTGCAGGTAATAATATTTAATTCAATAAATGGAACACATTCTTCAATTCTCTGGTTATGAACTTTAACTCGGCTAGACAGTTTTAAGGCTCCTATCAGACTATTCAAAAATGCAAATTTTTTTCTACTTTTCTCAACTAAATTCAAGTTGATATTTTTCTTAAAAATTGCCCAAACTATCCCGGGCGAGCCGTTACCAGAACCAATATCGATTATTGAGGGCTTATTAAGCTTGGAAAGCTTACATATGAAATCTATATGAAACAATACTAATGCACTGTCTAACACTAATCGATCAACTAATTCTTCAGCCGAATCTGAACCAGAGAGATTATGTACTGTTCCCCATTTTACCAAGTCCTTGATGTAATTACATAATTGCTCTAGTGTCTCAGAATTTACTTCAATCCCTAGCTTGTGGACTTGTTCCTCAATGTAGTTACGAAGTGACAATCTATTATGCCGCCTTCGATCTTTCTAATTTTCTCAAATGTAGAACTACCAAAGATACTGCCGAAGGGGTTATCCCAGGTATCCGTGTGGCATGGGACACAGTTGTCGGTTTGATTTTACTAAGCTTCTCAAGTGCCTCGTTAGACAGACCGGAGACTGCTCTATAGTCAAAATCCCTCGGAATAGGGAAGTCCGACATATCATTGACTTTCAAGTACTCTCGCTTCTGTTTTGTTATGTAACCTGAATATTTTTCCTGGATTTCCACTTGTTGACTGACTTTATCATCGAATTCTTCTAACCCCTCTATATAGTTAAACTCTTTGAGAAATTTTAGTAACTTTTTTATGTTGATATCTGGCCGTTTCAACAAAGCTAATGCGGAAGTAACTTTTGTTAACTCGCTATCAAAAGTGCGATTGAAAGATGCGGACGACTCTTGATTTGGTTTTAGTATGGTTTCCCGGAGTTTTTTTCTAAATATTTCCACTTGCAATGACTTATTTTTAATGCCTTGATATTGACCTTTTTTTATTAAACCTAAGCTAAAAGCTAATTCGTATAAACGTAGATCCGCATTATCCTCGCGCAATAATAGTCTATTTTCAGCTCTACTTGTAAACATTCTGTAAGGCTCAGTTACTCCTTGAGTTACTAAATCGTCTATCAGTACGCCTATATAGGTAAGGGAGCGATCAGGTATAAAAAGTTCTTCAGACCTTGCTAGTTTAGCCGCATTTAAACCTGCAACCAAACCTTGGGCAGCCGCCTCTTCATATCCTGTCGTTCCATTTATTTGCCCAGCGAAGAACAGCCCTCTAATATTTTTCGTTTCCAGTGTTGGAAACAAACACCTGGGGTCGTAATAATCGTACTCTATGGCATAACCAGGGCGTATAATGTGAGCTTTTTCCAATCCTTTGATTGAATGAACCATGTCAACTTGACAACTAAACGGCAGGCTAGTTGAAATCCCATTAGGATAAAACTCATACGTATCCAAACCTTCTGGTTCCAAAAATATTTGGTGAGAGTCTCTTTCTTCAAATCTAACAACTTTGTCTTCAATTGAAGGGCAATAACGGGGCCCAGATGATTTTATCGAGCCATTATACATTGGCGATAAATGAATAGAGTTCTTAATGATCTTGTGTGTTTTGAGGTTAGTGTGTGAGATCCAACAAGATAATTGTTTATTGGCTTTGTTCGTTTTTTTGTTTCCCCAAATTGAAAACTTACGATCAGAAGGAGTTTCACCTGGCTGCTCAATTAAAGCTGAAAAATCAATTGTTCTTCCGTCTAGTCGTGGTGGTGTACCTGTTTTCAACCGAGACCGTTCAAAACCATAAGAGTCAAGTTTTTGCGCTAATTCTGTAGAAGGTGCTTCGCCTGCCCTTCCCCCTTCAACCGACTGAGAACCCACGAAAATTCTTCCGTTTAAAAAGGTTCCAACCGTAATGACTACAGAATTGCTATTAAAACGAACTCCTCCTCTTGAGATTACCCCCTTAACAGCCCCTTCCTCAATTATCAGATCAGCAACACTATCGCTGTATAAATCCAAATCTTTTTGGTCCTCTACACTTTTCCTTATAGCTTTTTTATATATAGTCCTATCACATTGAACCCTAGTAGCGGACACCGCTGGACCTTTTGAAGCATTAAGAAGCTTAAAATGGATTCCCGCAAAATCAGCGGCTATGGCCATAGCACCTCCCAAAATATCTATTTCTTTTACCAAGTGACCTTTGCCTACTCCTCCAATGGACGGGTTACATGACATTTGGCCTATTGTATCGATATTTTGAGTAATCAAAAGGGTTGGCCGGCCTAATCTAGCAGATGCTAGAGCTGCTTCAGTGCCAGCGTGCCCTCCTCCTACTACAATAACATCGTAATTTTTATACTCAACCATTTTTCAGAAAGTTTCACGTGAAACGTTTTTTTACTTTATTGAAACGAATTTAGTCTCTAAAAATTCTTCCAGACCGTATCTGCCGCCCTCTCTTCCTATTCCTGATTCCTTAAAGCCACCAAATGGAGCAACCGAGTTTGAGAACGTCCCTGCATTAACACATACAATACCAAAATCAAGTGAGTTGGTGTAATTTTTTATCGCCTGTCTAGACTCTGTAAATAAATAAGATGCAAGACCATAATTCGTCGCATTGGATTGTCTGATAGCATCCGCATCAGTTTCAAACTTGTAAATCACAGCCAAGGGCCCAAATATCTCCTCATTAAAAGCCCTCACATCGGTTTTGGCTGAGAAAGCCACTGTAGGCTCAAACATTAAGCCTTGATTGCCTCCTTCTTTGTGATGTAGAAATTCAGCTCCACTGAGCTTCAAATCCGATATTATTTTTTCGTACCGTTCCGCCGCTGCACGGTTTATTAGCGGCCCAATCTGAACACCGGCCTCAAATCCACAACCAGTTTTAATAGCCCCGGCCTTCCGGACAAAAATTGACACAAATTTATCGAAAATCATAGCATTAACAAAAATCCTATTTGCGCATACACAGGTTTGGCCAGCATTCCGAAATTTACTCAATATGAGTTCGTCACTAGCTACCTCTATATCTGCATCTTCCCTGACTATGAAAGGCGCATTACCTCCTAATTCAAGAGAAAATTTTTGTAAAGTGCCAGCTCCTTGCAAGACTAATTGCTTTCCAACTGCCGTTGAACCTGTAAAAGATATCTTGCTAATTTTTTGATTTGCACATAACAGTTGTCCAATCTCAGAGACCTTGCTTCGTGGAACGATAATCGCATCTAATATTTCACGGACAAACCCTATCTCGCGAGCCAAAGAAATCATGGCTAAAGTGGTTAAGGGAGTATCTTCGGCAGGTTTTGTTATGACACTGCACCCAGCAGCCAGCGCTGCGCTAGCTTTTCTTGCAAACATGGCTAATGGGAAATTCCACGGAGTAATAGTTGCGACCAGGCCAACTGGTTGACGTTTCACCAAAAACTCTCTATCAGAATAGGGGCTTTCAAGTAAGTCGCCTTTGATGCGTTTTCCTTCTTCTGAATACCATTTTATAAAGGCGGCTCCATATTCAACTTCGGAAAGAGCTTCTGCCAATGGTTTACCTTGCTCTAAAACTATCAGCTCCGCAAGATCATTTTTCTTTTCTAAAATTTTTGAATGCCACTTTTCTAAAAGGTGACCATTGTTGATTATTGAGAAATCTCTTTCTTCCCTGCGGTTCCGGTCCATGCGATTAATTTTTTCAATTGCCGAAGAAACGGAGTCAGAGGGTAAGGTTGTGAT
>OZSS01000694.1_pt1 | contig 16248 bp, 14 predicted proteins | sample 1779911 | NCBI WGS metagenome assembly OZSS01 (sample SAMEA2603589, study PRJEB24840) | metagenome | biome: Water; feature: Photic zone; material: Seawater sample | place: Mediterranean Sea | collected 2013-11-12 | depth 10 m | reverse complement strand
TGTTTAGAGCATATGCACAAAAAGGCGCTAATGTCCTTTTTGTTCCGTCAGCCTTTACTCTTATAGCAGGCGATGCACACTGGGAAGTTCTTCTTCGCGCCCGTGCAATAGAGACAGGTTGCTGGATAGTGGCTGCCGCTCAGGTTGGATTACATGAGGATGGAAGAGAAACCTATGGGCATTCAATAATTGTCGATCCCTGGGGAAAAGTTGTTTTAAACCTTGGCAATGAAGGTGAGATGCAAAGGAATTTTAAGATCGATATTGATCTAGTAGAAACTGCCCACCAAAAAATATCCTCATTCAAGAGTGATCAAGAATTTAAACTGGAAGTTATTAATATGAAGTAATATTAAATCTTAATAAAAAGTTTTCTAGACATAACGTTATCGTTATCATTATACTGACGCTTGTCAGTTTTTAATTTTTAATTGAAGGAGTAACCCATGAGAGAAGCTGTAATTGTTTCCACGGCTAGGACACCAATAGGCAAAGCATTCCGAGGTGCTTTTAATGACACTCAAGCGCAAGAGATGGCTGGTCATGCTATAGCAGAGGCCGTAAAAAGATCGAAAGTTTCTAAAGAAGAAATCGATGATGTAATTATCGGAGCAGCTGGTCAACAAGGTTCACAACAAGGAAATATTGGTCGTCAGTCTTTGTTAAGAGCTGGATTACCGGTATCGGTTGCTGGAATGTCATTAGACCGACAGTGCGCGTCTGGGATGATGGCAATTGCAACAGCGGCTAAAGAGATAACTGAAGATGGCATGACAATCACGGTAGGCGGAGGCGTTGAGTCTGTATCGTTAGTTCGAAATGAAAACTTTAGAATGGATAGAGCCAGAGATCCTTGGCTTGAAGAAAACATCCCATCCCTTTACATGACTATGATCGAAACTGCTGAAAATGTTGCAAAACGATATGGTATATCTCGAGAATCTCAAGACGAATATTCTCTGCAATCTCAAAGGAGAACAGCAAACGCCCAAAAAAATGGCTTTATGGACAAAGAAATAGTCCCTTTAAAATCTACAATGAAATATAAGGATAACGAAACTGGCGAGATAAGTAGCCATGATGTGTGTATCGAAAAAGATGAGGGAAACAGGCCCAGTACAACATTTGAGGGATTGAGCGCTCTTAAGCCCGTTTTTAAAGATGGAATCTATCTTAAAGAAGGCGAATATATAACTGCAGGTAATGCGTCCCAGCTTTCTGACGGAGCATCAGCTTCAGTTTTGATGGAGGCTCGTGAAGCTGAGAAGAGAAACCTTGCACCCTTAGGCGCCTACAGAGGAATAGCTGTTGCTGGGTGTTCCCCAGATGAGATGGGTATAGGTCCGATATACGCTGTACCAAAGCTGCTGAAAAAGCATGGACTTAAAATAGATGATATAGATCTATGGGAGCTCAATGAAGCTTTTGCCAGTCAAGTAATTTACTGTCGAGATAAACTTGGAATTCCAAATGAACTTTTAAATGTTAATGGAGGAGGAATATCTATAGGTCACCCTTTTGGAATGTCGGGTGCCAGGCTTGTCGGACACGCCCTCATTGAAGGGAAAAGACGAAATGCAAAATATGTTGTCTGCACGATGTGTATTGGAGGCGGCATGGGAGCTGCCGGCCTGTTCGAGGTTTTATAATTGCTTATAGTTTCAAAACCAAAAGATCTGTTAAGTCATATAAATTATGACTTAGGCTACGGGGATTGGATACTTGTTGATCAAAGAAAAATTGACGAATTTGCTTCTATCTCTGGCGACTATCAATGGATCCATGTCGATACCAAAAGAGCGGTTAAAGAAATGCCCAATGGAAAGACAATTGCGCATGGTCTTCTTACCCTTTGTATGTCTGCTGCTCTGGGTGGGAATGTCTTAAAAATTGAGCAACTTAAACAAAGTATCAATTACGGTATTGACAAAGTAAGGTTCACATCTCCAGTTAAAGTTGGAAAAAGGATCAGAATGAATTCTGTTATTGAAGATGTAACAGAACGCGACAGTGGAGTGATTTATTTGAAAATTAAACGAACTGTCGAAATAGAAAATGGAGATAGACCAGCAATGATTGCTAGCACTATATCGCTTTTATATCCGATCAATTAGATATTTATTTTATTTGCAAACGTTCTACCACCGCAACTACCGATGACACAATAGTATCCAAAACCATATTTTTATCTACATCTGCGTTAAGCCAATCCCGCATTGGGGCAAAAGAATTTGTAAAAATTATGTAATTAGCTATAACCTCAACCCTCTTATCGTCATCACCCAAACAAAATTCTTTTCGTAAGTAATCAGAAAGTGCTTTAATCATACTTTTTTCATGCTTACGAAGTAATTTTCTATCCTCTCGATCGAGATGTGGCACCGTTCTGTATGCCAATATTGTCCCATTTCTTTTTTCGTCCCAACAAATTTTAAAATAATCTTTGATAATTGACTCAAAAGAACGCCCATCAGACTGCTTCAAAAGATCTTCCAATCTGGGTGAAATTCTGAACCAAACTCTGTTTAAAAGCCTCCTTAGTATATCCTGCTTATTCAAAACATAGTCATATATGCTAGCTTGATTTATCCCTGATTTACTACAGATATCTCTTATCGTTGTTGCTGCAAAGCCTTTCTCAATGAAGAGATCTTGTGCTGCATCAAGTAGCTGGTCTCTTCTTTCTTCAACTAATACTTTATTTTGAATTACATCTATTTCGGCTTCAACTAGATTAGAGCGATATAATTTTTTCTTCGTTGAAATTTTATTCACTTTTATTCCTATGCAATTAGGTGTGTTTGACTATCGGTGACAAGGTGCTTATATCATTTTCGAACAATTTCTCTACATCTTTTTCTGAGTAACCTAACTTTTCCTTCAATATTTTACGTGTATCTACGCCAAGAAACGGTGCATCACCTCGGTATTTATATCGCTCACCCTCTAGATCTTTAAATGGAAGCCCCACTTGTTTTTGTTTGCCTATGAATGGTCTGTGAGTTTCATGATAAAAATTGGTTTCATTTAAATATCGGTCCTCTAAGCATTTTTCAGGTGAATTAACAGGAGCTGCTGATATGCCAGCTTCTTGCAATTTGAAAATCAACGGGATTACCGGCATTTTGAATGCCCATTCACTTATTATTTTTGTTATATCTTTCTCAAAATTTTTTCTCTCCACTACTCCCATGTCTTTGAATTTTTCAATACGATTATTTCCTATCAACAGACATAAATTTCTCCACGAAACATCATTATCCACCGATAAGGCAAAATATTGAGCTGACTTTCCGCTGTAGAAAATACCATGAGGACAGATTACGGTATGCCCATTACCCAACCTAATATTCTCATAGTTCATACTCGGTGAATAATTTAACAGACCATTAGCGGCAAAAGGAAGTAAGCACTCAGTTAAGGAAATATTGACGAACAAAAAACCTTTATTTTTTTGCCTATGAATAATGGAAAGAAGTAGTGCTGCTGCTCCATATATTCCTCCTATTGGATCTCCGTAGGCAATATGTGCCATCATAGGAGGCCAATTGGGATTTCCTCTAAAAAAAGGTGTTCCTGAGGCATGTTCAAGAGTAGAGCCGTATGCCCTTGTTTCTGATAATTCATTTCCAGATCCAAAGGCAGTTAAAGATATAAGCGTTAAGTTTGGGTTTACTTTTCTCAATTTCTTTTGGCCAAGCCCTAGTTTCTCCATTACACCGTCTGCTTGGTTTTCAATTATAATATCTGCCTTAGCTACTAGCTCTAGGGCAACTTTTAATCCCTCTTCAGTTTTCAAATCTACAGATATACTTTTTTTACCTCTGTTGAGCGCAGCAAACCTTCTACTTTTTTCGTACTGTTTTTTACCTATTGCTTCTTGAGAAAAATCCGTTGCTCTCCACCAATCTGGATATGTTCCTGCCTCAACTTTAACAACTTCAGCGCCAACATCAGACAATATTCTTGTAGCTAAGGGACCTGCCCAGCCCATAGAAAAATCTAATATGAATATTTTACTTAAATTATTTTCATTATAAGGTTGAGCAGACAAATCATCAGAATAAAACTGACAAATAGGACTTTTTGGCGCCTTAATTATTTCGCTATTTATAGAATAATTAGAAAGCGCTTCTCGTTCGTTAAATACTGAGTGATTTAGAAGTTCAGTCGGATTTGGAACTTCAACCATCGGTATTCTTTTTTCCCTTCCGAGTTTTGCCCATTCTTTCGCATCCTTTGATCTTAGACGCTCTTTCATCAAACCTTCTAGAAAATCTATATTTTCACTTCTTTTTTGTATCGAGTTTAAGTCATGTTTGAAGAGAAGATCTTCTAAGTTTAACAACTCACAAAATGACTTCCATTGAGGAAGTGTAATGACAGTTGTTCCTAGCCAACCTGTCTTACATTTATAGATCCCTAATGGACAGGTAGGAAAAAATCTATTTATCCCTTCTCTGGAGTTTGGTTTGCCAAACCTTATAGAATCAGATGACTGCAGTTCTCCCAAAATCATATTAGACTCTAAAATGGAAAGGTTGGTTTTTTTATTAATTCTATTCTCTAAAATCGCAACCAAAGATGCGATGAAGGCATTAGTCCCACCTATAATAGAGGCCTCGGTTTCACCAGTAAAAACGGGTGTGTCGTCCTTTGGTCCGACTGGGTAAATGGTACCAGCTAGTGCTTGAATGGTGATGTCGGAACCTTTCCATTTTGAATAAATACCTTTCTCACCAAACCAGCTCACGTCGATAACTATTAACTCATCACTATCTAATACTTTGAAACCATGAATTGTTTCAGCAATTAAGATTAAATCAAAATTACTATATTGGATATTTTCCTGCTCCTCTTTATTGTAATTTAACCATTCTTTCAAATTCTCATTTGTATGAGCATTCTCAACGCAAACTCCTTCATCTTCTAATTTTTTCAGAGACTTATTACTTAATCTGAAGACCTGGGCTCCAAAATCTAATAGCATTCGCCCGCACCAACCCACAGCCGTGCCCTCACCAACCTCAAGTACTCTTAAACCTTTTAAAATTTTTTGTGATATGTTTTCCATGTTTATCTTAAATTTAGTAAATTACACCCTTTAACCTCGGATCAAGAAGATCTCTTAATGCGTCACCGATAAAATTAAAAGATAATACTAACGCAAAAACCATTGCCCCTGGAACTACAGACAAAAGTGGTTGTTTCTCAAGTAAGGGAAAAGCTTGTTGTATCATGTTACCCCACGTAGGTGTTGGAGGTTGGACGCCAATACCTATAAAACCCAAGCCAGCCTCCGTTAAAACAGCGTATCCCATTGCCAACGTGCTCTGTACTATTATAGGCGCAATACTATTTGGGAGTATATGCACAAAAATAATTCGAAAATTGCTGAACCCGCCGGCCTGAGCAGCTTTGATAAAATCTTGTTCTCGCACAATTAAACCTTGACTTCTCACTATTCTTGCCATCCAAGGTACATTTGCTATTCCAATGGCTAATACTACCGTAGTCAACGAGCTTCCAATTGCCACGGATAGGCCTATTGCTATAACTAGACTCGGAAACACAATTAACGCGTCCATTATTCTCATTAAAACATTATCGACCGGTCCTCTAAAATGGACTGAAATAAGTCCTAAGGGAACACCGATTAGAACTGATAGCATTATTGCTCCAAAGCTTACAATCAAAGCGATGCGCGCTCCGTATATCAATCTGGAAAGAGTATCTCGGCCTATTTGATCTGTACCTAGCCAATGTTCGTATGAAATACCACCGAGTAAAAAATTATAATCCATCACATTTGGATCATAAGGGACAAACCATGGTGCGAAGATCGCGCTGAAAAATGTACAGAATACAAATATGGATCCAAAAACAGCAGTTGGAATTCTGATAAAATTTTTTAAAAAAATTATAGAAGCGCTCGATTTTTTATTATTTACCTTAGAAATACCCAAAGAAATCTTATCCCTCATATTTAATACGAGGATCCAGCCAAGCGTAGAGTATATCTGTAATTAAGTTACAAAATAAAACCATAAAAGCCATTAGCAAAACGGATCCTTGGACTACTTGGAAATCTCTCCCTAAAACTCCATCCACAACAAAAGTTCCCATTCCCGGCAATCCAAAAAGTGTCTCAACAACTATCGCGCTGGCAAAAATTCTTCCAGCCTGCAAACCGAGAATTGTTACCACAGGTAAGAGTGAGTTCTGAAGTGCATGGACGAAAATTATTCTCAGTTCATACAATCCCTTCGATCTCGCTGTCCGAATATAGTCTTGGGCAAGAACCTCCAGCATTGCTGACCTAGTTTGACGCATTATTAGTGCACAGCTTGTACAACCCAGAGCGAATGAAGGAAGAACGAGATGTCTTAATCCCTGTATTGGGTCTTCAAATGGGTCGACATATCCCTGAGTGGGAAGCCAGCCCAACGCCACGCTGAAAATGAGAATTGATACAATTCCAAGCCAAAAGTCGGGAATTGCTACAGCTCCTATAGAGAAAAAAGTTGCAGCATGGTCGGGGGCTTTACCACGGTAAACGGCGGACAGAATGCCAGCAGGTACGGAGACGATTATTGCAAAAATAAGGGCAAACAAACCCAATTGAAAAGTGACGGGTGCTCGCGCCATTAACTCTTCAGATACTTTTAATCCGCTCTCTACCGATCGCCCAAGATCTCCCTGAAAAACATTTTGTAGCCAAAGAAAATATTGAACCAAAAAAGGTTCATTAAGGTTATATTTTTCTCTTAATAACGCCAACTGCTCTTCGTCAAGCACAACGTCGATACCAACATAGGCGTACACAGGATCACCCGGAACTGCCCATAACAGACTAAAAACCAGAAATGTTATAATAAACATCACTGGTATCATCTGAAGTAATCTCTTTAAAATAAAAGTACGCACTGTAATACCTACTTAACTGGCCTACCCAGTAAAAACCAGGTAGGCCATGGGAAAAAAATTTTACTCAGTCATACATACTTCACGAAAGTTCATTTTACCATCGTGCATACTTACAGTATCGATATTCCCAACCTTTTTAGCGGCCACTGTTACAAAAGTCTGATAAACCATCGGAACAACGATTGATTGACCCAAGACTATCTCATCAACTTTTCGATAGATTTTTTTCCTCTCATCTATATCTGACAAAGCAGCACCTTTTTCAATTAGAGCATCTAGCTCAGGATTAGGTAGATTTGCTGCATTATAGTATCCACTACTCTTATAGACATTTGATCCAGCCCAATCAGGCTCTGGATATCTACTAAAGCTTGTGGCGTACATAGCGAATTTGCCCTCCTTGAAAAATGCCGCTCCAGCAGCCTTTCCGCTCATAACCTCAATATTCATTTTGATACCGACTTGAGCTAGCTGCGCCTGCATAACTTCGGACTCGGGTTTACGGGCTCCAAATGTCACCATTGTAAACTCAAAGCCATCTGGTTTACCGGCTTTCTTTAAAAAGTCCTTAGCTTTTGCTGGATTATACGAAGGTCTTGGAACTGAAGGGTCATGAGCCCATGCCCCAGGAAGCCACATTCCAGAATCGGCCACGGTATTTTGACCAAAATAAATGGCCTTATTTATAAAAGCTGGATCAATAGCATGAGTTATTGCATTTCTTAGATTAGGGTCGTCCAACATTTTAGTATTGAACATTAACATCAGATTAATCTTTCCAGCTTCCATTCTGGACGTATTAAATTTTGTATCAGCTTCAAAAGCCTCAATGTCTCCTAACGAAGCATAGGCTAGATCAATCTCACCAGATCTCAGAGCAGCGGTTCTTACCGATGACTTCTTAACTTGACGAATGGTTACCTCATCGAGATAGGGCAATCTATTGCCGTCTTTGTCTTTGCCCCAGTAGTTTTCATTTCTTACAAAATGTACATGACTACCTTGTACAGCTTCTTTAATAACAAACGGGCCCGTACCTACCGCTTTCGCGCCATAATCTTCTCCTAACTTACTAATTGCTGTAGGTGAGTTCATAGCTCCGCCTCTATCAGCTAGCTGGGAAAGACCGGCGCCCCATGGACCAGATAAATTAAGTCTAACTTTATTTTCAGATAAGACATCAACTGACTGAATTATTGCTAAACTTGATCTTGGGGTAGCGCTATTTGCGGGATCTAGTATTCTCTCAATATTTTCTTTGACCGCCTCTGCATTAAATGGCGTTCCATCGTGGAACTCTATTCCTTTACGTAAAGTGAGTGTTAACGCATCAGGATTTGATGACACTTCCCACTTCTCGGCTAAAGAGCTTATGGGTCGTGGGTTCAAGCTCCGGTCTGCATCTACAAGATGGTCAGTAAATTGTCTCCACAAATAGGCATCCCAACCTGATCGTCCCAAGTGAGGATCCATTGATGTGAAATGGCCCGGTATAGCTACTTTTAAATGCCCTCCGTATTTACAGGCAGAAAAAACCTGTGATCCTAATAGGCTCACAACTGTAAAAACAATGGTTGTGGGCTTTACAGCGATTTTCATTAAACTTTTAAATGTGTTCATATTCTCCCCTTTCTTTATTTAACAATGGCTTTACAATCACTCTGGATTGCAACATTGATAATCTGACAACTGTCAGTTTTAATATAAGTTTTTGTTGTTTGAATAAAAAAGTCAAGATATATTTAAAATCCGCGAACTGAACTTAAAGCTAGGAAGTGTTTTGATTTTTATTTAAATCAAACGTTTTTAAAAAATGGTTAGTACACAAGATAAAATCCTCCTCGATATTCAAGAAATTGAAACAGAGTTTTCTACACCAACTGGTGTAAATAAAGCCGTAGATAAGGTCTCATTGAATTTAAAAAAAAGAGAGACTTTAGCGATTGTAGGAGAGTCTGGCAGCGGAAAAAGTGTTACCGCTATGTCAATTTTAAAATTGATCCCAGAGCCGCCCGGGAAGATCAAAGGGGGATCCATAAATTTCAATGGGAAATCGCTAAACAAATGTTCGGACATAGAAATGCGCTCCATTAGAGGAAATGATATTTCTATAATATTTCAAGAGCCAATGACTGCTTTAAACCCGGTTCTTACAGTTGGATCACAAATCACAGAGACCGTTATGCGTCACCAAAATATCTCATTAAAATTAGCGAAAAAAAGAGCATTAGACATGCTTGAATTAGTAAAAGTCCCTGAACCAATGCGGAGAGCAAATCAATATCCGCATCAGTTATCCGGAGGGATGCGACAAAGAATAATGATCGCTATAGCACTGGCTTGTGATCCGAAGATATTAATTGCAGACGAACCAACGACTGCATTAGATGCAACAATACAGGCTGAAATTTTATCACTTCTAAACAGTCTTAAAAAGAAAACTGGTTGTTCAATTATATTTATCACCCACGACATGGCAGTAGTATCTCAGATTGCCGACAGAGTTGTCGTGATGTTCGAAGGGAAAAAAGTCGAAGAGGGAACAGTATTTGATATTCTTGAAAAGCCTAAACATCCTTACACTAAAGCTCTATTATCGGCTGTACCGAAACTAGGGGATATGAAGAATAAGCCATATCCAGAAGCCATCAACGTAGCAGGAACTAATAGTAAAAAGATAAAACCCTTAAAGGGATTGAACGAGAAACTTTTAGACGTGAAAAACTTGACAACAATTTTTCCTATTTCTGCGGGTATTTTAGGGAAAGTAGTTGCTAACGTAAGAGCAGTAGAAGATGTATCTTTCTCAATCAATAAAGGTCAAACCTTCTCTTTGGTCGGGGAATCTGGGTGCGGGAAGTCAACAGTAGGAAGATCGATCTTGCGGCTAGAAAAACCAGCTAATGGCAAGGTCCTGCTTGAAAAGAAAGATTTTCTTCAATTAAATAAAGGCGAGCTTAAAAAACATCGCTCAAATATGCAGATGGTTTTTCAAGATCCCTTTGGATCTTTGAACCCAAGACAAAAAGCAGGAAGTATTGTTGATGAAATGCTAAAGGTTCATGGATATAAAGATCGTGATGAAAGATACGAAATAGTTTCTGAATTATTTCTCAGAGTGGGGTTAAATTCTCAGCATATGTCAAATTATCCCCACGAATTTTCCGGTGGTCAAAGACAACGAGTGGCAATAGCTAGAGCATTAGCTCTCAATCCTAAGTTGGTAATCTTAGATGAAGCAGTATCGGCTTTGGATGTCTCTGTACAGGCTAGTGTTTTAAATTTATTAATGGAGCTACAGTCAGAGTACCAACTCTCTTACCTTTTTATAAGTCATGATATGGCCGTTGTAGAGAGAGTAAGTCATTATATAGGTGTTATGTATTTGGGTAGAATAGTTGAGATCGGAAGCAGACAGACAATTTTAAATAATCCATGTCATCCCTACACCAAGGCTCTCTTGAGTGCTGTGCCCTCTACTGACCCTCGAAAAAGAAAAATGGACTCAGAGATGCGATTTCGAAAAATAGTGTCTCCTATTCATCCTGTTGGATACGAACCGCCCGGCTCAGAGTATAAACGCCTTAGTGAAGAGCACCTTGTATTGAAAACTGATGTTGGTTATTGAAATAGATATTTTTAAATGGAACTAAATATATGACTTGGGAAAAGGAACTTTCTGAATTGCAATCAAGGCGTAAGCTTGTTGAAAAAATGGGGGGTGAAGACAATATAAAAAAACATAACGATAGAGGAAAATTAACGGCGAGGGAGCGAATATCTAGATTTACAGACAAAAATTCCTTTGAGGAAATAATGCCTCTTGTGGGTGAGTCGATATATGATAATGATACTCAAACAAGCTTTATACCAAAGAGTTCTATTGATGGCTTTGCTTTAGTTAATGAAAGGCGCGTTGCACTTAGTGCTGGCGACTTTACAGTCAAAGGTGGAATGGGCAAAGGAGCAAGTTCAGCATCAGCTGGACTTGGACAAGAGAAAAGCATAACTCAAGAAGCTCTAGTAAATCTAATTCCCTACATACGATTACTTGACTCAGCGGGTGGAAGTGTACGAAATTTTGAAAAAATTGGACGAACTTACTTGCCAGATGGAAACTCTTTTGTAAATCCAGAAGTTGAATTACTTCAGGAAGTGCCAGTAGCTTCCGCAGTACTAGGATCAGTAGCTGGCCTTCCGGCTGTGCAAGCTCCTCTTTCACATTTCAGTGTCATGGTAAAAGGAATAAGTCAAATTTTTCCTGGGGGACCTCCAGTAGTTAAGGCAGCATTAGGATATGAGATAGATAAAGAAGAGCTTGGTGGCTCAGCCATTCATACAAAAATTAGTGGCTGTATAGATAATCTTGCAGAGGATGAAGATGACGCTTTTGAACAAGTCAATAAGTGGCTAAGTTATCTCCCTTCTTCAAAATATGAGATCGCCGATAGAGCCGATCTTAGTGACAGCCCTGACAGAAAAGAGGAAGAGCTAGTTTCAATAATTCCTCGTGATAGACGTAAAACATATAACATGAAAAAAATTATAGACTTGATATGTGATACGGGTTCTTTTTTTGAAATTTCACCATTTTACGGTAAATCACGCATTACTGGTTTTGCTAGATTTAACGGATTTTCTGCTGGTATTATAGCTAATAATCCCCACTTTTTGGGAGGTTCAACTGATGTAACAGGCGGCTCAAAGGTCAATAGATTTTTACAAGTATGCGACATTTTCAATATTCCCGTAGTCATGTTTACCGATGAGCCGGGGTTTCTAGTTGGATTGGAATCTGAAAAACAGGGGATTGAGAGGGCTGGCGCAAGATTGATGTCTACTATTTGCCTTTCAAAAATGCCCATATTTACAGTTGTAATCTCTAAGGTATATGGTGTTGCAGGACAGTGTAGTCATCGACCTACAGGAATGTTTAAGCGAATATGCTGGCCTTCATCAAACTGGGGTTCAATGCACATTTCAGGCGGCGTTACTGCTGCATATAAGAGTGAAATAGAAAAAGCCAGCGACCCTGAAGCAAAAAAAGCCGAAATAGAGACTAGGTTAAAAAATATAACGTCTCCTTTTAGGACAGCTGAGACTACCGGGCAAAATATTATAGATCCAAGGGATACAAGAAGTCATATCTGCTCGTTTTTAGAGCAGTCCCAACGTGTCTTAAAAAGACAGGTAGGAACGTCTAGGTTTTTATTTTTGCCGTAACATAAATAATTTGAGAAAACTGATGAATACAATTGGAAAAATTAAGGCTATTACGTTTGATACTGGAGGTACAATCCTCGATTGGCATACTGGATTTTTAAATGCTTTCAAGAAGGTTGGAAAAAAGTATGAATACGATAAAGACTGGCCTTCACTAACTAATAAACTTAGAAAATGTTCATTAATAAAAGTAACAAATTTAGGCGAAGTTGATCCTCCTGCATTCAATATTGATAGTGCGCACCTCGCCTGTCTTGAAAAAATAATTCTTGATGAGGATCTGGGTAAATTTACCGAGGAAGATAAAGAGTTTATTACCAAAACAGTACCTTATTCATTTAAATGTTGGGACGATTTCCCCGCTACTTTACCAAGAATAAGAGAGAATTTTATTGTCTGTTCATTCACTGTGTTGAGCTACAGAATGGTAATTGAAACTTCACGGAAAAACGGGCTTTCATGGGATGCTATTTTTTCATGCGAAGGTATTCAAAAATACAAGCTACTCCCTGATTCCTATAAGACTGTCTCCAAATATTTGCAATTAGACCCTTCGGAAATAATGATGGTTGCTTGTCACCCACTGGACCTTAATGCTGCAGAGAAAGTAGGTTTTAACACCGCTTTGGTGAGGCGTAATAACGAATGGGGGGGTGAAGACCCTCATAAGGTTGCCGAAATAAAAAATAATAGATACACAATCGACGTGAATAGTTTTCCAGACTTATTAAAAGAGCTTGATAATTTTAAATAATTTAAGTCCACATATTACTTCCACCACAAATAGTAAGTGCTTGACCTGTCATGTAACTACTAGCGTCAGAAGCTAAATAGACAGCTATTCCTTTAAAATCATCTGTTTCACCTAATCTACCAAGCGGAATATCAGACTTCACTCTTTTCTCACCTTGGGGTGAGTCCCAAATTGCTTTAGCGAAATCTGTTTTTATTAAACCAGGACAAATAGAATTTACCCTGATCCCAAATGGGCCTAGTTCAGCGGCAAGGTTACGCGTCAAACCTAAAAGAGATAGTTTTGACATGTTGTATGCACCTAAACCAGTTGACGGCTTAAACGCTCCGATACTTGAAGTAAAAATAATAGAGCCATTTCTCCTCTTTCGCATACTAGGACTTATAAGATTTACTAGTTTGAGATTGGCATAAACGTTTGTATTCATTATTTTTTGATATGCATCTGATGAGATTTCCTCGATTGAACCATAGTGTGGATTGACACCGGCATTCCCAACAATTACGTCAATATATCCTAAACGGTCAAAGGCAAAATCTGTAAGACTACTCAGCTCGTTTTCATTACTCATGTTAAAAGCATATGGATATACTTTATCATTTCCAGTTGACTCCTTGAGTTCCTCAGCGCAGGCCTCTAATTGATCCTGTTTCCTCGAAGAAATAACTACATGTGCGCCATAGTTCATCAGTGCAAAAGCCATAGCTTTACCCATACCTTTGGATGCTCCGGTTATTAATACCCTTTTGTTGCTAAGATTAAATAAATCATTACTCATTAGACACCACTTTCCTTACGTTTGATAGTTCGTAAGAATTCACTTCTGCTCTAGCTACTACATGATGATGGACCTCATCAGGGCCATCAGCAAGTCTTAAAATTCGTTGTTTAACATACATTCCAGGTAATGGTGACCATTGAGAAACCCCCGTTGCCCCATGAATTTGTATAGCGTCATCGATTATTTTACAAGCTTTCTCAGGCACCATTGCTTTGACCATAGAAATCCATACCCTTGCCTCCTTATTACCCAAGACATCCATGGCCTTTGCCGCTTTCAAAACCATAAGCCTCATCGCTTCAATTTCAATACGTGATCTGGAAATTGTTTCCATATTCTTACCCAAATTGATTATATTTTTACCAAAAGCTTTTCTTGATAAACCACGATTTATCAGTAGGTCCAAGGCCTTTTCTGCCTGGCCTATAGATCGCATGCAGTGATGAATTCTACCGGGTCCAAGTCGTACTTGCGATATCTCAAACCCTTTTCCTTCTCCCCAAAGAACATTCTGTTTCGGCACTTTCACATTAGTCATTCGAATGTGCATATGCCCTTTCGGAGCTTCATCCTGACCAAATACAGTCATGGGCTGAACAATCTCTAATCCTGGAGTATCTAGAGGAATAAGAATTTGAGATTGCTGCCTGAAGGGCTCAGCGTCAGGATTAGTTTTAACCATACAGATCATGATTTTACAACGAGAGTCTCCAGCTCCGGATATAAAATATTTTTCTCCATTTATTACCCACTCATTACCTACAAGCTTAGCAGAGGTTGAGATATTTTTAGCATCAGAAGAAGCTACTGCAGGCTCTGTCATTCCATAGCATGATCTTATTTCGCCATTTAAAAGCGGCTTAAGCCATTTTTCTTTTTGCTCGGGTGTGCCTACTCTTTCCAAAACCTCCATATTCCCTGTGTCTGGGGCAGAACAATTAAGAGTTTCAGATGCTAATGGATTTTTTCCTAATTCGGCCGCAATGTAAGCATAATCAAGATTAGAAAGACCCTCACCTGTCTCTGCATTTGGTAAGAAGAAATTCCACAAACCCGATTCCTTTGCTTTATTTTTCGCTCCCTCAAGTAGCTCCAACTGTCGCTCATTTAAATGCCAACGATTTTCATTTTCTTCGGCAAGCCGATAAAATTCGTCAGAAATTGGATCGACGTTTTCTTTCACGTGTTTAACCACTTTATCAAACAATGGTTTGACTTCATTTGACATTTCTAAATTATTCATATCAACAAAGCTTGATAAAATCGTATCTTTTGGCATCTTTTTCTCCTCAAATTAACAGTTTTTCCAAATGGGCTTCCTTTTCTCGACAAATGCATTAACACCTTCCTTAAAATCATCTGTATTTTTCAAAGTACTGACTACATCTCTAGTAAATTCTAAGCTTTCCTCAAGCCTTGCATCTTTATCCATTGAATTTATGACTTTCTTAGTTGCTTTAACAGAGGAAGGCGAAACAGCTATTATTTGTTTAGCCAAATTTCTTGCACATTTTAGAAGTTCTTTTTGCTCTACAACCTTTGCTACAATTCCTAACCTGAATGCTTCATCGGCCTTAACATGGCGTCCGGTGTATATCATTTCCAATGCTGACGCTCTACCAACTTGTCTTATTAACCTTTGTATTCCACCAGCTCCAGCTATTAAACCGACTCGAACCTCCGGTAATGCAAATATTGCATTTTTTGAGGCCATAATAATATCGCACGCTAGAGCTACCTCAAAACCTCCACCCAATGCATACCCATTTACTGCCGCAATAATTGGTTTTTCTAAATTCAACCTAGTTGTAAGGCCACCAGCTCCTGATTTATTCTTATAGCCCTGACCGCCACCAGCAGTATACTTAAGATCATTTCCGGTAGAAAACGCCTTAACACCAGAACCCGTTATAATTCCAACCCACAAATTAGGATCACTACTAAAGTCATCCCATATCTGTTCCATTTCTAAATGAAACGGGGCATGCATAGCGTTTAACACCTCCGGGCGATTAATAGTGACAGTAAGAACCTTTTGCTCTTTTTCTACTCTGACGAACTTATAAGACATCACTCCACCCTCAAGTAGCTAATAGCCCTCCCGTATTAATATCAAGAAACTTATCATCATTTTGAGCCATTTTTATAAGGAATTCAGATATGACCAATTCGTGATCATCTTCAGCCAATTTTTGTAAACTTTTCAATATACTCTTTGCTCCGATGGTATCGGCATAGTACATGAGACCGCCTTTATCTTTTGGCCAACCATATCCAAATAGCCATATAACATCAATATCGGATGGTCTCTGTGCTTTGTTTTCTTCAAGAACTTTTACAGCCTCATTAATCATGGGAAATATCAACATCTCGGTTATTTCTTCTTTCGAAAAATTTGCTCTTTTGCCACCATTTAATTTCTCTATAACTTCTTCAGTTTCCTTTGAGGGAGAACCTACTCTGTTTTCATCATAATCGTAATAACCTCCCTGTGTCTGGGGCAGAACAATTAAGAGTTTCAGATGCTAATGGATTTTTTCCTAATTCGGCCGCAATGTAAGCA
>OZSS01000692.1_pt1 | contig 16274 bp, 14 predicted proteins | sample 1779911 | NCBI WGS metagenome assembly OZSS01 (sample SAMEA2603589, study PRJEB24840) | metagenome | biome: Water; feature: Photic zone; material: Seawater sample | place: Mediterranean Sea | collected 2013-11-12 | depth 10 m | reverse complement strand
GTGCATGGGGAAGAATTACTTGCAATAGCTGAAAAAAATGGGCGACAACTTCTTTTCGAAGCCAGTGTTACAGGAGCAATCCCGGTAGTTAGGTTGCTACAAGATTACTTCCACGTGGACGATATTGAGAAGGTCAGCGGTATATTTAATGGAACCTCCAATTATATCTTGACCGAAATGGAGCAGAAGCAACTATCCTTTGAAGTTGCTTTGAGGCAAGCTCAAGATTTAGGTTTTGCTGAAGCTGATCCGACTAATGATATTGCTGGATATGATGCTCGCTACAAATTAGTCATTTTGACTTATCTCATCACTGGTGTTTGGCTGGCTCCAGAACAAATCACTCTTGAGGGGATTGAACATCTGGAGCCTGCAGATTTTGCTTACGCATCCAGGATGGATCGGCGCATCAAACTCATCGGTTATCTGAAACGAGAAGCTCAAGATCTTCAGGCTTTCGTTTTGCCACTGATGGTTCCAAGGGGTGGTGCCGTAGCAGAGATAGGTGGCTCAACTAATATCGTATCGATTGAAGGTAAGTTTAGTGAGGAAATCTCAATGGTGGGTAAGGGGGCAGGGAGCTTACCAACAGCTTCCGCATTGGTTGCTGATCTCGAGAAAATCTCCAAAGGATCTGCGACAAAAAATAGCCCTACAAAAATGCAACATAGACTTCAGCCTTTTGAAGAGTACATCTTCCGACACACACTTAGGATTACTGTAAAGGACCAGCCTGGGATTGTTGGTCAAATCGGTCAAGTTTTAGCAGAACATGAGATTAATATTTACGCAATTGAGCAACTGCCTCAGTATCACCAAAAGGACGGATCTCATCCATTGATATTCACAATCACATTGGAAGCTTGTCAAGAAGCCCTGTTGAAACAAGCTCTCGAGAAAATCAACAAAGTCGATTATTTGCTTCAACCAATTTCTGTTTTACGTGAAATCGCCTAGAATTTCGGATGCGCTGGTTGCGTAGAAATGTATGGGGTGTTCTCCTAGGGACTGTTCTACTTTCTTTAGCAATCCTTCTTTATCGATCCCACCAAAGCGCGAATAGACCTGAAGCCTCATTGATCAGCGAGGCAGCCCACCTCATCGCAAGTCCCTTCCAAAAAACCAATATTTGGTTTTCAAAACATTTTAAAGAGTTCGGAGCATATTTTGTTCAGCTTGAAGAGCTCAAAAAAGAAAACCAGTCTTTGAAAAAGCAGATCCTGCAGCTAAATAATGATTTGAATGCACTCAATGAGAGAGTTGCCCGAAGCAATTCCCAATCTCTTCAATCAAATTGGGCCAATAGCTATCCTGAACCAGTTGTCTTTGGAGATATCTTAGGAATGAGCACAGATCCGCTGACAAGAGTTTGGTGGCTAAATCTTGGTGCGCAAGATGGCATAAAAGTAAAGCAACCCGCCGCCATCGCAGAGGGGTTGGTGGGCAGAGTACAAAGTGTCTCAGCAAAACAATCAACCATTCAAATCATTCTGGATCAACGTAGCCGATTTCCTGTTTTAGTACAACGAACAAGGAGTAGGGGGATTGTGGCTGGCACCGGCAGTGGAATTGAACTAAGGCAAGTACTAACAAGAGATGAGTTGAAAATTGGGGACAGGATTATTACCAGTGGCTTAAGTCAATTATTCCCCAAGGGTTTGTTTGTTGGGCAAATCAAAGAAATCGTCAAATCAGAGAGCCAGCTATTCCAAACTGCAGTCCTAGAGCCAGGTGTTGATTTCAACCGATTAGAGTCAGTAGGAATTCTTCCACTCGAGTTGGGTTTGTTTGATCAAGATCAATCGCAAGAATGATATGTTGCCAGGGTTAGTTTTTTTAATCCTCTTTGGCTTCGAAGTCATTCTTGGGGGAATAATTACTGAGCCCTGGCCTTTTCCTGTCAGGCTGATCTGGCTTGGAATGGCATTTCTGATTAGAGAGAATTTTCAGAGTGCTGTTTTCTGGGGAGGGTTAGGAGGAACTTTTAAGGATTCACTTAGCCATGGGTTGCTGGGCCTCGAGGGCTTTTCTTACCTATTTTCACTAGCTATCCTCCATAGAATTCTTCAGAGCAAGCGTGAGATTTCTGATGGGTATTTTCTACTTATTTTTTTATTTACATTTTCAATGCAAGAGATTTTCAACGTTTTTTTACAAAACTGGCTGTTCCTTGACAGCACCTTGAAAAGTCTTCTGATCTTGGTGATCTATGGCACCCTGGCACATGGTCTGCTGGCGACTGTGTTTCTAGGTTCTAAATTGATTTGGACATCTCGTTTTCCATTGAGGAAGCATTATTGATGAGCCCAGCAAAAATTTTATCGGAACAAGATCTTTTCCGAACTCGTGTCATCTGTATTGCGATTGCTATCGCATTTGTATTCTCGTTTTTGGGTGGCCGTCTTTGGTATCTGCAGGTTATTGAACATGAAGAATATCAGAGTTACGCAGAAGGTAACCGAATCCGGCTCCGTCCCGAACCGGGTTTACGCGGAAAAATTCTTGATCGAAAGGGTCAAATTTTAGCGGAGAATCGCCCTGCGTATCACCTTCAGATGGTCTGGGAAGATGCTCCAAAACCCCTCCAAACTCTCAAAAAGCTTTCAGAAACCTTCCAGTGGCCCCTGACTGAACTGCAGGAAAAGTCCCAATACGCTAGTCGAACGCCTTTCAGACCCATTCGTTTAAAATCTGGCCTAACCACAGCTCAAGCTGCTTTCTTACAGACTCACTCTGACAAATTTCCGGGAGTCACCGTTGAAATGGAGGCGGCCCGCTACTATCCCCATGGTAAAACAGCTGCTCATGTCCTGGGATATGTTGGAGCGACTAATAAAAGAACAGAGAAATTGCCCAGCAATCAAAGGCGTTCTAAGAGTATTGATGGGAAAGCTGGACTGGAAATGGCTTTAAATGAATTTCTGACAGGACTTGATGGTGGGCGTCAAGTTGAAGTTGATCACATCGGTAGAGAGTTAAGGACTATCCCACCTGTGATTGCCTCAGTACCTGGGAATAATCTCCAATTGACCATTGATATTGAGTTGCAGAAAGCGGTTGAATCCGCAATGGACAATCAAACCGGAGCTATTCTGGTAATGCAGCCAGGAACGGGTGAAATCCTGGCAATGGCTAGTATGCCGGCTTACGATCCTAACTGGTTTGTGAACGGCATTGATCCAGATTTGTGGAACCAATTGCTCAATGATGAAGATCACCCCTTGGAGAACAAAATTGTTCAGGGCGCCTATCCGCCAGGCTCAATCTTCAAGCTAGTCACTGCCTACGCAGCATTGGATCAACAATTGGTTGAGCCAAACCATAAAGAAACCTGTAACGGCTATTTCTATGTGAAGGGCAGGAGAGCTCCATTTAAGTGCTGGAAGTCAGGGGGCCATGGCCATGTCGACTTGATTGAATCCATTCGAGGATCTTGCAATATTTATTTTTATCAATTGGCGATGGAAATGGGAGTGGACAAGCTAGCTCATTACGCCAAGATGATGATGTTTGGTGAAAAATTAGATTTGGGGTTTGCTGGGGAAAAGGCAGGTTTGATTCCTGATTCAGATTGGAAAAGAACTACCTTTAATGAAAGATGGTACCCAGGAGAAACACCGTCTGTGGCAATTGGACAGGGATTCGTAAGTGTTACCCCTCTACAATTGGCAAATTTTGTAAATTTGATTGCTTCAGGAGGTGTCTGGCACCCGCCAAAGCTTTTGCAAGATCAAGCAGAGTCCCCTAGCCAAGCAATCTTAGAACAGCGAATTGTAGCCCCTTTACTTCAGGGTATGGTAGCCGTGGTAAATGACTCAAATGGTGGAACAGCCAAAGTTGCTAGAATTGAAGGCTTCACTGTCGCAGGTAAAACAGGCACCGCCCAGATCATCAGCCATGAAACCCGGAAAAACCTCACCAAGGAGGAAAAAGAGCTACGAAAATACCAAAATCATGCTTGGTTCGCAGGCTTTGCTCCTGCAGAAGCTCCCGAAGTTACCGTCCTCGTCTTGGTAGAGCATGGTCAAGGAGGTGGAAAAGCTGCGGCACCTGTAGCCCGGAAGATTCTGGAGTTTTATCATGAACACCGTTACGGTCAAATTGTAGCAAGTTCATTTCAAGATCAAACAGTGCCATTTTCTTGGCAACTAAATGATGCCTTTGACCAGCCATAGGATGAAATTACAGCAACATCGGTCCATTACACTTGCCTCCTCCTCACCTCGTCGAAAGAGTTCTTTAGAGAGTTTCGGGCTTCAGTTCACTAGTTTTTCACCTGATATTGAAGAGGTACGTAAATCAGGAGAAAATCCGATCGAATACGTTCGAAGAATGGCATTAGAAAAAGCAGAAGCAACTCAAGGAAATTACCCTGAAAGTTTAATCTTGTCAGGGGATACGGATGTTGTTCTTGGTGGGGAGGTTCTCGGCAAACCGAATGATCCTGAAGATGCAATTTTGCTTTTAGAGCGGCTCAGTGGTAGAGATCATCTAGTTCATTCTGGTTACTGCATAATGGATTTCAAGAACAATTGGACTCATATTGGAGATGTAACTACACGGGTTTGGCTGAGGTCTTTACCCAAAAATTGGCTGGAATGGTATATTTCTTCTGGAGAGCCTCTCGACAAAGCAGGTGCCTACTCCATCCAAGGGTTAGGTACGCTTCTCGTTGAGCGAATTGAGGGCTCTTACAATAACGTTGTAGGTTATCCAATTGAGACCATCATGGATGTTTTAATTCGTGAAGGCTTCCTTTCTTTCTCAAAAAACTAGATCCCGACCGTTGTTATTCTTAAAATGAATCAATTTTTTCGATATGTTTTTGTCATCATCATCCTCTGGGCTACTTCAGATCCAACTCTTCAAGCAATCGAAGTTGAACAACCACTGCCCCCTGAAGTCATTGAAGCAAAAATTCGATATCAGTCCCTGCCTGAATATTCAGAAATTTGGGGTACCGGTGGGAAAGACACATCTCTGAAGGAAATGGTACTTGGAAATTATTCAGAAGAATTTACGGGTTCCGTCAAACAATCTGAACAGTTGCTCAGAGTTGATCTCATTTATGGTTGGACAGAAGCCTGGGCTCTTGGAGCTACCGTTCCATGGCAGCAGAAAAAACAAAGCTCCTCGCTTACATTCTCAGGGGTTAATCAAACTGCTGAGCTTCAAACTGTCGAAAAAAATGTCGCAAGTGATTCACAAACTGGTCTAGGAGATGTAGCACTTTGGATGCGCTACAACATCTCCTCAAGTTATCGTTGGCTCTGGACCCTTACTCCTAAATTGGTTTTTCCGACCGGAGTAACTGGAAATGCAAGGGGTTTCAAGCCTGTCGCCATAGGTGATGGACAAATGGATCTCGGACTGAAATTGCAGTCTCAATGGTATCCTCCCCAATCAGAGGGTGTCTTACAAGTCGCTTCGGTTGAAGGGCTGAATCAACTTAAAGGTGAGCGTGAAAATTTAGCTGGTGAGCAAGTCAGTTACCAACCGGGCAACTCATTTGACATGCGCTATGGTTGGATTCTAGAGGTCGAGAATTTTATGCTAGGAGCGGAGTTTTCTTGGTTTATTCAAGCACCAGATGCTCTTGGTTCAGAAAGTGGGAACATGCGACGATTGTATCAATGGAATTTTGAGCTTGGTTACGGGAATTTAACTCAATTGGAGAGTGAACCGTTGCCAATGCCATTTCAGGTTCGCTTTGGTGTTCTCAGACCATTTATGGGCGAGAATGTCCCCAAGGAATCTCAATACTATCTTAGTGGGGACATCTATTTCTGAAACTGCTATCCGGTTCGGTAGAAAATTTTCTGAAATCGCTTTGTTCTCAATGGGGACTTTCTACCTCTCAGCTTGCACAACGGAGAGCAAAAAGATCCCTCGGCCCTATTATCGTGAATACCCCACGGCACAGAACGAAAGGGTTACAGAAATCTGTGACCATGTTGCAGCTTCCCATTTTGTTGTGGAACAGCGCATGGTTTACTTCAGGAAAGTAGACTCCAAAGTTGATATCAATATGCCTCACTACAACACTGCATTACCAGACGGTTACTATTTCTGTAGTGAGCCTCTTCTCCCAAAATCTCATCTCGAATAAAATCCTCATTTTTGAAGCTCTGGAATATCTTTGAAGTATTCCAGGGCTTCTGGATTTGCCAAGGCTTCCTTATTTTTTACAGGCAGATTGTGCACGACTGCTCGAACAGCCAATTCCACGATCTTACCACTCAATGTTCTGGGCAATGCCGCCACTGAAACAATCAAATCTGGAACATGCCTGGGTGTCGTATTCTGCTTGATTCGCCTGCGAAGTTGATCCTTCAAATCGTCTCTTAGCTCTTGTTGCTCTTTCATGACGACAAACAAAACTACACGCACATCATCATTTTTTTCCTGCCCAATTGCTAAAGCTTCAAGGATCTCCTCAAAATTTTCCACTTGTCTGTAAATTTCTGCGGTGCCGATGCGGACTCCACCGGGATTGAGAACCGCATCAGAACGACCATGAATGACAAATCCATCTTGGGCTGTTCTTTCAGCATAGTCACCATGCGTCCAGACCCCATCAAATCTTTCAAAATAGGCTGAACGATATTTTTTTTGATCTGGATCATCCCAGAAACCAATTGGCATAGCAGGAAAAGGTTTCGTACAAACCAACTCGCCTTTTTGTTCTTGAACTGGTTTTCCCTCTTCATCAAAAATATCCACAGCCAACCCAAGGCCAGCCCCCTGCAGTTGGCCCCGATAGACTGACCTGACAGGACAACTAAGCATAAAACAAGACACAATATCTGTTCCTCCTGAGATTGAACCTAAGAGAACATCCTCCTTGATTTTATTATATATATAATCAAAAGATTCATGAGCTAGTGGAGAACCTGTTGATAGAATTGCTCTTAATTTTAATAACTTCATCTCCTGAGGTGTCTGCCATTTTTGTTTTTCTAAGGCTGAAATGTATTTTGCGCTGGTACCGAAAATAGACCAATCATCTTGTTCACACATTTCCCAGAGGGTCTTCGCGCCTCTTGAGAAAGGAGATCCATCATAAAGCACAATCGTAGCTTTTGTTGCCAAGCCCGCAATCAGCCAATTCCACATCATCCATCCACAGGTTGTGAAGAAAAAAAGTCTTTCGTTAGCCCTTAAATCGACGTGATATTGATGCTCCTTCACCAATTGAATAAGGGATCCTCCATGACTATGCAGAATACATTTTGGCTTACCAGTGGTTCCTGAACTGTAAAGAATAAAAGCTGGGTGCTGAAATGGGGTGTCTTCAAAAAATAATTCATTCCTCGAGGATGCTGGTTTAGGAAACTTAAGAGCGGTTAGTGGTAGCTTCGAAAATTCAGTCCGCTCCACAGCCTCTGTCCCAGGGAAATGGATGAGATGCGTAACCGATGGTAACTCCTCACAAATTTGAGTAATCCTCTCAGTGAGATCAATCGGCTTTTTATTGTAGCGAACCGAGCAACCTGCATCGATCACCTTTGGTTTTGTTTGTCCAAAACGATCAAGCATACCCTGAACACCAAAGTCTGGTGAACAAGATGTCCAGATCGCTCCTAAGGAAAGGGTTGCCAAAGCTGCGATTACAGCTTCAAAGCCATTGGCCACATATCCACCAACAACATCAGAAGCTTGAACACCGGCTTCCATCAGCATTTTCTGAAAACTGTCAACAGACGCTCTCAGTTCACCCCAACTCAATTCCCTGCGGAGACCTGTTTCATCATGAGCAATGATTGCAATCCCGTCATCAGCTTGATCATGGATCAAACAGTTTTTTGCAAAATTGATCCGCCCCTCTGGGAAGAATTTAGCTCCAGGCATCAACTGGGGATTTTCCAAAGCCACCTCGCCTTGAACTCCCTGAAGTCCCATATCCTCCCAAATGGTTCGCCAAAAAGTTTCCTGATTTTCTATACTAAACTTATGCATTTCACTGTAATCCTTTAAAATGATGGAATTCTCTGAGGAGATTCTCTGTCTGAGATGCTCCATTCGACTTTGCAGAACAAACTCTTTTTTTGGACTCCAAATTGGATTCATTTTCTTCTCTCTGAATTAAATTTAATAAATAATTTCAGATTTTTATTTATAATATTATTCCTGAAAAATATGTGTTTCTTCACTTGAATTTAATCAAACCTTTCGAAATCACAAATCCAAGAATTTATATGTATGAAATTTCAGAAACCGTAGCGGAAAAATGGAAAACTGCTGTTGATGATCCAGACTGCCAGATCATTGCCTTAACTGGGGCAGGTATTTCAGCAGAAAGTGGGATTCCCACTTTTCGAGGAGAAGATGGTTACTGGAAAATTGGATCGATGAATTACACGCCAATGGAAATGGCGACAGTTGAGAAATTTCGCAACTATCCATGGGAGGTTTGGCATTGGTATCTGACCCGAATTTATAAGCATCGTTCAGCTCATCCAAATGATGGGCATCGAGCTTTAGTGGAACTTGAGAAGCTTCTCGGTGAAAGATTTCAATTGATTACCCAAAACGTAGATGGCCTCCATCTCAAAGCAGGCAATAGTCCTGAAAAAGTCTACGAAATCCATGGCAATTTGAATTATATGCGCATCTTTGATTCAAGCAGGCCAAGTTTGCTGCCAATGCCAGATTTTGTTGAAGAACTTGATCCGAAGGAGCCTCTACCTGAAGAGGTAAAATCTAAACTCTGTGACGAAGCAGGGAATCTGATGCGGCCACACGTTCTTTGGTTTGATGAAATATACAATGAGGAACTGTACCGGAGTGAAAGTGCTTTAAAAGCTGCACGGGAGGCAGATCTTCTATTAACCATCGGAACCACCGGAGCTACTTCACTTCCAGCTGTGATCCTCAAAACTGTTGCTCAGAATGGAGGAACGATCATTGACATCAATCCTGAAGTAACTTGGTTCTCCGATTATGCGATGATCTCCGGTGGTTACCACCTGAAGGGCCCAAGCGGTGTTTTCTTGCCAAAGCTAATGAAACTTGTCGGGTGAGCAAACATGCTCTTTCTCGCTTGCTAGAATGCTTTTGTTTGCTGGCAAGTGCATCCTGAATTTCAATAATGACCTGTTCAGCTGTTTCAACTCTGAGGTGACGCCAAAGAATGCTCTTTGTGATTCTTTGCCTGCGAAAACCAAGGGCCCATGCAGAATGCTGACGTACCAGTTCTTCCTCGTCTCTTAGGCCTATTAGCAGACCAGATATGGCTTGCGGGTGAGAACAAGCACTCAATGCGGTCACAACGTTTCTAAGTAAACCCCTTCGCTTCGTACGTTTGACCGCACTTTTTCTGAACTGCTTCGAAAATTCCTCTTGGTCTAGGCGAACCCAATCCCAGAGTTTTCGATCTCTTAGACCATTTCGAGCCTTCCAAGTGGAATCAGATGTTTTGGGTGCTTTACGATTCCAAGGGCAGACTTCCTGGCAAATGTCACATCCGAAAATCCAGTTCTGTAGTTTCGACCTATACTGCTTTGGGATCGTATTTTTTAATTCAATCGTCAGGTAAGAAAGACAACGTCGTGCATCCACTTGTCGATCAGAGACGATTGCTCCAGTCGGACAAGCATCAATACAACGAGTACAAGATCCACAATCAATCCCTGAAAAAGGCTGATCAGGAGAGATTTTTGAGTCAATTAAAACTTCTGCCAGTAACAACCATGATCCAAGTTTTGGATGAATCAGATTGCTATGCTTTCCAAACCAACCGAATCCAGCTCGCCAAGCCAACTCTCTTTCCAGAAGTGGCCCCGTATCGACATAGACACGTGTCTGCTCAAAACCTGAAGCCAGCCCTTCGCTCAAAAGCCACTTTCTAAATTCTTCCAAACGCTCTTTGAGAACCAGATGATAATCATCTCCCATTGAATAACGACTAAACCGTCCCCTACTTGAATCCTGAAATTTTATCGTCGAGGTGTCATCATGAAAATAATTGCAAGCAACGGAAATGACGGTTTGAGCGCTTTCCAAGACGTTTTGAGAGGAAGTCTTTTGAGCTGCATGTTTTTGGAGATAGTTCATCTCTCCAGCAAACCCTTCCTCAAGCCACGCTAAATAACTAGAATGGGTCAGATTTTTAGAGGCACTGGTAAAGCCAACCCAATCAAAACCAAGCGACAAGCCCTGTTTACGAATCTTTTCTCGAAGTTGAACGTCTACTTCATTGAAATTTGGAGCTTCTTTCAAATTCTTATTCATTTAACAAATGTTTGATATTTTTTGGTCTTTTGAAGCGTTACTGTTTTTAGGATGCCTACCTTGGTACCTGGTGGCCTGGGGGATTTGGCTGTCTTTAAAACACGTTCAGAGTCTCCCCGCAATCTCATCAGATGGAGATAGAAGTTACCCTAAGTTAAGTGTAATCATCGCTGCTCGAAACGAGGCCGATACAATTAAAAATGCATTGAAATCGGTTTTAGCCCAAAAGTATCCAAACCTTGAGATCATCTTGGTTAATGATCGATCGACAGATGGAACTGATGAAATTTTGGCAAAACTTGCTGAAAAAGATCCGAGAGTCTCGATTCACCATGTTGAAGAATTGCCTTCTGGGTGGCTTGGGAAAGTGCATGCCATGCACCAAGGTTTCTTCAGATCCACGGGTGAATGGTTGTTATTCACTGATGCGGACGTGCATTTCGAAAAAGGATGTATAGATCGGATCATTGACGTAGCTGAAAGAAGCTCAGTCGATTATCTTTGCGTCGTACCCGAAGTACAAGCACGACAAAGCCTTTTGAGAGCTCTCTACACCGTTTCCCTCAGCGGTTTTTTTCTCGCTACTAGAATTTGGGAGGTCAAAAACCAAAAAGCCTTTGTGGGAGTAGGAGCTTGTGGCCTTGTCCGACGTTCTCAATTGGCAAAAAGTCCTGGTCTTTCATGGCTCAAAATGGAGGTTGTAGACGACTTAGCATTGGCTCAGTTGATATGGCAGACTGAGGGTAAACTTGATGTCTACTGGGGACGCGAGTGCGTCGGGGTCGAGTGGTATCCAAGTCTGGGAGATTTGATCAGAGGACTCGAGAAAAATTTATTTGCTGGTGCCCAATATCAATATTGGCGAGCATTCCTGGGAATCAATGGAATCCTGTTTGTTGCTGTTGCTCCTTGGCTTTCTATTCTTTCTGGAAATTGGTTGTTAAGTCTCGCTGCTATTGGGGCTTTTTCAGGATATTGGCTGGCTTGGATCTCTGGAGATAAAGCCCAAGGGTTCGGGTGGTTGGAGCGGCTTATCAGTCCATTACTCCTTTTCGTGATCGCATGGGCCTTAGCCTGTTCCACTTTTAGAACATGGCGACAGGGGGGTATACAATGGCGAGAGACTTTTTATTCCATTGCAGCCTTGAGACGCGGACAGAGATTAAAATTCTAGTTTCCAATTGCTAATTCCGCTTTTATGGTTGGCAGAAGTGCTTTCATTGCCTCATAACCGGCCTGAATAGCAACATCTCTTTCTGCAAAGCTTAGAAAGTCTTTGGGCTCGAAATACGGCCTTAGTAACCAGTCCGCTTCTGCCAATTCACTCTTGTTGCCGCTACACATTTGCAGTCGAAAAGCCTGTGTAGTGGTCCAAAATGCATTTTCACTGATAGGATAACCTCTTCCACAAAAGGTATCGATAGCAAGCACTTTGTGGGCTCCAAGTGCCCTGGCAAATCGGACAGGGACGACAGAGAGCACTCCACCATCCACCCAGATTTCTTGATCAACTTTCACTGGAACAAAAGTACCCGGTATGCTTGATGATGCCTGCACAGCCTCCCCTGCTTTGCCCTCAACAACGAGAAGTAATTGACTGTCCACTAGTTCAGTGACTGCAACTCCTACCTTTTTTGGGAGTTCACTCAAAAGTTTGTTTCCCAAGATCTGGTTGATCCAGAAAGCCAGTTTTCTACCTTGAATCAAGCCTTTCAGGCTAAGAACCGGATCCGTAACATCCCACCTTTCAAGCTTGATCATTTCCTGCTGTATTTGCTGAAGAGGAAGCTCAGAGGCATACAAAACGGCAGCGATGGCACCAGCTGAGGTTCCGGTCACAATCTCTGCCTGAATCCCTGCTTCTTCTAGCGCCTGAATCACCCCAAGATGGACAAATCCCCGCACTCCACCACCACCAAAGGCGATTCCTAGTTTTACTGACTTGTTATCTTGGGGAGGATAAATTTCCTGGATTTCTTCTAGGGTTTTCCCTTTGAGTGAGTCGTATCGATTATCTTGAACACACCCAGTCCAAAATAGCGCTAGACTCAAGAAAAGCAGGATGTTCAGTCGCATGGAATCAATTGATGCTTGAATGTTGGAATTTACGAAACTAACTCAAGCAAGCTTATCAAGGAAGGAGGATGGAGAGAAGTTTTGGGTTTTTAAATCAGATTCTTTCTCCGGTTTGATTCGAAAACAAGAAGCATTTGCTAGCTTCAAACTGTACCCCAACAGCTTCATCGATATTTATTTTGAATTCTTTAGGGCCTCGTATCGTTAGCCGATCTGGCCCAACGTTGATGGTGGTCAAAGTCGATTCACCTGTTAACTCATGGGCGTAAACTGTTCCCTGAAGAACTCCTTTTTGAGCAGCACACAAAATTAAATCTTCAGGACGAATTCCAAGAGTTGCTTCTTCCAGGTTTGCTTCGCGGTTGATAGAGATTGAAAAATTTGGATGCTGAAAGTTGTTATCGTGAAGTTTTCCTTTCATTAAATTCATTGGTGGAGATCCAATAAATCCTGCTACGAAAAGATTTGTAGGATCATTGTAGATTTCTTCAGGTGGTCCCAGCTGCGAAATGATTCCATGATCCATCACTGCTACGCGATCCGCCAGAGTCATTGCTTCAATTTGATCGTGTGTTACATAAACAGTTGTGATCTTCATTTCATGCTGCAAATGCTTCAGTTCCGCACGCATTGTCACACGAAGTTTGGCATCAAGATTCGAAAGAGGCTCATCCATCAGAAAAACTGTTGGAGTCCTGACTATTGCTCTGGCCAAGGCAACTCTTTGACGTTGACCTCCGGAAAGTTCTCTGGGCTTGCGTTCAAGCAAATGATCCAATTGAACTTTTTCAGCAGCTTGCCGCACTTTTTCTGAATGCAGAGACTTGGGAACTTTACGGACCTTCAGTGGATAGCGAATATTTTCATAAACGGAAAGATGTGGGTAAAGACCATAATTTTGAAAGACCATTGCGACATCACGATCTTTTGGAAGGTCGTTATTGACTTTACGGTCCCCAATAAAGACCTCTCCATGGGATGGCTCTTCGAGTCCGGCAATCATTCTCATCGTGGTTGTTTTGCCACATCCTGATGGGCCTAGCAGCACCAAAAATTCCTGATCCTCAATCAATAGGCTCAGATCTTTGACTGCAACAAATTCATTCCAGCGCTTCGTAATACCTTTTAAAGTCACGGATGCCATCAGTGAGTCCTACCTATCTTACTGCACCAAGGGTCATGCCCTGGACAAAATGTTTCTGGATGATCATTGCCAACCCAAACATTGGCAGCATGATTAGAATGCCAGCCGCAGAAATGAGATGCCACAGGACGCCCTCCTCAGCGTGAAAAAGTGATAAGCCCACCGGCATCGTAACCGCCTTACTATTAGTAATGATCACAGCGAAAAGAAATTCATTCCAAGCCAGAATGAAACAGAAAATTGCTGCCGTTAAGATTCCAGGCAAAGCCATGGGCAAAACAATATTCCAAATCACCTGAAGTCGACTCGAACCATCAACTAGGGCAGCTTCCTCAGTATCCAAAGGGATGCCATCAATGAATCCTTTGATCATCCAAATAGCAAAGGGGAGGATCAACGACAAATTAACTAGGACTAAGGCAAGCCTTGTATCCAGCAAACCCAAATCTCTAAACAGAAGAAAGTAGGGAAGCACAATCACGACAGCTGGTACAAACTGAGTAGATAAGATCATCAGGAACATCGTGCGCTCGAATCTCAGCCGAAATCTTGAGAAGCTGTAAGCTGCCATTGTTGCCATTGGAATGGCAACAATAACGGTTGTTCCGGCAACTAGTGTGGAGTTGAGAAGTTTTTCGTGGAGATTGTATGGGGAACGGAAAATTTCGTTGAAGTTGGCAAGTGTTGGAGTGAAGAGAAGCTTGAGTTGGAAAACATCAACTTGTTGTTTGAAAGCCCCGGAGGCAATCCAATAAATTGGAACGAGGATAACTACCGCTGCGCAAAGAATTAGCGCAAATTGAAAAAGATCCGCTACTTGTTTTCTAATTGAGTTGCCCATCAGCGTTTCAGGAAAACAAGTTTCATGTAAAGCCAGGTCAACCCCAGCATTGGAATCACCAAAAGATAGGAAACTGCTGAGGCATAGCCCATATCATAATACTTGAACCCGTGGAAATAGATGTAATGAGCCAGAGTTTGGGTGGCATTACCTGGCCCTCCATTAGTCAACATGTAGACCTGATCAAACATCTTCAGGGAGAAAATACTCTTCAGAATAATCCCCACTGCCAGAACGGGTATCAGAGCTGGCAAAGTAACATCTACAAATACTCTCCAACTGGAAGCTCCATCAATCATTGCCGCTTCTTGTGCGTCCCGGGGCACGTTAGCCAACCCTCCTATGAATACAAGCGTCAAATAGGGTGTCCAATGCCAAACGTCACTACCAATAATTGCAATCAGAGCGAAGGTAGGGTCTCCAAGCCAATCCACATCTGCCAGACCCGGCACTACGGCACCAAAGACAGCCTGAAACAAGCCAAAATCAGGTTGGAACATGAACCGCCAAGAAATTCCAATAAGCGCAGGACTCATGGCAAATGGAAGAATGAGCAGTGTCCTCACAGTCAATCTGAACTTGCCTCCTGGAGCAAGCAGAAGAGCCAACCCCAAAGCCAAACCGACAGACACAATTACTGAAGCGAACATAAAAGTGGTTGTGACCTGCACGGAATTCCAGAGTAGGTCATCTTCTAGGGCTCGCTGGTAATTCTCTAAGAGGTAGGGCCAGGTTTCCCAGCCATCAAATTCTGGTTCCCAGAGAGGTCTCGACTCACGAGCTCGACTGAGTTTCCATTCTCGAAAGCTGAGCCAGAATGATTGGAGCAACGGCCAAAAGGACGTAACCAACACCAACACCAATGCCGGTAAAACGAATAGGTATTTAAGGTGTCGGTCACGCATTTTCAGACCGAATCAGTAACCAGCTCTTCGTAGAATACGTTCTGCTCGCTGGCCTGCTTCTGCCATCAATTCCTCGACATTACCCCCCGTGGAGGCTTTTTGAATCGCATTCGAAAGCAAGTCTCCAATTTCAGGCCATTCAGGGATCTGAGGCATGATGTCAGAATTCGCAAGACTCAGAGCGGCGGCTTGCTGAATGTTGTCATTCGCAGCATTTACCTCAGGATCTACAAGGCTCTGCTTGTGGGTAACGACGTTGTTGACGATTGTCTCCCCGGCAACCTCTCGTTCAATGGCATTTCTTCGATCAAGCTCCGGATTGGAGAGCCACTTTAAAAACTCCCAGCTTGCCTCCTGATTCTTGGAGTGCTTTGAAATACTGAAGGGCATGCTGATCGCGTAGGTTACCGTTTCACCCTTGTAAGATGGCATCCCTGTGAAAGCAACCTGCTCCTTCGACAAAGTAGACTGATTGGGGTTGTAGAATCCGCTGTAAGCCCACCACCAGACTGGGATCATTGCAGCTTTACCTTGCGAAAATTGGATTCTTGCATCCTGTTCCACGTTCGAAACAGCACCCTCACCACAGATGTCGTTAGAGGTATGCATTTCGATATAGTCTTTGGTGGCTTGAATCGCTGCAGGCGTAGTCCAGGCCGGCTTCATTTGACTGTCGAAAACATCCCCTCCTGCTGCCCACAGATAGTTCAACCAAATAAAAAGGTTTTGCCTGTTGCCATCAGCCCCATAGTAGCAGGCTAGTCCTCCAATTCCCTCTTTCTCCTTGATCATTTTCCCAGCGCTGACAACGTCAGACCATGTCTTAGGTTCACTCAGGCCATGCTTTTCGAACAGATCTTTGCGATAGAACATCAACTGGGGATGAGCGCGCAATGGGAATCCTAAAGTTTCGCCTTTGAACATCGCACTCTTTTTAAAGGCTTCAGGATAGCGATCCATACTTATGCCGTCTTGTTCCAACCATTCATCGATTGGTTGCAGCCAATAGGCATTTGCAGGCCCCCAAGAATCTAAATAGTTTACCACGTCAAAATTACCATCAGCGGCCACACCC
>OZSS01000691.1_pt1 | contig 16289 bp, 15 predicted proteins | sample 1779911 | NCBI WGS metagenome assembly OZSS01 (sample SAMEA2603589, study PRJEB24840) | metagenome | biome: Water; feature: Photic zone; material: Seawater sample | place: Mediterranean Sea | collected 2013-11-12 | depth 10 m | reverse complement strand
CGGCTGGTAAATTATCTTTGTCAATGATGCGCATTGAAAATGTTGTGCTGGCCTCACTTAGCTCGCTCAAGACAATATCTTCTCCCTCTGAGCTCTCCAATATCAAGCGGGCTTTGTCAGTTGAAAGATGCGCCGTTACCCCTGTAGAACTAGATGTTTGATTAATAGAGGATGCCAAGTTTGTCAGATTTGAGCTGGTGACGTCTGCACTGACTTTGATTGGCATCCGGTTCTCAGACTCAAGTTCAAACTCTACGGTTCCAGAGGCAAAGCCATAAAGTTCAGTCACAAGCCTTGCTTCAACGCTCACCCCAAGTTTATTAAATGTTTTATTTGCGGTCGCAGCAACCGCTTTTGCTGAAGCTCCGGCGGACACTGCAATACTGGCCGTCTCTGCATTTGCCATAGTGACTCTTAAAGTATCTGCAGTTGCATTATTTGCTGGTATACTTGCAGTTCCTCCCACTGATCTGGCGAGAGACCCATTACTCCCACTCTCAACAAGGTGCAAACCCCCACTGCGACTAACGTTCAAAGAAATATCTCTATAGGCATCGTCCTCACGATTTAAGTAGTCTCCCCGATACACAGCTTCAGACGAGAAGCCGTTTTCAGTGCTTAAAAGGTTGGTTACAGTGTCGCCAGTTAATGCAGTACCAGCGATATGCCGACCTTCACGAGTAAAAACTTGAAAGTCAGATGCCGCGACAGCATCACTTATAGCTGCTTGAACGGTTCCAACTCCCGCAGATACAGAGGCAATTCCACTTCCGGCAGAGGCAAAATTTCCACTATTTGAAACAAGCGTTAAGTTTCCTTCCCTCCCAGAAACACGAATGCCTAAGTCGACCATCGAAACATTTGCGGTACTTTTGAGGACACCACTATTTAAAAGATTGGCCAATTCGGCACTATCAGTCCACTTTGCCGACGACGGAGCGTTTGGATAGGCAGTACCATATTTGATATCAAACGTGTGCGGACCATCGTTATCTGATCCTGTGCGTTGAAACGACAGCTGCTGAAGGTTATTCAAAACCAATCCCTGTAGCTGAAATTTAGCGGAGGACTGTTTTTCAAATGATGCAATCTTGGCAGTGGGAGTTCCAGCAGGAATTACACTGACAAGCCCGCTAGAAAGAAAATTGGTGGCTTCAATTGGTGATAGTGAATTCTTTAATGTCTTAGAAATATCAAATGGTTCTACTTTTTTAACATTACTGAGATCCGTGGCAACAACAGATGCGTCACTTGTGTTTTTCACCGCAGCTTCGACGCTTAGTTTACTTGAGGCTGCAATTTCCTGAGGCTTTGAAAGCAGTAAACTAATATTAGAAGCCGCTGATGCCCCACGTGTGACCTCAAAAAAATCATTGTCTCTCGGGGTGCCCGTTACAGCAATACCAAAACCCTGACCTTGAAGTTGTGTCCTACCTGTGATTGGTGTTGCCAGCCCCTCGCCAGTTAAAGTCCAGACATTTGATGTCTTATCATAACGCGCTATTAGGGGGCCAAGCGGCAATGACATCGGATCACTGACATCAGTTTGAACTCTGAGGTCGGTGCTAGCTGAGGGACTCAATTCTGCGCTTAAGCCAAATACAGAAAACATAGATTTCCCAGTATTTCCATTGAGGTCTATTCCTTTCTCGTGCTGTTCGTTGACAGCGCTAGACAAAAGAAATGCTAAACTATCAAGATCGTTCTTCACCTCGTCGATAAGTGAATAAGCGTCAACTGCTCCCGCTAAGGAACCAGCATCAACTTGGCTAGTTGGGCGAAAAACCGATCCAGAACCAACGGTCACTTGAAGTTTTCCAAATGCTATATTATGCCCTGCACTATTGAAGGTGCTATTGTCCACCAAGACAGGGCCCATACCGCTAGAGCCAATACTAACTTTCGCAGAACCGACATCCGAATACTCGACGCTTAGAGAGGTTAGGGATGACATCTCGCTTATAGTTTTGTCTCTTAAGTCCAGCAGAGAGTTTGGCGTTTGCCCACTCTGCCCAGAAGATAAAATTCTAGCGTTTATAGATGCTAACTCTTTTGCAAGGATTGATAGTGAAGAAGTCCCAATTTTTGTTTGCTCTAGGGCGCCATTTTGCAGTTGTTCAAGTTGCGCTGCGAGACCGTTAAATGATGATACAAGAGACTCACTGATCTCTATCGCCACGGACCTGGAAGCAATGTCAGTTGGGGCTGCTGCGACGTCGGACATAGCAGAGAAAAACCGTCCCAATTGTTCATTTAACCCACCCTCACTTGGCAGTAGTGTGTTCTCAAGCTGACGTAAGTTATCAAGAAATATGTCTACCTTTTGATAACTTGCATTAGTTGAATTAGTTCGGCCTAGTAAAAACCCATCAAAGGCCCGACGAATATCAGCAACACGTACACCCAAACCAGATTGGTTAGCGAGACTAGTAATACCACCCTGACTACCTGAAACTTCCTCGAGATCGGCTTCGCGGCGCTTATAACCATCAGTATTTATGTTGGCAATGTTCTGCCCGGTTACGGCCAAGGATTGGCGATAACTTTGAACGGCACTTTTGCCTACATCAAATAAGCTAGACATTCTAAAATCACCACTTAGTTAACAGAATTGTCTTTTGATACGTGTTCAAATTGGGCCACTAATGCTTCAGCAATCCCAAGATTGACATTTGAAGCCAATTTTTCAGCACGCTCCTGATCAAGCAGGCTTGTGTAAGTGTCGACAGCCTCACCTCCGAGAAGATCATCAGCAAGTTTGGCTGAGCGAGCTTGTTTTAGAATCTGCTGAATAAAAAGGGCTTCAAAGCGCTCAGCAACCTGTTTTAGGTCGCTTAACTTCTGCTGCTTTTGAAAAATTGAAGCCGTTAATTCAGGGCTAATTGTTGAGAGTTTTTCCAATTTTGCCACCTATATAATGATCAACTCAGCGCGAAGCGAGCCCGCTTCTCGTAAAGCTTCTAAAATCGCAACTAAATCTGACGGGGTACCTCCAACTGCGTTCAAGGCGTCAACAATGGAAGACAACTCGACACCGGGGTCAAACACAAATGCCCTTGCCAGTTCTTCCTCAGCCTGAATTTCAGTATCAGGTGTCTCGACAGCCTCACCTGGAACAGTTGCGGCAACGCCATCTGCAACAGCTATATTTTGGGCTTGCGTCACTTTTTTATCTTCTTTTACCCTAACGGTTAGTGAACCATGAGTTACCGCTGCGGGAAGAACACGAACGTCACCACCAATTACAATAGTACCGGTGCGAGCATTCACCACGACCTTGGCTCGTGGTCGATCGGGATCGACTTGAACATTTTCGAGTAAACTAACAAAAGATACTTTTTCCGCCGGGTTAACCGGCGCACGCACCTTAACAGAAGTAGAGTCAAGTGCAGTAGCGACCCCTTCACCAAAAATCTCGTTAATTGCCTCTGCAACCCGTGTGCTCGTGCTAAAATCTCCCTGATGCAAATTGAGCAAAAGGTTCTCATTCTGCAAGAAAGTCGTTTCAATCATGCGTTCGACGGTCCCTCCACCCGGAATACGCCCAACGGTTGGTACATTTACCGTCAGAGAGGATCCATCTCCACCAGCTACACCGAGACCTCCTACCATCAAATTTCCCTGTGCAATTGCATAGGTTTCACCATCTGCACCAAGCAGGGGCGTCATTAAAAGCGTTCCTCCGCGCAAGGACTTGGCCTGACCAACAGTCGAAACCACCACATCTAATTTTTGTCCTGGCTTAATAAATGGTGGCAAATCGGCTGTCACGATTACCGAAGCCGCATTTTTACCGTTCATGTTTGCAGCATTTGTGACAACACCAAACTGACTTATCATTGATTGCATTGCCTGCTGTGTTAGGACCGCATTACCATCGCCAGTGCCTGCTAGGCCAACGACGAGACCATAACCAACAAGCTGATTAGATCTCACACCCGCTATTGACGTCATGTCTTTCAAACGGTCAGCGTTAGCTGCGGATAATGAGATGAACAAACAGGAAAAAACCAATGTCACGAAAATATACATTCGACCTAACAAGTTTTGCACTCCTCTAAAACGGCGAAACGGTTCGCATAAGTTCACTGAGCCACCCTTGTTTGGAAGAATCGGCGAGCTGACCTGATCCGGTGTATCTAATTTGTGCATCCGCGAGGCGGTTTGAGGACACAATGTTAGTCGCCGAGACATCCTCGGGGCGCACGATACCTCGGACGCGAACGTATTCATTTCCATTGTTCAGCATTAGCTCTTTTTGGCCCGCAACTTCCATGTTTCCATTCTCAAAAACACGAACAACTGTTACGGACAAAAGCCCGGAAAAAGAATTTGACTGCACAGCATTTCCCGCACCGGCAAAACTGCGCGTGGTGCCTGCTGAGAGACCCGCGCCATTGCCTCCGGCATCCTTGTCAAAACCACCAGTCAAAATATTGGGTAGGCCGGTTGGCAGGGTAACGGCAAAATTGTCAGCTTTTGTTGATGTTGCTGTTTGGGCCTTTGTCGCGGCATATGTTTCATTGAAACTTACAGTTAAAATATCTCCCACTCTTCGCGCACGCTGGTCAGTTGCAAAAAGGCCATTTTGTGATGATTGAAATATGGCACCATTTGATGGTTCAGATACAGCCAAGTTGACGGGCGGTTCAACTGGCATAAAAGCCTGGCCCTCAGTCTTTGCAACATAGGTTGAACATCCACTTGTGCAGAAACATAGGAGAACAAGGGCTGCTTTTAAAAAATTGAGTTTCATCACTGCACAAGCCATATCATATATCGGTGTTAAATATTCTGAGCAATAAAGCGCATCATCTCATCAACTGATGTGATGGTTTTTGAACTCACCTCATAAGCACGTTGGGTTTCAATCATATCAACTAATTCTTGAACAACATTTACGTTAGAGCTCTCAAGTGAGCCTTGAACCAATCGTCCCATACCCTCCTCAAAAGGATTTGCTATTATTGGCGCTCCGCTGGCAGGCGTCTCAATGAGCATACTTTCACCATTTGGCTGCAGGCCTTGTCGATTTGGAAAATCAGCCAATGTGATCTGCCCAACCTCCTGCGCCTCGACCGCTCCCGGCTGTTGAACGGTGACAATACCATCTGATGATACTGTAATAGATGCAGCATCTGCAGGAATTTGAATTTCTGGCTGCAGTGCATATCCGCTGGCCGTAACAACTGTTCCTTCAGCATTCCTCATAAAAGCGCCGTTTCGAGTGTATCCAATTTGACCATCAGGCATTAAGACCTGAAACAGCCCATCACCCTCAACGGATAAATCTAGAGAATTGCCCGTGTTTATAAGGCTTCCCTGAGAATGCAATTTTACTGTGTTGAGTAGTCTTGTCCCTGTACCCACCGAAAGCCCTGAAGCAAGGCTTGTATTTTCTGAGGTGTTTTCACCAGCACCACGTAGGACTTGGTAGAGAAGTGACTCAAAGTTGGTTCTGTCTGCTTTAAAACCGGTTGTGTTAACGTTCGCAAGGTTATTAGCAATAACCTGCATTTTAATTTGTTGTGAATTTAAGCCGGTTTTGGCGACATGCATTGCGAAAGTAGACATTAAAAAAAGCTCCACATTGTGCTGTTGGAGCTTCTATTCAGCAATATTCATGCCAACACTATTTAATTGTTCGGTAACCGCATAAGGGCTGAACCTGCCTCATCCATTTCTTTCGCAAGTGCAATCAGTTTCACATTTAGTTGGTATTGTTTTTGGATCTCAGTGTTATTAATTAACTCATCGAAAACACTGACATTGCTCGTCTCTAAGTACCCTTGCTTTAATCTTACGTTCTGATCTGCATTAAACTCTTCCCGTATAAACCCACCTCTCGGCCGAATGGTACCGTCAACGTCTTTCTCTAAGTCCAGGCCATCCCCAGACGTCAGGGCAAGTTGATTGACAAGAATACGGGTACCAGCGGGAGTGCCTGCCGGTTGAATGAAAATTTGTCCACTCTCACTGACAAACAGCTTTTTAAATGCCGGCATGACGATCGGTGTCAAGCTTGTATCCAATACAGGTACATCAGCACCATTTCTCAGTGTTTTGTCCATTCCAACCGTTAAATCACCCCTACGGCTCAAGCCGAGCTCCCCATCTTTTCCTTCAATCAGAAAATAACCTTTACCGGTAACAGCAACATCGGTTTGTTCACCAGTTTGTCGAAGCTCTCCTTGCAAGTCAGAGAACAAACCAGGCTCACTTTGCTTTGTGAAAACGCGAGTGTTTAATGTGTCATCGGACTCGAGAAAGATTGATCCAAACCGTCCGCCAACCTCATCACCCCGAAAACCCGGGACTTGAGCGTTGGCAAGATTTTGTGAGCTAACATTCTGCCGAACACGTGCATTATTCAAAGAGTTCAACGCGGTGTGTATCAATTTATCCATATCAAGAGGGTCCTATATGAATTTATGCATGCGGAGATAATTACATACGAATGTTAATAATGGTTTGTGTGAGTGTAGTGGTAGTTTCAATTGCTTTGGCCGACGCCTGGAAGTTTCTTTGCGCTGTAATCAAGTTTACCAATTCTTCGGTGATATCAACGTTAGATCGTTCCAAAGAACCGGACAAGATATTACCATATCCCTCTGCACCAGCCTCACCAACCTGGGCTTCACCTGAAACGGCAGTCTCAACGTAGGTAGCGTTACCAATTTGCTTCAGACCGTTTTGGTTATTGAAGTTAGCAAGAACGATTTTTCCTAATGGGTTATTCTGACCGTTCGTATAGTTTGCTCGAATTGTACCTGAGGAGTCGATTTCCAGACCATCAAGACGACCAGATGTAAAACCATCCTGATCAACATTCAAAACGGAGAATGGTTGGGCGAACTGTGTTGACTGGCCGAAATCAATGTCTAGGGCGATAGAGAAGCCTTCCTCTTGGCGCTCATAGTGTACCAAGTTTTTCGGGCTGATAATCTGACCGCCATTACTGAATGTAAGTTCACCTTCATCAATATAAAGCGGATAATATCCATCAACTAAATTTGCTGGTGGAGTGGTGACAACAGCTCCTTCGGAATTAACAAAAAGCGCTACACCGTCATCATTAGTCGCTTGAACAAGGTTGTAAATTTGAGGCACTGTGCCCACACCAAGGTCTACATCATCGAGTCCAAACCTTGCGGCGCCCTTCACTTTAATCGTGGACGTATTACCCGTTGTTCCTGTTTGAAAACTAAAGTTATTTGTATCCGAATTATATTTCACAGTGACACCGCCAACGGTGTCGCCCGTAACTGGATCTTGGATTTGGTTAATTCGGTTCTGCAAGGCTTCAGCTAAAGTTGAGCCAACATAAAATCCTGTTGGGATTTCGATAACTCCGCTTATACCATTTACCGACACGTTAAAAACATTTTCACCAGCAGTATTTGTCAGACGGAATACCGCGGTTAAATCTTCAATTGCGGCGTCACCGATTGAAACTGCGGGGCTAGAGGCAAGACCTTTACCTGCAGATATGACTGCATCATTTTTTGACACACCAACAGACATCAGATGATTGTCACCACTAAAATGGTCAGTGGCATCGATCACGGAACCATCATCGGTAGATAATGAGTACCGCCCAACAGAAATAGCAGACGCTTTCTGTTGAGACGTAACGCCAAGTGCACCATTAGCCTCAATCAACTCTCCTGTAGAACCACTTGCAAAAGTAAAATTCTGAGTATCACTGTTATAGTTTACCGTTACACCATATCTCTTATCATTGAGCTGAATTTCTTCACCATCGGAGACAAATGGTTCAGTTCTCAGTACTTCTCCACCTCTGATCAATACAGTTGAAGCATCATCTTGGGTTGGCACGCCAAGATTATTTGTATCTGTGGCTAATGTCGAACCAAACACCGAGAATGAGTTAAAGTTACTCTCTGTTCCAGTTCCCAGAACTGTACGGTCCACAGTAAATTCTAGTTTTTGCGTTGTTTCATTATAATTAATCTTGATGGGGGGAGCTTTTTCATCGACCCAGTCGGTGGACGTCGTCATATCAGATGCATTGTTGGCTTGATGTAGACCAAGAACATCGAGTGAACTTTTAGTTGCACCTCCTACCGTCTGATTAATTGTGAACTGCCCACTCTCAACTTTAATAATTCCACCTGCATAATTTCCACCGAGGGCGGCAATTTGAGCGTTGCTGTAAGAGTGTTTGTTCGCATCACCAATCTCTCTAATAACTATCTTTTCACTACTAAAATTAACTTTAGCCCCCTCATAAACATTTGAAGAACCCTCAAAAAATGCCTCAAGAGACTCAGATTGATCACTCATGACGAAAATATCAGCTTCAGTTAAATTGAAACCATCGTCCGGAAATGATAATCCAGTGGTATTTATTGTTATTATTTTATTATTTGCGTCGGTGGTTGTGTCTACATTTGTAACCGTAAACTCCCGGCCATTGATATGAGATGCCGCAATTGCGTCAGCGGTAAGAAACTGTCCACCAATACGGATTTTCTCGTTATTCGATATCGGCGGTGTCGTTGTTCCAAAGTTAATTGTCATCGTATTTTGAGTCGCATCAAACTTGACAGTATAGGCTGGATTTGAATTTCCAGCATTCACCTGAGTTTTGTTATCATAGACGCTCACACTTGGCGTCTTGCCCTGATACGAATAAACCATGTACTTATCAGATATGGTTGTATTACCTGCTGCTGGAGTCGATGATGAAGAAACTGCATGCTTGAGATTTACAATCTGTGTCTCCGTTAATATGGCATCCATCTTAGTACCAACAGATCTGGCAAACAGTTGATTAGACACACCAAGTGCACTAGCACCAGCCGCACTGCCAGCGTAAGCGTTCAAAGAAGTATTCACCCTTGCTTGAGCGTGGGCAAGAAATTGATCACGGGTAAAATCTGGCGAGGCGCCTGTTAAAGTAATATTCTCAACCGTTGACACGTAGCTGTCGGCTAGCAAATCAACAGAAACGGCCGTAGCTAGGCCAGTGGATGAGCCATCAGCGTTCAGCTTAAACAGGTTTACGCTGAGTGTATCATCAATGTTTTGGACAACTTGGATTTTGCTATCGTCACCATATGCTGCGTTAATTGCTCGCTCAACCTCTGCCGCTAATTGTGTCGCGTTGTATTTACCGGGCCTAAGATCAATGTTGACCGGTTGGTCACCGTTATCAACATTAACTGTCAAAAAGTTTTTGCCCCAATAAACCCGGCTGTCAGCATCACCACTTTCACGGGTTGCGTTAAACTGAATTGGATCAGTGACAATTTCAACAAGCCTGTCACCCTCCTCACCAAAGTCAAATTCTGTTGCCTCTCCCGTGAGTTTTGCCGGCTGCGAGTCAACGAGCGTTTGCAGATTATCTTTTTTATAGAGTGCTGAGCCCTTCCCCTCAATGAAGTAGTTATCATCAGGAACAGTAGTTGTCTGCATGCCAAATCTGTCGATAAATATTTGCTTTCCAGCATCATCAACAGATGGGACTAGATCAGGCGTGATAACAGTGTCATTGATGACAAGACGTGTGTCATATTTGTTAGTGGGGTCGTCCGCTGAAGCAGATTGAGTTTTGATAAAATACATTGTCGCAATTGTTGGGTTACCCAAATCATCAAAGATTGTAATTGATGTTGAGTTAGTAAATGTATTTGGATTTGCTGGATCAAATCTATAACCGTCTGCAAAAGCCGGCCTGTCCGGCACCACATCAGCCGCAGCAGGAACGTTCACACCGAGAGAGATATTACTAGTCGCTTGTGGATCGCCCGAAGTAACTGGCAACTGTAATGGTAGAGCACTGTCGAGATCTTTTGCTGTCACAGAACCATCATCGTTCACTGGGTAAACTAAAAGGTACTGACCTGCTGAGTCCACGACGTAGCGGTCATTGTCCACATTCAAAGATCCATTTCGAGTGTAAACCTTTTGGTTGGAGGTCAATGAAGGCTTCAAAGTAAAAAATCCCTGACCGGAGATCGCAAGATCAAGAGCATTCAACGAGGACGAAATATTACCCTGCGTAAACTGCTGTTTAATACCCTTCAAAATTGCACCCGAACCAATTGAAGACGAAGCATTCTGCAGGGGCGAGGTCGCAAAAATATCGCCAAATTCAGCGCGGCTGCGCTTGAAACCAGTCGTTCCAACGTTCGCGATATTGTTTGAAGTAGCAGAGATATCTGCACTCGAACCATTCAAACCTGTCAATGCGGTATAAAAAGACATTTAGTTAAACTCCCGATAAGCGGCCTATTCTAAAAATTGTATTTAATAACCAAGCAAGTTTACTTGCTAAATCGTTTAACATCACTGGCACTGATGTCACCGTAACCACGGACATCATAGACAACCCCGTTAGACGAATTCCCTGCCGATGCTGCAAGAACCTCGCCAAAAACGGATGATCCAACGGACTTTAAGCCTGTTCCGGTATCAGCAAATGCTTCAACAGTAATGTATTCGTTTTCATCGAGAATATTTTGCGGTATTTTTTCCCAACGAAATCCTAAAAGTCCAGCCTGTTGCGGTCCTAACTCTTCAGCATGCACAATGTCACCATTCATTGACTTATACAAAATGCTCGTGCTGGTAGAAGTGGAGGGGATGTCCAATGCCCCTGAGATAGTTCCCTCTTCGTCTGGAAAGGCTCTGTTACCTGATACTAGAACTGAATGACCAAGCATGTTCGCCGCTGTTGCGATCCGGAATTCGGACAATTGCCCAGACATGGCCTTTATGCTCTCGTTCATTTCAGTCTGCCCAGTCACCATCGAGAACTGCGCCATCTGTGCAATCATCTCTGTATTATCAGTGGGCTTAAAAGGATCCTGATTTTGTAGCTGCGTTGTCATCAACTTCAGGAAATCATCTTGCCCGAGTGTATCAGACGACTTTTTAGCCTCTTTTGGCTTATTAAGCCCCAGCTTATCAAGAATTGAATTCAACGAATTATTATTATCAACGGAACTCATTACTCTGTCTCCCAACTCATCTTTATTTACCCATGTTGATGGTTCGCATCATCAGACCACGCAACGTGGAAATTACTTCAATGTTATTTTGGTATTGTCGACTCGCTTCAACCATCTCGATCATTTCTTCGTTCTCATCAACCGCAGCTCGGTAAACATAGCCATCGCCATCAGCTGAGGGATGATTCGGCATAAAGACACGCTCTGGATCACGCGTGATAGCCTCAATTCCCACGACATCAACAGTAGACACACCATTACTCTCTATAGCCTCGGAAAACTGGGTTTCAAAAACAGGCTTTAACGATTTATAGGCCTCTTCCTTCGAACCTGAGATGGTGCCCGCATTTGCTAGATTACTGGCAACGGTGTTCAAGCGCACCATCTGGGACGCCATAGCCCTTCCAGCGATATCAAATACATTTTTAATCTCTGCCATTACTCGCCCCTAATCGCAGACATCAAGCCTGAAATACGATTGTTCAAAAATGTCAAAGTCGTCTGGTAGCGCGTTACGTTTTCAGAAAATTCCATCTGTTCAACGGCTAATTCTACTGTGTTTCCATCCATGGATGGGTTAATTGGATCGCGAAATAGGATACGGTCGTGACCTACGCTGATTGCGGTATCGAGGTGCTGTCCATGCGTTACTTTTAATGGGCCAGTCCCAGATGCATGCTTTTTAATTTGCGCGTCAAAGCTCAAATCGCGCGCCTTAAAATTAGGCGTCGCCGCATTTGCAATATTAGACGCCAAAACTTCATTACGACGCGATCGCAGCATCAACGCCTGTGCATGAAAGTCTAAATGTGACGCAATCTTATTCATTAAATAAAGCAATCCAAAAAAACGCTAGGGTTTCTGCCTGTTAACGGCCAGACTTGGTGTGGAATTTGCAAATAGAATGCCAAAACTGGAAAGAGGCAGAAAAATGAACAATTCAATGATTGGAGCTATGGCAGGCACCTCATCGCCGTCCAAACTTGCTCCAGAGACAATCAGAATTCGAAACGCCTTAATAGAAAAATATGCGGATCAGCCGATTGAGGAGCTAAACAAGTTCCTGCAACAAGCTCTCGAGGCTGAAAAGGATGAATTAAAGCGATTGGGTCTATTGGCGGCACGTGTTTATATTCTTCGCCAGAAAGTAATAAGTCTAAAAGCTTTTATTCGTGATGAGCGCATGAATAACCTTCCTACTCCCAATCTTGCACTGACCGAACAAATTCTGATGGATGAAACCGCCTACAGTGAGATTGACGTAAATAACGAAACCTTTGAATCTGGAGAATGGCATTCGCTTCAGATGATTGAACCAGGAGAGGTAAATGGGGTGCGATTTTTCCAGGGAACTGTCATTAATGCCAAAGCCGAAGATGCCGAAAAACTGATTTCTTCGGGTAAAGCAATCTTTATCGATGATGAGGGTAATCCAGTTGAGAGCAAAGCGGACGGCAGTGAAGGTAGCGATGATACTACTAACCCCGAAGCTGATACCATTGATAACGGCATTCCAACGGATGATAAAAATGCCGTGGACCCCAGTTCTGTGGACGCGGGTGGGCATGTGGATAACAGTGAAGACAGTAATATTGTCGACACAGTGGTTGGCGACATTGATGAGGCGGCAGACGTTGATGCCACTAATAAAGGCGTTCCGTCAGATGATAAAACTGCCGACGATCCCAATTCTATAGACACTAATATGGCGGTGGATAACAAGGTTGACAGTAACACGGTTGACCCAAAGGCTAGCCTCATTGATGCAGCGGCACCAACTGATGCCACTAACGACGGAGTTACACCAGACGACAAGGACTCTGATGACCCATACGTCGAAGATGCCATTAAAGACAACTCGGAAGAAAATACCAAATAAAGATGCAGACGGTTCAGGAGAGACGAAGGCTTGAGAGTGGTGATAACTAAACTGGGGGGATGTTTGATCCCTAAAACGAAGAAAGCACCAAAGGGAATAACAGCAACAACCCTCTTGCTGTTCGCAATATGCCTTTCTTCCTGCCTACCAGAGCGCTTCAGACATGAAAAATATGATTGCTCAGGCAGCCTGCCAAACATTAACACTATTGTCATAAATAAGGCTAAGACCGGTAATTACGCGAAAATCATCAATCCTACCAGCGAGACAAAAGCCAACATCACCCAAATTGATAAGAGAACAGCGTGGTTGACTCATAAAAATATGGAAATGAAAATAAACAGAAAAACTGGAACAGTAACTATGGTTCAAGGAACCCGCTATATAAAATTAATTTGCAAAAAAACAGTCTTCAAGATGTAGATGGAGTTTACTCTTGCAGAACCCCAGTGAAATAACCTTGACTGAAAAGGGTCCGTTACTTTTGCCGATTTAATCAGAGTCGTTTGGGCCATGAAATCGCACAACAGCTTTAGCTTCATCAACACTAATTCCAGCCCTTTGCACTATGTCATCAATGCTTGATCCTGCACGAGCAAATTCAATTGCTTTTGATAATTTATTTTGGCCACCCACAGTTTTTGTCAGCAGCTCCTGTTCAAAGCGCACTTGTTCAACCATAGTGATAATTTGACTATGTCTATTTTCTAACTTTTCGAAACTCTTAATACACTCATTCCAGCTTATGTTTAGCTTCGAGAGCTCGTCGAGGGCACTAGCACCATCAGTTTTGACCTTTTTAACATCCGCCTCCACCCGACTAACCTTTTTCAACAGATGAAAGCCCACAAAACCAATAAACAATAGCAAAATCGAAACACCAGTTGCGACCGCTATAAATGACGGGTTTTCTGATAGTAAAACTAGGTTTGACATCTGATCGCCGGATAGAATTTACAAACTCGCAAGGTAAACGACGTGTCTTTTGTTCAGTCGCCTACAACTTTTTAAATATTCACTTGCTAACGTAACACGGCGGAGGTCATTTGTCAGCGTCGACAATGTGTTTTTGTAGATTTGAAGTGATATCAGTTTGCTTAGTCGAATAAATTTCTAGCTTTTCTATCCGACCAACAATTTGCTTAAGACGATCTTTCAAGTCATCGCTTACATCAACCGCTTGTTTAAGAGAGGATTTACCCTCTGAAGCCATTTCCATACATGTTTGAAGCTCTAAACATAAGGTGAGAAATTCCGTTGAGTTTTTTCCACGCGTTTCAAGCGCATCTAGTACTCCCTCGATACGCGCCAAAAACTCAGCATCCAAAATGTCACGGGACACTTGGTGAACTCCAACAGCTAGCTTTTCATTTCCTTGTAGGCCTCCATCAGCGCATCAGAAACCCGATCAAGATCGATGGGGTATTCGCCACGCATGATGGCGTCCTTGATCCGGTTAACATTTTCTTTATCAACTGGCGCTGCTGATGCCATCTCTTTCACAGCTGACTGGCTTTCAAGCGAATTCAACTTAACGCTTGAGCCAACATTTGCAACAGCCCCTTTATTTTTCAGGGCTTTGGCATCTTGCGAAACGCTGTTTCCAGCCTTTCGCATATCCAGCCTGCTAACCGTGCTTTTTACAATTTCAACCATTGTATTTGACCTCCGATATATTACTTACGACACTCTATTAAATTTATTTAGTCAAAACCTTAATTTTTTTTTGGGAAACAACAATTCCCTCAACAAGTTTCCCACTACGCGGATTTTGAGCCTCCAACAATTCGCCAACCTGAGCATTACCCATAGAGATTCCGGTGCTTACAACGACAACTGGTCCAGCAGTTGATTGAATTATAATTTTTTGGCCTTTTTGTATATCCCAGTCAATTTCAAGATGTCGGCTAAGGATAACTTGGTTAACACTCAATTTTTGTTTTACCTTCCGACCAACAACATCACTAAACTTGAAAAAATAACCGGTGCGATTTTTTGCGTCGGCCTCTCTCAAAACAACATCATCATGAGACAAAATTTGCCCCTTTTGGACACTTCTAGCCATAACCAGATATTTTCCTACGGTCCTTTTCAAACGATCTTCATCAAAAATTTGATTTGCATGACCAGTCAAAAATCTTTTACCACCATCACTAGCTGCATTGGTTCGCACCGCAATTTTAAAGCCCCCAGGATCCGGGCAAAACAGTTCGACCGTTTTCATTCCTCCAAACATGGGCCGGACCAGTACATCTGATTCACAAGCCGGGAATAATCTTTTGTCTGAAATAGCAGGCTTACCCACTAAATTCTGCGCGGCGAGGAAAGAATTTATTCTCTGTTTCATCTGAGCGCCACTGATCCTATCACTGGAAACGGCAGCAAATGTATTTGCCGATCCGCAAACGGCCAATATCACCATAAAAGAAATTATGGACTTCCTAGCCACCAAAGAAAAATATCTCATCACGTTTTCCGTTTTCAGATGCATTTCTATTTTCGAGTTTTTCCTGAGTGATTAGCGATCGAATCTCGTTCACTGACGGTAAGTGAAGAGTTTTTCCAGCATAAAGAAAATTTGGGTTACCTCTGACAAAGGCAGAACGGTTGAATTGTAAAATCGCAATCTGCACAAATTGCATGTTAAGTCCACTACCACCATAATATTCTGACATTATATGACCAAGGGTCTCGGCTTCCAGAACTTCATGTTTTTTAAATTCATCCGGGTTTTCCCGCATGGGGTGCGCACTATACTTATCCGACGTTGATCCGTAATCAGCCCGGTTTTCACCATAGGTCAGGACAACAATTGGTTCGGCTGCCTGCGCAATCACTATGTGCAACGCCGCTAAAACAAATGTTACTACAAATACGCGCATCAGTTAAACTCCAAAAATGCAACTTTTTGCCCACTAAGTTGTGAAAGCGAACGCTGGCGGTTTAGTGGCTTTAAAACGGCACTATTCATCTTAGTCTTTACCACCCTTAAAATAGTCCACGGTATTGTCTTATTGGAGACGACCGCAAGCCGGTTATCTCGTAATCCTTGTCGTGCCCCAATCGGGATATGCAAACCATCTTCTTGCGCAACCATAATTGCGGCAAGGGGGGTGCACTGCATCGCAACTGTTATCTCATCTACGTGCCGCAAAACGAGATTTAAAAATCCACTACGGATTTTTGACCGATCAGGAGATGTCGCATTGCCAATAAATTTAAGTGCCGTTACATTGCGCAATGGTATTCTAGCCCTATGACTTACCGTTTGCGTTTCCTTAAAATCACGATCAATAAAAACTTTAGTCTCAATAATAGCATCAACAAAATGTTTTTCTTGAAAACCTTCTTTTTGAACTATTTTATTCATCTCTATTTTTGTTGAGAACGCAAAATCACCATCACGAATTTTGGTAACCCCAGATGTAAGG
>OZSS01000690.1_pt1 | contig 16296 bp, 15 predicted proteins | sample 1779911 | NCBI WGS metagenome assembly OZSS01 (sample SAMEA2603589, study PRJEB24840) | metagenome | biome: Water; feature: Photic zone; material: Seawater sample | place: Mediterranean Sea | collected 2013-11-12 | depth 10 m | reverse complement strand
CATTGAGGGCTTTTTTAGAAATATCAATAAAGTCACAAAAAGAATTTTCTAATTCATCAATAAATAATAGTTTCTTCATCTTTTATTTTCATAAAATCTGGATAACTAATGTAAAAGCAAATTAGGCTAATTAAAAACAATAATGTTGTTAATGAAGCTTTTATTGTAAAACTATTTGTTCTTGCCATTTATTTCTTTATAAAGAAGTAAAATCATTTGATTTGTTATCATAATGGAAAAATCTAAAAAAATACTAGTCAATATATTTCAAGAAACTACTAAAATTTTTTGGATTTTATTCAAAGTAATTCTTCCGGTAGTTATAGTTATCAGAGCTCTTGAGCTTATTGGAGCTATCCCTTTTTTAGCAAAATTTCTTGAACCATTAACAAGCTTTATTGGAATTGATGGTTCACTGGGCTTAGTTTGGATGGCTGCGATATTGGTAAATATTTATGCAGGTTTAGCTGCTTTTGCATCGCTTCAAGCTATTTTTGATTATTCTGTAGCTGAAACTACAATTTTAGGTTTAATAATATTGATAGCTCACAGTCTGCCAATTGAGGTAGCTATTGCAAAAAAATCAAGAATTTCGTGGATATTCAATTTAAGCTTTAGATTTATAAATGCAATTGTAGCAGGCAAAATATTGAACCTGCTATTTACTAAATATGAATTATTTAATGAGCCTAATCAGTCAGTTTTACAAGTTCCAAATGAATTAGTTTCTAATTTTGAATGGGCCACCCTACAAATTCAAAATTTCTTTATAATTTTTTTAATAATATTTTTTATTATATCAACAATTAATGTCTTAAAGGCCTTTGGTGTTTGGTCATTTATAATTCATATAATGAAAATACCTTTGTCCTATTTAGGCATGTCTGAGAAAGTAGCTAATATAATCTTAATTGGTTTAACTTTGGGAATATCGTTTGGTGGGGGTTTTTTAATTGAGGAGTCCAAGAAAAATAATATCTCAAAGAAAGATATTTTATTATCCCTGTCATTCCTTAGTCTCTGCCATAGCATAATTGAAGATACAATATTGATTTTACTATTAGGTAGCCATATTTCTGGCATTTTATTTTTTAGATTTATTTATACTGTAATTATAATTTTATTAATGAAAATATTGTTAGAAACAAAAATGCAAAAGTTTATACTAAGTAAACTTACAGATGGATAACTACATTCAATTTCCACGTTACTCAATTTACTTAATTCCTAATTTATTATTTATTGATCAAGTAAATGATTTACTTTTGAAAAATAATATTAAATTTGATAGCCAAAAATTGTCAAAATATGGTTTACATTATACAGTAAAAGCCCCTTTTTATTTAAGTCATCTTTATAGTGAGGAAAATCTAATAAAATCTTTTCAAGACTATTTTAAATCTAATCAAAATGTTTCTTATAAAGATAAATTTAACGTCTTAGGTCTTAAAAAGCATAAAAATGTTTTTGCTTTAGAGTTGAATACAAATGATAAGTTTAATTTTCTATGTAACGATATAATGAGATATTTTGATCTTTTTAGAAAAACTCTCAATCAGCAAGAGACTCAAGTTGATCTTAAGCGTTTCAGTAATTTATCCTCTCTAGAGATGGAATATTATTTAATATGGGGCTATCCTTATTTATTTGAGTTTAATACGCATCATGTTTCAATTGCGGATATGTCAAATGAGATAGTATATAACGACACTATAAGATCCCTAGAATATTCCAGTATTAGTCTTATGAAACAAGACGTTGTAAATGGAAATTTTCAGACCATTTGCAAAATTAATTAATCTAAATTTTTCAATAAAAATATTTCTATTATTTACACTATAATAATACTCAAATATTATATTTTTCGAATTATGGGTATTTATGTAAAAAAAAGAAATTTTGCAGGTCTAAAAATATTATTAATATGTGTTTTAGTAATTACTATAGTTATTATCGCCTCTTACTATTTTGTTTTTCTAGAAAATAATAAAACCAATCCAGATAATGATTTAAATAGTTCTAACACACAGTTAGAGAAGAATATTAATTTTATTCAAGAAAAAGATCTTAGTGTTTATCTAAAAAAAGAAGATATGAATGAATACTTAACCAATTTTGAATTTGATCAGAGTATAAAGAAATTTATTGAAGAAAATCCAGATCTTATCTTAAATGTTTTGCGTGAATACCAATTAAATCAAAATAAATTAGAGCAAGAAAAAATTAACAAAAAAAATATATCAAGCATACAAAATTTAAATTTACAAGCTCACCCTATGTATCTAGGTGATGCTAGTGGTACAAAAGTTATTTATGAATTTGTCGATTACAATTGTGGATACTGTGAAAAATATCACCAGGAATTAATTAATGTGATGAAAGAGGATACTTCAGTAAAAATAGTTATAATACAAATGCCAATCTTAGGAAATTTTTCAAAGGATTTAACAACAATTGCATTAGCTTCCTCATTACAAGGGAAATTTAAAACTGTTCATAATTATTTATATTCATCTGAAAGAAAATCAAACATGGAGGATATATTAGCAGATCTATTTCTAAAGGGCGTCGATCTTCAAACACTTAAAAAAGATATGGACTCCCAAGAGGTGAAAAATTTTCTGTCAATTCATAAAAGTTACGTTGATGAGTTTAAAATTACCGGTAGCCCAGCAACAATCATAGGAAATCAAATTATTCCAGGTTTTATTGACCAAAGAAAAATTATTGAGATTTTGGAAAAAGAATTTTCCTGAACTCAATGAAAATTAGTAATTTCTCTAAAATTTCAACTAATATTTTTGGATCTCGTGTAACTGGGTTCATTAGAGACATACTTTTTGCAAATTATTTAGGTGCAAACTTAATGTCAGATGCATTTCTTTTTGCTTTTAGGTTACCAAATTTATTTAGAAGAATCTTTGCTGAGGGTTCAATGAATAGTGTTTTTATACCCCTATTTGTTAATCAAGAAAAAATAAATTCGAAAATAGCCAATGATTTTATATGGATAATTTTTAATTTTTTTTTTGGAATTACATTATTTCTATCTTTTTTAATATTTCTATTTAGTGAACAAGTAATATCATTACTAGCACCAGGATTTTTATTAAATGAAAGTCAATTTTTATTTGCGAATGATTTATTAATCATAACTTTTCCTTTTTTAATATTTGTAACTTTGTCGTCAGTATTGAGTTCAGTATTAAACGTTAAGGGTAAATTTTTTCTACCTTCTTTTTTATCAGTCATTCTTAATATTTTCATGATTGTATCTTTAATTATTTTCAAATCTGAGTCACACTTTGCACTTGCTTGGTCAATGATTGTTGCGGGTTTTACACAATTAATACTTTTATTTATTAATATAGGCGCTATTAAAATATTTTGGAGCACCGGATTAAAAAGTATAACTGAACTATCTGGCCAGCTAAAAAAATTTTTTAAAAGGTTTTTATATTCTTTAATGGGTTCTGGTATTGTCCAATTAAATATTTTTATCTCAATGTTATTTGCATCTTTAGTAGGAGAAGGTGCAATAAGCCAAATTTATTATGCAGATAGAATAATTGACTTACCATTTGCTCTAGTCGCGGTTGCCATGTCTTTTACACTCCTTCCTTACCTGAGTAAAAATATTAGTGATGAGAGTAAGAATTCTAAAGCTTTTAATGAAACTGTAATATTTTGTTTTTTATTTGCAATACCAAGTGCATTTGGAATTTTTATTCTGAGTGAGGACATTATTAAAGTCTTATTTGGTAGGGGAGAGTTTAATAATGATGATGTACTAATTACATCGAAGATTTTATTAATTTACTCTTTCTCATTACCCGGATACATGCTTGCAAGAATTTTTAATCAAGTATTTTATTCTTATGAGAAAGTTGAGTATCCAGTTAAGGCAGCAATTCCTACTTTTATTTGTAATTTTATTTTATGTTTTCTGCTCTACAGACCTTTGGGTGTTATTGGATTAGCTATAGCGGGAGCTATAAGTGTATGGTTAAATCTATTTATTCAAATTTATTTTTTAAAAAAACACTATAAAAGTTTTTTCGAAAAATTATTAATATTAGACCTTAAGAAATTGATTAAGATTCTATCAAGCGCGCTTAGTATGTCAATTTCAATATTATTCATTAAAAAAATTATAGATCTAAATATATATTTTGACCTGTTAATTCAAATTCTAATTGGTTTATTAATTTACTTCTTAATACTAAATTGGCTTAAATTAGGTGAATTAAAACTTATTTTTCAATTGAAAAAATTTAATTAGGAATTTTATTTACTAATATTTTATTTAATTTAAAAATAATTTTGCCCTAAATTTATGGGCGTGTAGCTCAGCTGGTTAGAGTACTTGCTCGACACGCAAGGGGTCACAGGTTCGAATCCTGTCACGCCCACCATTTACTTTTTAAGTTGAAGATGTAGTATGTAATTTATGAACAAATATTTATTAGCCATCTTAGTTTATATCCTTTCTTCAAATTTAACTGCTAGTGCAAATAGTTATTCTCTTTTTGGAGGCACTTATGATTATGATGACGATAACACAACTAATTTAATTGGTTTAAATTATCATATATCTAATAGTGAAATAGATTTATTAAATTTTTTAACAATAAACCCTGTTGTTGGTGGATTGGTCACTGCTAAAAGTGCAAGTATGTTTTATGGGGGTTTTGAAACAAATTTAGGTTCAGATTTAATTTATTTAAATCTCTCTTCTTCAGCAGGTATTTATAGTAATGGTGATGGTAAAGATTTAGGAAATGCTATCCAATTTAAGTCAGAAGTTAACTTACTCTACAGTTTATCTGATAAGACTAGAATTGGCATTGGTTCCCATCATATTTCAAACGCTGGTTTAGACTCTGTAAATCCAGGGACTAATAATTTTTACTTGATTTTTAATAGAAATTTCTAGATTTTTTAATTATTTATTCATTTGTTAATTTGTTAAATTCGTTTATTTTTATCACTTATGACTAAAAACTTCCTAGCCTATCTTTCATTTTCAATCCTAATTGTAATAATTTTAGTAATTGGCTATGAAGAAATTAAAATTTATTTCGATGCTAATCCTTATATAAACGGAATAATTCTTCTAACACTTGTGATTGGATTTCTCCTTTACTCATTTAAAATATTTTCATTGAGTTCCGAGTTTAGGTTCATGAACTCTGTGGCTTTTGGAAAATTAAAACTTAATGACTCATCTTTAAATAACTACCCAATGACAAAATCTATTGCAAATAATTTAGGAATAACAACAGTAAATAAAAATATTACAAAAACACTTGATGAAATACTTGATGATCTTCTATCTTCTATAGAAAGTGGGAGTGATATATCCAAGTACCTTATCAATTTAGCTATTTTTTTAGGATTAATTGGAACTTTTTATGGATTACTTTTGACTATAGGTAGTGTTTCAAATGTGATCGATGGTTTAACAATTGAACAGCAAGACTTTGGAGCATTTTTTAACAATTTAAAAGACGGATTGAAGTCACCTTTATCAGGAATGACTATTGCTTTTAGTTCCTCATTGTTTGGCTTAGTAACTTCTTTGATATTAGGCCTTTATGAAATAATTACTAGAGGAGTCAAGCAAAGTTACTATGAATTCTGTGAAAATCAAATTCGCCTTTTTTATAGATCTAGCCCAAATGTAAAAAAAATTACTCAAAATTTTGATAATTCATCTTTGGCCCAAAACATTGCTTCTAAACTTGATGATCTAGTTGATGGAATTAAAAATTCTAGTGATGATTTAAGAAAAGAAGTTATTACAGAGCTTAAGTCTGTAAGTAAGTCTATCAAAGACCTAGACAAATAGTGAGCTATCTCTCAAAAACTCAAAGCTCAGACAACGATAATATAATTTGGCCCGGATTTGTGGATGTATTGGCTTCCACTTTAATGGTTATAATCTTTATTGTTTTACTTTTTACAGTAGCGCAAGTTTATCTGGGTGACTTAGTTGTTGGTAAAAATGAACAAATCCAAAATCTTGAAAAAACAATAGAGATTCAAGACGAAACAATAGTCGAACAAGATATTACTTTAACAGATAAAGAAATAGCTTTGTTGGAAAGACAAGAGATAATTGAACAACTGGATACTGAGATAGAAATTTTAGATGATGAGATACAAATTAAACAATCTGAAATTTTTGAAAAAGAAGATTTATTATCTGCTAAAGATCAAGAAATATCTTTGCAGGATGCACTAATTTCTGAAAAAGAAAATTTATTATCTTCTAAAGATCAAGAAATATCTTTGCAGGATGCACTTATTGATCAAAAAGATGAAAAAATACTTACACTTGATGATTTAATTGAAAAACAAGCTTTAGATATTGACAAATTAAATCAGATGATTGCCCAAATTACTGAAGAGCTATCTCTTTCTCTTCAAGATAAGAAACAACTTCAAGGAAAGTTGGAAATCTTAAATAAAGAGCAAGAAATATTAAAAAATAATTTGAGTAAATTAGGAGGACAAAACGAAGCTCTTGTAAATCAACTTTCTGACTCTCAAGGAAAAATTCAATCTCTCCTAGATTCTTTAAGTTCAACTAAAGAATTTAATCAAAATTTGCAGAGTCAGATATCTAAAGTTGAAGGACAGAATCAAGAATTAAGAGATCAAATCACTAACTTAGAGGAGGTGTCCTCAACAAAAACAACTGATTTAAATGAAGCTTTGGCTAAAATATCTCGATTATCAGATGATATCAAAATACTGAGCAATGAGATCCAACTCTTAAATAATTTACTAGACTCAAAAGAAGCAGAGATAGCAAGCAGTAAGATTGAGCTTGGAGAACTTGGAGATAGGCTTAATAGAGTTTTAACAAGTGAATTATTTAAATTACAACAATATAAATCTGAATTTTTTGGGAAACTGTCAGAGGCGCTTGGTGATAGGGATGATATCCAAATAAAAGGAGATAGGTTTATATTCCAATCAGAAATTTTATTTGACTCAGGTACTGCTGAAATTCAAACTCAAGGAAGAGTAGCATTATCTCTAATAGCTAAAACTTTAATAGATTTGTCTGACCAAATACCATCAGAACTTAACTGGATACTTCAAGTAGACGGACATACAGATAAAGTTCCTATTTCGACTAATCAGTTTCCCTCTAATTGGGAATTGTCACATGCCAGAGCTTTAGAGGTTGTGAAATTCTTTATACAACAAGGCATCCCAGCGAATAAATTATCTGCTAATGGATATGGAGAGTTTCAACCTATTAATTTGGGAGACGCTATTGAGGACTTAAAACAAAATAGAAGAATAGAGTTAAAAATTACTCAAAACTAAGTTTTATTCAATCCACATTTTAATAATTTTATCAGGATCATCCACTAAACCATTTTTTACGGGATCACCCATTTTTATAGCATCAACAAATTCCATACCTTCGATTACTTCACCCCAAACAGTATATTGCCCATCCAAGTGTGGTGTATCTGCAAAACATATAAAAAATTGACTGTCAGCACTATTAGGGTCCTGAGATCGAGCCATACTCAATGTACCTCTTTTGTGAGGTAAGTCATTAAATTCAGCTTCAATATTTTTGCCAGATCCGCCAGTACCAGCCCTTCTTAAATCATAGTTATCAGAGTCAGAATTACCAAATTGGACGTCTCCTGTTTGAGCCATAAATCCATCAATAACTCTATGAAAAACTACTCCATCGTAACTACCTTTAGCGACTAGATCAGTAATTTGCTTAACATGCTTGGGTGCCTTATCTTCGAAGGTCTTGATTTTGACGATACCGTCTTTAAGTTGTAAATTAATAACATCCTCCTTGGAATATAGATTATGAGAAAATAATAAAAATGAAATTGAAACTAGTAACTTAATCAAACTCATAATGAGAAACTAACATACTTTATAATCAATAAAATTTATTTATTTGATAATTCTGTCGCTATAGATGTAATTTTTTTTCTAAGTGAATTAAGACCATTTGACCTTGATTGTCCTAAATGATTGGAGAGGCCGATTTCTTCAAAAAAAGATAACGGATTATTTATAATAGTTTCAGGAGTTTCCTCATTGTAAGTATAATAAACTAAATAAAACAGACCTTTTACAATTACAGAGTCACTTGAGCCGGAAAGATTAATTTTTCCATCAATAAATTCTGGTACCATCCATAAATTCGAAGTACATCCTTGTACACGATATTCCTCAGTTTTATAGCTATCATCAAGAACAGGGAGTTTTTTTCCTAAATCAATTAAATATTGATATTTGTCCTCCCAATTATCAAAAAACGAAAAATCCTCTTTAATTTTGTTGATTTTTTCATTAATTAACATAAATTTTTGCCTTATTATTAATAACTAATACATTAAATTATGAAAATTAAAAGTTCTCTTAAAACAGCTAAAACCAGAGATAAAAATAATCAACTGGTTAGAAGAAAGGGTAGGTTATATGTGATCAACAAAACAAACCCAAGAATGAAAGCCAGACAAGGCTAACAATCAATCTAGATATTTCTCAACTTCCAATGCTGCCATACATCCCATACCAGCAGCTGTCACAGCCTGTCTGTAGATTTTATCTTTTACATCTCCAGCAGCAAATACACCATCAATAGAAGTTTTTGTGCTATCTGGATCTGTGATGATATATCCTCCATCATCCATCTTTAATTGACCTTTAAATAATTGTGTTGCCGGATCGTGCCCTATTGCAATAAATACACCATCTATTTTTAGGGTTGAGGTTTGATTATCTTTTTTATTGAGTAAGTCTATTGATTCTAAATCATCATTACCATTAAACTTAGTTACTTCGCTGTTCCATATAAATTCAATTTTTGAATTTTCTTTTAGTCTATCTTGCAATATTTTTTCTGCTCTTAGTTTATCTCTTCTATGAATAAGATAAACTTTAGTTGCAAACTTTGTTAGAAATAAAGCTTCTTCAGCTGCACTATTTCCTCCACCAATTACAGCAACTTCTTTATCTTTAAAGAAAAAACCATCACAAGTGGCGCAAGCTGATAGTCCATGACCTTGAAATTTAGATTCATTTTCTAAACCAAGCCATCTCGCTTGAGCTCCAGTGCTTATTATCACAGTTTTTGCATTTAGAGTTGTGCCATTATCTAAATTTAATTTCTTTACTTCTTCATTTAAAAAAACTTCAGTTACTTGTGAATTGATAATTTCGGTACCAACGTGAGCAGCTTGTTTTTGCATTTGATCCATTAACCAAGGACCTTGAATAGGGTCCTCATATCCTGGATAATTTTCTACATCAGTTGTTATCGTAAGTTGGCCACCTGGTTGAAATCCACTGACTAAAATTGGTTTTAGATTAGCTCTGGCAGCATATATGGCAGCAGTATAACCTGCTGGACCTGATCCTATAATTATTACATTATTAATTTCAGCCATTTATTGGCCAACTAGTTGGAAAAGTTACATAATTAATTTGCATACATCTTCTCTCAATTTTAATTTCTTTTTTTTCAAGTCCATGCCATGTATTGTTGCCTGAAGCAAAAAAATATCCTGTATTATGTCTATATGGTACGGTCTTAACAAGTTTCATATCGGTATCATAAAAATCTGTTCCAAGTTTCTCTGATTCATCATAAGTGTTAATAAACAACATCATTGTCATAAGCTTTTCCTTTATGTCCAAATGTGGTTTTAGCCAAAATCCCTTACGATCAGAAATATATTCAATCCTAATAAAACTATTTGAGAGATCTTTTTTGATTTTATCTTGAATAGACTCAATAACATCTTTATCCCTCAAATCTTCAATTAGTTCCATTCCATTAGATAGGTTTTCGGAATTATCGCTTTCTAGGAAGACTCTCAGCTTACCATCCAAACCATCCCCTCCAGCATCAGCAGCTCTAGTACCATCAAAGGACCTTGGCGCATCAGATATATTTACATCATTAAGTTCATTTATAAGCTCATTTGTAAAAGGAGAGTCAAGTTCCCAATGAGGAAAAGGATTAGAGTATGTAGTGCAACGATTTAAAATTGATTCCTTAAGCATCTTCAGAAATGAACCTTAAATTAGATTGTATCTTATTCAAGATCTTAGTTTTTAGTGCTTCATTATACTCACTTATAGAAATTTCATATGGTTTTATATTTTGGTCATAAAATTGTGCAAAATTGCTACTTGTGATTTTATCAAAAAATTGATGATATCTTTTTGGACACAACTCCTCTTCAAACTTAAATAAAAATGTACCAGCTTCAGATGATATAGCTTCAGATATCATAGATATTGAGTCCCAAGTTACAATTTGTAAATGAGCCTGCGATAAAAGCTCACCATATTCTTTTGGATTAAATAAATCTTCAGACATATATATGTTTTCCGCATTAATTTTTGATAATTCATCTAAGAGACTATTTGGTGTTCTTCTTGAGGGAATAATATTCACATTAAATTTTTCACTTAGAAATTTAATTTCGTTAAGAATTTTTTTCTGTGTTTGTTGATTAAATTTAAAATATTTATTAGGACCGCCAATAATAAAATTAATAATTTTATTATTTCTAACATTTTTACTAAATTTTATATTATGTATTGCTAGCAGAGTTGAAATAGAATTCTCTGAGTCTAAATTATCGTGCTCTGGGCAAACTATTAAATCAAATAAATTATTATTAACTTTTGGATTTTGAATATGAATATTAAAAATAAATTTTTTATATTTATTTTTTAAATATATAGATGCTTTTACACTTTTTTTTCCGCAACTAATAAGAATAGTATTTTTTTCAATTTTTAATGAAGAGAGATTAATATAAGCAAAACTACTGCTTGGTATTAATTCAATAGGTAAGTATTTAAAAAAAGATTTTATTTTTAAATCAAAGTTTATATAGTCCTCAGATATTAAACTCGCTAATCCCTCTATCTGGCTTCTCATACCAGCAGCACCTTCGCTGATGGTAATTACATTAAATTTATTCAAATTTTATTATTTAAATCTTACTGACTTAATTTCGTACGAAGTAATACCTTTTGGTGTAGAAACTTCTATGTAGTCACCTTTTTTTTTGCCTATTAGTGCTCTTGCTATAGGGCTAGTAACAGATATTTTTTTTTGTTCAATGTCAGCTTCTACTTCTCCAACTAGTTGATACTTTGACTCTTTATCATTATCTAAGTTAATTATCGAAACTGTGGCTCCAAACTTTACTACAGTTCCAGATAATTTTGATACATCAATCAGTTCAGCTTGAGAAATTATACTCTCTATTTCAGCTACTCTACCTTCAATAAAACTCTGTTTTTCACGAGCAGCATGATACTCAGCATTTTCAGAGAGGTCTCCATTACTTCTAGCATCAGCAATTGCTTTTATAATAATTGGTCTTTCAACAGTTTTAAGATGCTTAAGTTCATCGAGGAGTTTTTTTTGCCCCTCTTCTGTCATTGGTATTTTTTCCATTTTTTAATACAATTTTTATTAAGTTGTAGAAAATATTGAATTTTCTTGGTTATTACAAATGAATTTTTAAATTAAAAAGAATGATGAATTTGTATAGGTTTTACAGAAATTGGCTTATTTTTTAATGTTATCAATGATTTTATTAATATTTTTGCACTTCTAAGGTTGGTATAGTAGGGAACATTAAGATCCACAGATGTTCTTCTTATTGTGAAACTATCAATTATTGCCTGTTTGTCCTCAGTTGTATTAATTACCAAATCTATCTTATTTTCCTTAATATATTCAACCACATGGGGGGATCCTTCAGCCACTTTATTAACTAAATTTGAAGAAATTCCCTCTTTCATTAAATAGTCGTGGGTGCCTTTCGTAGAAAATAAATTATAGCCATTGTCTGTGAATGATTTAGCCATCTCAGATATACTTTGCTTATCCTCATCTTTAACAGAGATGAATATATTTTCTATATCATTTAGTTTCTGACCAGCACCAATTTGACTTTTTAAATAAGCTAAATAAAAATCCTCATCAATTCCCATAACTTCACCAGTACTTTTCATCTCTGGTCCTAGAATGACATCAGTATTTGGGAATTTGTTAAATGGAAATACAGCCTCTTTGATTGCAAAATATGGTAAAGAGCTATTATCAAATTCTTGATATTCTTTAGATAAAGTTTTACCAACTATTAATTCAGCTGCTATTTTAATAAATGGTATTCCTATGGCCTTTGCAAGAAATGGAATAGTTCTACTAGCTCTTGGATTTGCTTCAAGAATAAAAATTTCATCATCTTTAATAGCATATTGAATATTCATTAAACCAATTGTCTTTAATTCAGTTGCAAGAGATATACTAAATTTTTTAATATCGGATATCACTTTATCATTAAGAGAGAAGGGGGGTATACTACAAGCACTATCACCCGAGTGAATACCAGCTTCTTCAATGTGTTCCATAATACCAGCTATCATAGTATTACCTTTACTATCTCTTAATACATCAACATCAACCTCTTTTGCATTTTGAAGAAACTCATCAATTAAAATTACATTATTTTCTAATGCCCAGTAGTTTTGATCTATATAATCTTGCACATCATCTAAATGGGCCATTTTTTCCATCATTCTTCCACCCAAGACATATGAAGGTCTAAGCAGAATAGGAAACTTTAGTTTCGAGGACTTGGCAACAAGTTCTTTTGTTCCCAAAGAAATATCACTCTTTGGTTGTTTTAAACCTACTTTACTGATTAATTTTTGAAATCTTTCTCTGTCTTCTGATATATCTATTGCTTCAAAAGAGGTGCCGAGTATCTTATAACCATACTCTTTGAGTTTGTTGGCTATTCTAAGAGGAGTTTGTCCACCAAATTGGACTATTACCCCCTCTACAACACCGGTCTCGTTTTCTTTATCAATTATATTTTTTACGTATTCAAAATCCAAAGGTTCAAAATAAAGTTTATCTGAAGTATCATAATCAGTTGAAACGGTCTCAGGATTACAATTAATCATAATTGTTTCATAGCCAAGTTTTTGAAAAGATTTTACAGCTTGGACACAACAATAATCAAATTCAATACCTTGTCCTATTCTGTTAGGACCAGAACCAAGAATGATAATCTTTTTTTTATCAACAGGTCTAGACTCGCAGCTAAATTCGTTAATTTCAGAGGCGAAGGTTGAATAAAGATAAGCAGTAGAAGAGTCGAATTCATTTCCACATGTATCTACTCTTTTAAATATCGTCTTTAAATTATTATTTTTTTGAAGAATATAAATCTTATCAATATTAATTTTTGTTAAATTACTTATGTGGTGATTTGAAAATCCAGTTTTTTTAGCTAATGTAAATAAATTTTTATCTAAGTTATTCCCTGCCTTTACTAACAACTGTTCGATATTGATAATTTCATTAATTTCTCTTAAAAAAAATAAATCTATATATGTTAACTCACTTATTTCATTTAAAGATATTTTACGTCTTATAGCTTCTGCAACTATTAATAGCCTATCAGGTCTTTGTTTTGTAAGTAGATTTTTTAAATTCTCATCTTTGAGATTTAACAATTCGTGACTAATATCCAAACCAAAGTTATCAGACTCTATCGAATAGAATGCTTTCAAAAGAGACTCTTTGAAAGTTCTGCCTATAGACATAATTTCACCTACTGATTTCATAGCAGTATTTAATTCACTAGGTGTTCCCTGAAATTTTTCAAAATTAAATTTTGGAATTTTGGTTACAATATAATCAATTACTGGTTCAAAACTTGCTGGTGTTACTTTGGTTATATCATTCTCTAACTCATCTAATGTGTAGCCAACTGCTAAGAGAGCAGCTATCTTAGCAATAGGGAACCCCGTGGCCTTGGATGCTAAGGCAGATGACCTACTGACCCTAGGATTCATTTCAATAATTAAAATTCTTCCATTTTTTGGATTTACTGCAAATTGAACATTAGAACCTCCAGTCTCTACACCTATTTTTCTTAGTATTGCAATACTTTGATTCCTTAATTTTTGATATTCTTTATCTGTTAAAGTAAGTGCTGGGGCTATGGTTATACTATCGCCCGTATGTATTCCCATAGGATCTAAATTTTCTATTGAACAAACTATTATTGAATTATCTAAATTATCTCTTACTACTTCAAACTCAAACTCTTTCCAACCAATTAACGACTCTTCGACAAGAGTCTTTGATACAGGACTCAAATCAATAGCATTTTTAACTTTGGAAATAAATTCATCTTTATCGTACACAATCCCACCACCTGTCCCCCCCAGGGTGTAAAAAGGTCTTAAAATTAATGGGAAACTAACTTCACTAACCATTTTCTTAAGGTCTGATTTATCATCAACTATTATGCTGAATGGAGTCTCAAGCCCAATGTCAGACATAGCTTCAGCAAATAACTTTCTATCTTCTGCTACGTCTATAGACCTAGGACTAGCTCCTAAAATCTTTATAGAGCTATTTTTGAAATAATTCTCTTTATTTAATTCTCTAATTATATTTAGAGCTGTCTGACCTCCCATTGTTGGTAAAATTGCATCAGGTTTCTCTTTATCAATTATTTTTTTTACAATTTCTTTATCAATAGGCTCAATATAAGTTTTGTCTGCGAATTCTGGGTCTGTCATTATAGTAGCAGGATTTGAGTTAATTAAGACAACCTCATAACCCTCTTTTTTAAGAGCTTTACACGCCTGACTACCAGAGTAATCAAATTCACATGCCTGCCCAATAATTATTGGACCTGAGCCAATTACCAATATTTTAGATATATCTTTTCTAGCTGGCATTTTTATCCATTAGATTTATAAATTCGTCAAAAAGATATCTACTGTCATGTGGTCCTGGACTTGATTCTGGATGATATTGTACAGAGAATAAGGGTTGATCTTTTGATTTCATCCCATCTATAGTTTTATCGAACAATGATTTATGAGTAATTTGTAATGAAGTTGGAAAATTATTTTCTAGAACAACAAATCCATGGTTTTGAGATGTTATTTCTACTTTGTTAGTATCTAAATTTTTTACTGGATGATTTCCTCCTCGATGACCTTTTTCCATTCGAGCTGTTGAAGCATTAAAAGCTAAGCTTAATATTTGATGACCTAGACATATACCAAATGTTGGGACTTTTTTATTTAGTAATTTAGTTAATTCAGGTTTTATATTCTCATAAACTTTTTTGGGATCACCTGGGCCATTACTTAAAAAAATGCCATCAAATTTTTTATTTATTATTTCGTTGGCTTTAAAATTCATATCAAATTCTTCTATATTACAATCTCTTGAGTATAAATTTTTCTTAATATTATCCTTTGCACCAAAGTTTAAAAAAGCTATTAAGTATTTTTTTTTATTTTTTTCTTGCTCTTTTATTGTTAACTCTGAGGTAAAATCTTTAATAACATCATTTTCTTCTAGAGAGAGACTTTGATCTATTTGTGTACAAATTTCTTCAATATTTTTGGTTTTAAAGTAATCCTCAGAGCATAGCATAATGTTTTTTGGTCCAAAATTTCTTATAATTTTTGTTAAAGACCTTGTATCTAAATCAAAAAAAGCACAAGAATTTTGATCTATTATCCATTTTGCAAAACTAGTTTGAGCTCTCCAATTTGAACTTTGTTCAAATAATTCATTACTTATAAGACCAGATGCATGTATTTTCCAAGACTCATAGTCTTCATCGTTACATCCAACTATTCCTATTAATGGAAAGGTAAAGTTTATAAATTGGGATTTATATGAAGGGTCGGTTAAAATTTCTTGATAACCAGTCATACTGGTATTGAAGCAGATTTCGGCTATCTTGAAGTCTTCTTTTGATAGAAACTTACCTTTGAAAATATAATTTTTATTATAAATTAGGTAACCGTTTCGATAATTAAGTTTTATTTTATTATCTAATACGGTCATATTAAATCATGTGTATTAGTATATTATTAGAGAGGAAATTCAAATGAGTTTGGCAAAAAAAATTTCTGATGACGTTAAAAGTGCCTTAAAAGGTGGAGATAAGAAAAAACTTTCAATAGCAAGGTATATCTATTCTGAGTTGAAAAATTTTCTAATAAAAGAGAATCTAGATAGGGATGTGATCAAGTTATCTGATGAAAATGTAATCAAAATTATTAAGACCCAATTAAAACAAAAAAAAGAATCATTAGAATTTGCTTTACAGGCAAAAGTACAAAATAAAATCGATGACTTAGAATTTGATATTAATTACCTTAATGATTTTCTTCCCAGTTTGATTGGAGAAGACTCAACCAAAAATATTATATTAGATC
>OZSS01000688.1_pt1 | contig 16307 bp, 15 predicted proteins | sample 1779911 | NCBI WGS metagenome assembly OZSS01 (sample SAMEA2603589, study PRJEB24840) | metagenome | biome: Water; feature: Photic zone; material: Seawater sample | place: Mediterranean Sea | collected 2013-11-12 | depth 10 m | reverse complement strand
TTAAACTATCAACCACTTCTAACTGATTTTTTCCACCCAGCGGCATTATAAATATTTTCGCTACCTCCAAAATTCTTAATAAGTTCTATAGTCTTTTGTTTTTCTATCGACATCTTTCAATTCCTTTCTTTTCTTAATCGTTAATTATACGTTTTGGTTTAACTAAACCTTCTTCAATTTTTATAATAGCTATTATGTTTTGATCATAAAATGCACAAATTTTTTCAAAAATTATATGATTTGGAAATTTTTTAATGAATTTTTTTTTAAATTCTAAACTTTCAAAATCTAATTTTTGTCCTAGCTTTAATTTCCTTGCTTCATGTTTAGTTAAAGGCAACGCCGGGATGTCGTCTAGCGCAGCCTCAATTGGTAATACTTTATCAAAAACCGTTGGACTATGTATTATTTCCTTAGAAAAATCTATAAAAATCGTATCTTTAATAACAAAATTTCCAACAGACAACCTCCTAAGCTCAGTAATATGACCCTTTGTTTTTAATTTTTCTGCTATATCCTTTGCTAAAGAGCGTACGTAAGTTCCTTTGCTGCAAACGACTTCAAACTGGGCTGTGTCTATATTTAAAATTTTTTTTAAAATTAATTTATCAATTTTTACTTTTCTTGAATTATGTTCAACTAGTAAATTTTGTCTTGCCAACTTATAAGATCGTTGACCATTAATTTTAATTGCAGAATAAATAGGTGGTTTTTGTAAAATATCACCTAGAAAAGAACTAAGTATTTTTAAAATCTGATCTTCAGTTGGTCTGTTCTTTGATTTTTCTATAACTTTACCCTGAGAGTCATCTGTTTCGGTACTTTCTCCCCATTTAATAGTAAAAAAATATTTTTTTTTCTTATTTTGTAGAAATGATATGCATTTTGTGGCTTCACCAACTGCAATAGGCAAAATTCCAGTAGCCATGGGGTCAAGAGTGCCAGCGTGACCTACTTTTTTTATATTAAACATTTTAGATATACAATTGACAGCTTGACGTGAAGTAATCCCAATTTGTTTATCTAATATTATCCATCCATTTATTTTATTGATGACAAATTCTCTTAAATCTAAAAATACCTAGTGTTACTTTTTTATGTTTTTTAAAATATTTTCAATATTTTGAGCATTTTCGAATGAATTATCTATTTTAAAATTAAGCTTGGGCATTTGTCTAAGGTTAATGCTGGTTGATATTAATTTTTTTATTCTTCCACTAACTTTATTTAAACTATCAACCACTTCTAACTGATTTTTTCCACCCAGCGGCATTATAAATATTTTTGCATTTTTGAGATCAGGGCTAATATTAACTTCAGTAATAGTTATATTGTTATTATTTATATATTCATCATAAAAGGTCTCTTTGAGTAACACATTAGAAATTAAGTATCTCAACTCTTCACCAACTTTAAGTTGCCTTTGCGATTTAGTTGAACTGTCTTTAATTTTTATCTTAGGTTTAAAATCAAATTCACTCATAAGAAAATTTTATCCTACTTTTTTATCAATTGACTCTAAGCTTCTTGCAACTTCATTAACCTCAAAACACTCCATAATATCTCCCTCTTGGATATCATTATAATTTTCAAAGCCCATTCCACACTCGGTACCTTCACGAACTTCTTTTACTTCATCTTTAAAGCGTCTTAATGTCTTGAGTTTACCTTGGTGTAAAACCGTATTATCTCTAAGCAATCTAAAGCTACACCCTTTTTTAACAATCCCCTCTGTGACATAACAACCAGCAATTTTTCCAAGCTTAGATATAGAAAAAACCTGTCTAATTTCAGCATAACCAATAAAATTTTCCTGGAGGTCTGGATCTAACAATCCTGTTAATGCTAGTTTTGCATCTTCAATTAATTCATATATTATTGAATGATATCTTATCTCTACACCATCCCTTTTAGATAAATCTCTTGCTTGTGGAATGGCCCTAACATTAAAAGCAAATACAAGAGCAGAGGAAGCAGAAGCCAAAGTGATATCTGATTCACTAATTGCGCCAACACCTCCTGCTAAAACTTTTACTTTTACTGAGGAGTTACCTAATTTGTCTAATGCTACCTTTATTGCTTCTAAAGAACCATGAACATCTGTCTTAATAATGACAGATAATTCTGAAATCTCACCTGCTTGAATATTAGCCATCATTTGTTCTACTGAACCTCTGGCAGTCAAAGTAGATTCTTTTTGCTTTAATTTTCTTGATCTATATTCAGCAATCTCTCTAGCTTGAGATTCTGAATTTACGACATTAGCTAGGTCACCAGCATTTGGGGTTCCTGACAACCCTAAAACTTCAACAGGCGTAGAAGGACCAGCTGAATTAACTCTTTTACCTACATCATTTAATAAAGCTCTTACTTTACCTGATTCACTGCCCACAACTAAAATATCACCAACATTTAAGGTCCCAGCCTTAACAAGCATAGTTATAACAGAACCTTTGCCTCTTTCTACTTTTGATTCTATTACAACACCATTTGCACTGATAGTTGAATCGCTCTTTAATTCCATTAACTCAGATTGTAACTCTAGAGCTTCAATCAGATTATCAAGACCTTCTTTATTTTTTGCAGAAACATTAATGCATTGAACATCACCTCCCATCTCTTCAGGGATAATTTCATGCTGAAGCAATTCTGTTCTAACTCTTTGGGGATCAGCTTCTGGTTTATCACATTTATTAACAGCAACAATTATTGGACAAGAAGCAGCCTTAGCATGTTTTATTGCCTCAACCGTTTGTGGTTTAATTCCATCATCTGCCGCAACCACTAAAATTACAATATCTGTAACGTTCGCCCCTCTTGCCCTCATCTCAGTAAAAGCTTCATGCCCAGGTGTATCTATAAAAGATATTTTGGAATTGGATTTTGTTGTAATTTGGTATGCGCCTATATGTTGTGTTATACCTCCAGCTTCGCCATCAGCTATCTTACTTTGCCTTAACGCATCTAATAAAGATGTTTTACCATGATCAACATGACCCATAATGGTAACTATTGGCGGCCTTGATGTCATATTTTTAGGGTCACTCTCTTGAATCTCTAAATCTAATTCAACGTCAGATTCTGATATTCTTTTTGGCTTATGGCCGAATTCTGTTGTAATTAACTCTGCAGTTTCAGCGTCAATAACCTCAGTAGCAGTAACCATTATGCCATTTTTCATAAGCTCCCTAACAACATCTGCGGTTTTTTCAGTCATCCTGTTAGCTAATTCAGATACTGTAATTGTATCCGGTATTGTCACTTCTCTAAACTGTTTAACTGCAGGTGTTTGATCTGCCTGCATTCTTGCTTTTTCTCGTCTCCTTTTAATTGAAGCCAGAGACCTAACCCTAACATTATCAGAGTCTAAAGCTCGGGCTACGGTCATTTTCCCTTGTCTTTTTTCTTGAAACCCTCTGTTCCAAGAAGGTTTTCTTAAATTTTCTCTGAATATTTCTTTTTCTTGAACTTTGTTTGCTGTCCATGACTTTGAGTTAGCAGGCACAGTTTCAACGTCAGCTATCTTTTGTCTATCTTTTTCAGCTTGCAAAGCTGCCTCTTCTGCTTTCCTAGCATCTTTTTGAAGTTGTTTTTGCTCTTCTTCAATTTTTTTAATCTCTAGAATTTCTTCTGTTTCAGCTTTTCTCCTAGCTAAAACCTTGTCCTTTGGTGCTAGTGAGGAGGCGGCTTTAGATGCCTCATCAGCTGTAGCGGCAATACGCGCCTCTTCCAATTTTGCTTTTTCATATTTTTCAGCTGCAAGCAACTCGGCTTGTGCAGCTGTTTTAGCTAAACCCTCCTGCAGAATCTTACTTCTAGACTGAATTTCTTGTGGTGTAAGATTAGTGTTGTTATCTGTAGTATTTTTAACTTGAGCTGTTTCACCAACATTTAATCTATTGGAAACCCTCTTTACTCTCTTAACTTCAACTTGAACAGTACCTCTACCGGATCTACTATTAGTTGAAATACTACTGGAGGTTTTGGAAGTAACAGAGGTTTTGAGTGTTAATTTACCACCTAAAGAGAGGCTTAACTTTTTTCTTTCTCCGTTTTTATTATCTTCCATAATTTTTTTCCTTAAGATTAAGAATTAGTTCTAATTTTCTTCTTCAGAAAACCAGTGTTCTCTGGCCTTCATGATTACCGATCCCGCATCATCTTCACTAGCAAATACATTATTTCCAAGAATTTGAAATAATTCTTCACTATCTAATTCTGCAAGGTCATCAAGGGTTTTAATATTATTTTCAGCTAGTATTAATATGCTTGATTTAGTTAATTGATCAAAATTATATAAATCATCTTTTATTTCTAACTGTTTTAACTTGTCTTCAATTCTTTGAGCCTCAATTTTTACAAAATTATTAGCTCTGTTACTTAATTCGTTTGCTATATCTTCGTCAAAACCTTCAATTGATAATAGTTCATCTATTGTTGCTTCAGCTATATCTGAAATTGTTACAAATCCCTCCCCAACCATCAAGTGTGCAATAACATCGTCAATATCAAGCGCATCAATAAAAATCTTGCTTCTTTGGGCAAACTCTTCTTGTCTTTTCTCAGACTCTTCTGCTTCTGTCATAATGTCGACAAACCAACCTGTTAACTGTGAAGCTAATCTAACATTCTGCCCACGTCTACCTATAGCAAGAGATAATTGATCATCTGGCACTATTACTTCCATTCTAACTGCATCTTCGTCCATGACGACTTTCGATGGAACAGCTGGGGCCAACGCATTTATTACAAAAGTTACAGGATCTTCTGACCACGGGATTATTTCTATTTTTTCACCTTGAAGCTCACTAACAACAGCTTGCACCCTAGAACCTCTCATTCCAACACAAGCCCCTACAGGATCGATGCTTGGATCATTTGAAAATGCAGATATTTTTGCCCGGCTTCCCGGTTCTCTCGCCACGCCTTTTATATCAATTATACCATCGTAAATCTCTGGTACCTCTTGAGTAAACAACGCAGCTAAAAATTCATTGGATGCTCTTGATAAAAAGATCTGTGGCCCTTTTATTTCTTGAGATACCTCAATTATGAAACACCTCAACCTGTCTCCAGGCCTTAATTGTTCCCTAGGTATCATATGGTCTTTTTTTATTACTGCCTCTGCTCTACCTAAATCAATAGAAACAGAATGGTTATCAACTCTTTTTATTGTACCAACAACAATTTCACCAACACGATCTTTATATTCTAAGAATTGCCTTTGTCTCTCTGCTTCACGAACCTTCTGAGCGATGACTTGTTTAGCTGTTTGAGCAGCAATGCGACCAAAGTCTATAGGGGGAAGTGGTTGTTTATAGAACTGTCCTATTTCAATTTCTAAATTTCTTCTTTCAGCTTCTTTTGCAGACATTTGTGTTAGATCATTTTCAACAGTTTCAACAACCTCGGTAAACTGGGCAATATTAATAGAGCCATTTTTTCTATCTATATTTGCTCTAATATCTCTTTCCAAACCATATTTAGATCTTGCTGCTTTCTGAATTGCTTCTTCCATCGCAACAATCACCTCTTCCTTTTCAATGGACTTTTCTCTTGAAACTGCCTCTGCAACTTGTATCAATTCTAATCTGGCAATAGACTTTGCTTCCATGATGATTTCCTATTTTAAATTTTAATTAATTTTATTATTTTCGATGGCCCATTCAGGATCAATATTACCACTCTCAATTTCTAAAAAATTTACTTTTATCTCATGTTCGTTAGTTTTCAAAATTATATTCTGGTTTTCATCAACTTCGCTTATAAAACCTTTATAAGTTTTCTTTCCTAAAAACTTTTCCTTTAGAGTAATTTTGATCTTGCTGTCCTTAAAAAAAGAATAATCATCCAAACATGTAAGTGGTCTTGATAGTCCTCCTGATGACACTTCTAAGTTATAGGAAGAACTAATTGGATCATCAACTTCTAAATACGAGGAGATCTCTTTACTTAAAAAGGAACAATCATCAATACCCATCTTTCTATCTTCAATTCTCTCTGCCATTATCTGTAACGTCTTTTTATTATTCACATTAATAAATTTAACACGAATAAGGTGATATCCTAAGTTTTTAAGCCTTGAAAATAATAGTTCTCTGATGTGATCTACTACCAAATTAATTTCCTCAATAAAAAAAGTGAGCTTTTAGGCTCACTTTATTTGCCATTATAATTTTGATTAATAAAAAAATCAATAGTTTTCAATTTGTTCTACATACTGATTTCTATCTTTTTATAAACAAACCAACTTGGAAGCCTATTGGCTTCATATGATTTTTTTTCATATTTTGTTACAACACAGTCCGATGGACGGGTCCTCCATTCTTTTGCATTATTTGCAACCCACTCAAATTTTCGACTAGTTTGAAAATTTTCTAATATCCAACTTTTTAATATTGAGTGATCTGTTCCAATAGTAATTGTACCACCCTGAACTAAAATAAGATTGAGACGTTCTATAAATTCAGGCTGTATTAATCTACGAGATTTATGTTTTGTTTTTGGCCAAGGATCCGGAAAAAGAATTTTTATTTCTGAAAAAATATTTGGTGGTATAAAGTCTAAAATTTTTTTTATATCATCCTGCCAAATCTTTACGTTTTCTATATTATATTTTTTTAATTTTTGAATACATTGAACAGAACTATTTAAAAATGGTTCAGCTCCAATGTAAAGTCTTTCTGGATATTTTTTAGCTAATTCAACTAAATTGTCTCCGTTACCGAAACCAATTTCTAAAATAATTTTTTTTTTTTATTAGAGCGAAATAATTCTGAAAAATAATGAGTTTGATTTTTTGATTTTATAAGATAATTTTCACCGTATATTAACGCCATTTTCGCTGTTGCTGAAAGTTTTCTACCTTTTCTTCTTCCATAAAATCTGGTTAAGTCTTTATTAAAATTCAAAATCAGATGATTCCTAGTTCTTTTTGTATAGAAGAAACTAAATCAGTTTTCTCCCATGTAAATGAGCCCTCTAAAATTTCATTTGGCTTTCTACCAAAATGTCCATAAGAAGAAGTTGGTACATAGATAGGGTTGTTTAATTTTAAGTGTTCTCTAATATTCCTTGGAGACATATCTATTAGGCTGGCTAGTGCTGCCTCAATCTTACTATCTTCTATTTTTCCTGTTCCTTCGGTGTTTACATATAATGAAAGTGGTTTAGAAACACCTATAGCGTATGCGATTTGAATTGTACATTTAGCAGCAAGGCCTGCGGCCACAACATTTTTAGCTAAGTACCTTGTAAAATAAGCCGCTGATCTATCAACTTTTGTAGGATCTTTCCCTGAAAAAGCGCCTCCGCCATGTGGAGATGCTCCTCCGTATGTGTCTACAATTATTTTTCTCCCCGTTAAGCCAGCGTCTCCGTTAGGCCCACCAATTTCAAAAATACCAGTAGGGTTTACATAAAACTCTTCTTCAGGACACATCCAACCATCCGGCAAGATATCAATGATAATATCTCTGACTAGGTTTTTGATATCTTCTTGTGAACAACCTTTAATATGCTGAGTTGATACAACGATAGAAGTAGCTTTGTTAGGTTTACCCTCTATATACTCTAGAGTTATTTGTGATTTACTGTCTGGAAGCAAAATACAATTTTTATCTGCATGCCTAATTTTTGACATTTCTTTTAAAATCTTGTGTGAATAATAAATTGGAGCAGGCATTAAATCTTCTGTTTCATCACAGGCATAACCAAACATCAATCCCTGATCTCCAGCACCTTCGTCTTTATTACCAGCCTTATCAACCCCTATCGCTATATCTGAGGATTGTTGATGAAGGTAACACTGAAAATCCATTTTTTGCCAATGGTATTCTTCTTGCTCATACCCTATCTCTTTAACAGCTTGTCTAACATGTTGCTCTATTTCTTCATTATCAATTTTTATATCCTCTGGAAGTCTATACTCACCAGCAATAATAGTTCTATTAGTTGATACCATTGTTTCACAAGCAACACGCGCCTCAGGGTATTTTTTTAAAAGTAAATCTACTACCGTATCTGAGATTTTATCACATATTTTATCTGGATGACCCTCTGAAACAGACTCTGAAGTAAATAGATGCTTCTTTCTCATTTGTGTCCCTTTATTTTAGATGATAATATGAAGCTAATACCAAAAAATATTACTATTAACATAAAGAACATTATTTCTCCAAATTTTTTATATGGAGTATTTTGTAACCCCTTAACAATTCTAATTGTTTTAGTATCTTCTTTGTCCAAATTAATTGTAGTTATTTCTTCACCATAAGGTGATATAAAAGCAGAAATTCCTGTATTAGCTACTCTTACTAATGGCAAACCTAATTCTACAGCTTTGATTTTAGCCAATGCAAGGTGTTGATGAGGACCAACAGTCTTTCCAAACCATGCATCGTTAGTTATATTAATTAAGAGATTTGTTTTTTTTGTTACTCTTTTTCTAATTTCATTAGAAAATAAAATTTCATAACATATTAAAGTCATAATATCTCCAAAGCCCTCTAGATGAAAGTTCGGCTTTGGATTTCCAGGAGAAAAATCTTTTTGACTGAAATAATTAGCTACTTCACTAAAAAAATGTCTGAGAGGAATATACTCACCAAATGGTACTAAATGCAATTTGTCATATTCGTATATAATTTTTCCATTTGAGTTTAAAAAAACTAAAGAGTTGTGGATATCATTTTGATTAACTCTTAACAATCCAACAACTAATTTACTTTGAGGATTTTTTAGTATTTTCTTAGCAAGAGAGGATAGAGCTAATTTTTCATTTGGAATAAAACCAGCAAAGCTTGTTTCTGGCCAAATGATTAACCTTTCTAAATTATCTTGTCTGTAATTGCTGTAATTAGATAATTTTATTAATTTTTTAAGATGTGTATTTCTTTTGTTAATATTCCACTTTTCTTTTTGTTTAATATTAGGCTGAACAATTGTGACTAATTGATTATTATAAGTTTGTATTTCTTTATTATTATATCTTAAAAAACTAAAAATAAACAATATAAAATAATAAATTTACGCGCGTAAAGAAAAATATTGACGCCTGATGCAGTTGGTGAGTAGGCTGAAATTATGATTTAATTTTGGGAGGAAGTCGTATGTCTTTGAAAAACATACTTAACGCAGCCACTGCTATTTCGGTTTTGACCGTTAGCGCAGCAGCAGCTGATAATCTGGTTATAGCTACGGTTAACAACGGTGATATGATCCGAATGCAAGGTTTAACGGATGATTTTACTGCAAAAACTGGTCACACGGTTGAATGGGTTACTTTAGAAGAAAACGTTCTAAGGCAGCGTGTGACAACTGATATTACAACAAAGGGTGGCGCATTCGATATAATGACTATCGGCATGTATGAAACGCCAATTTGGGGATCTAATGGTTGGTTAGTACCACTCGATGATCTGAGTGCTGAATATAATGTCGGTGATATCTTACCTGCTATGTCCGGTGGTTTAAGTCATGATGGTACTCTCTATGCTGCACCATTTTACGGCGAAAGCTCTATGATTATGTATCGGACTGATTTAATGAAGGCGGCTGGGTTGGAAATGCCTGCGGCGCCTAGTTGGTCATTCATTGCCAAGGCAGCACGTCACATGACTGACCGTGACAAGGGAATAAATGGTATTTGCCTTCGTGGTAAAGCAGGCTGGGGTGAAGGCGGTGCTTTCATAACGGCTATGTCGAATTCATTTGGCGCTCGTTGGTTTGATGAAGATTGGAATGCACAATTCGATACTCGTGAGTGGTCAGATACTCTTAATTTCTTTGTTAATATGATGACTGACTCTGGCCCTGCAGGGTATGCAACAAATGGTTTTAACGAAAATTTATCACTATTTCAGCAGGGTAAATGTGGAATGTGGATTGACGCAACAGTTGCGGCATCTTTTGTAACTAATCCTAAAGATTCTACCGTAGCTGACAAAGTAAGTTTTGCGCTGGCACCCGATAATGGAATGGGGGTCAGGTCAAACTGGCTATGGGCATGGGCTCTTGCCGTACCGGCTGGTACGCAGAAAGAAGCTGCAGCAAAGCAGTTTATCGAGTGGGCGACTTCTAACTCCTATATAGAGTTGGTTGCGGCAAATGAAGGCTGGGCAAATGTTCCACCTGGTGCAAGAACTTCTTTGTATGAGAATCCAAATTATACATCCGTACCATTTGCAAAAATGACCTTGGACTCGATTCTTTCAGCTGATCCAAATAACTCTACAGTTGATCCTTCTCCATATGTCGGCATTCAGTTTGCAGCAATTCCAGAATTTGCAGGAATAGCTACGGAGGTAAGTCAAGAGTTTTCCGCAGTCTATGCTGGACAGCAATCGATAGCAGATGCTCTGGCAAAAGCTCAAGCCATTACTAACGATGCAATGGAAGCCGCTGGTTACCGCTAGGCGTACTCCCAATTGTCGAGGGGCGAAAGTATTTTCGCCCCTTGGCTAGTGCAATTTTCTATCTAATAATTAAGACATCTGCGACATCAGTTAAGAAGGGATGGCAATGTCTACACAGCAATCTAGATCAGCTGCAAAAGTGATGTTGGCTCCAGCCGTCGTATTGCTAATGGCTTGGATGTTGGTCCCACTTTCAATGACTTTATATTTCTCTTTCAAAAAATACCTTCCTTTGAGAGGGGGAGATTTAGGTTGGGTGGGTTTTGATAATTATACCCGTTTCGTTTCTTCAAGTTCTTTTTGGCCTGCGATTGGTACAACACTTCTTATAGTTGGTGGTGTCTTGTTTATTACAGTGACCTTGGGAATTCTTTTTTCATTACTGCTCAATCAGCCTTTTTGGGGCCAAGGTATTGTAAGAATTATGTTTATTGCCCCATTTTTTGTAATGCCTACTGTTTCTGGGTTGGTTTGGAAGAACATGTTCATGGATCCAGTAAATGGTTTTTTTGCGCACTTATCCAGGGCTTTTGGATCAGAACCAATCCAATGGTTAAGCCAAGAATCTATTTTATCATTAACGATCATCTTAAGTTGGCAGTGGTTACCTTTTGCCACTCTAATCCTTTTAACAGCGATACAATCGCTAGATAGTGAACAGATTGAAGCAGCAGAAATGGACGGTGCTCGTTTATTAGGAAGGTTTTGGTTTATAATTATTCCACATTTGGCACGTGCAATTACTATAGTTATTTTGATCCAAACTATATTCTTACTCGCAATTTTTGCTGAGATATTTGTTACAACCGCTGGTGCTTTTGGAACAAAAACTTTGACCTATTTAATTTTCCAAAGAGTACTAGAAAGTCAAAACGTTGGTTTGGGCTCCGCTGGAGGCGTATATGCGATTATCCTCGCAAATATAATAGCCATTTTTCTTATGCGCATTGTTGGAAAAAATTTGAGTGACTAAGGATTAATTATTATGGCCCGTGCTAGTTCAAAACGAAGTAAGATAATTAATTCTCTGATTGCTTGGACACTTGGTTTGATTATATTCTTTCCAATTTTATGGATCATAATTTTATCATTCAAGACCGAGGGTGATGCAATAAGAAGTCCAATTGCCGTAGTTATTTCAAACTGGACTTTTGATAATTATTTTGTGGTTCAAGATCGTTCAGATTATTTCAAACACTTTTACAATTCGGTATTTATAGCTCTAGGATCGACTTTTTTAGGAATCTTGATAGCTGTACCTGCATCATGGTCAATGGCTTTTGTTCCCTCCAAAAGAACCAGAGGTATTCTTTTATGGATGCTATCAACAAAAATGCTTCCAGCCGTAGGCGTTCTATATCCGATTTACATACTTTTCATTGCGCTGGGAATTTTAGATAGCCGTATAGGATTAGTTGTGGTTTTGATGCTTATGAATTTGCCAATTATTGTTTGGATGCTCTATACATATTTTCGAGAAATACCTGAAGAAATTCTTGAAGCTTCCAGAATGGACGGGGCTGGATTGCGAGAAGAAATACTTTTTGTTTTAGCTCCAATGGCTTTACCAGGTATAGCTTCAACAGTTCTGCTCAATATTATTTTGGCTTGGAATGAGGCTTTTTGGACATTAAACTTAACGGCTGCTAAAGCTGCTCCTCTAACGGCATTTATAGCGAGTTATTCGAGCCCTGAGGGTTTGTTCTATGCAAAACTTAGTGCTGCCTCCGTTATGGCCATTGCTCCGATCCTAATAATGGGTTGGTTCAGCCAAAAGCAACTTGTGCGTGGACTAACCTTTGGCGCAGTTAAGTAAGGAATGAACTAATGAGCCACATTCACTTAAAAGATGTTTCAAAAAAATTTGGTGATACGGAAGTTATTCCTCCGTTAAACTTAGAAATCAAGGATGGTGAGTTTGTTGTATTTGTTGGTCCTAGTGGTTGTGGAAAATCCACTTTGCTTCGATTAATTGCTGGTCTGGAAGATGTATCATCTGGAAGAATTTTAATTAATGGTGAAGATGCAACCGAGGTATCACCTGCTAAACGAAAGTTAGCAATGGTTTTTCAGTCTTATGCTCTCTATCCACATATGACAGTTAGAAAAAACATAGCATTTCCGCTTAGAATGGCTGGCTTAAGCAGCACTGAGCAGGGCAAGAAAGTGGAAGATGCCGCAAAAGTATTAAACCTAAGCGAGTACCTTGACAGAAAACCTGGCCAATTGTCTGGAGGTCAAAGGCAAAGGGTTGCAATTGGCAGAGCAATTGTCCGTGAACCGCAAGCATTTCTGTTTGATGAACCACTATCAAATCTTGACGCAGCATTAAGAGTTGGAATGCGGGTTGAAATTTCAGAACTGCATAAGCGTTTAGCTACAACCATGATTTATGTCACCCATGACCAAATTGAGGCAATGACTATGGCTGACAAAATTGTGGTGCTTCAAAATGGCAGGATTGAGCAGGTGGGTACCCCCTTAGATTTATATCGCTTCCCACTTAATATATTTGTCGCTGGTTTTATTGGTAGTCCGAAAATGAACATAATTGAAGGACCTCAAGCTTCAAAATATAAATCTGCAAGTATTGGTATAAGGCCAGAGCATATAGCAATATCGGATAGTACTGGAACTTGGAAGGGCACAATTGGTGTTTCAGAGCAGCTAGGTTCTGATACATTTTTTCACGTCAAATGTGAGTTTCAAGATCAGTCTATTACTGTAAGAGCAATCGGGGGTTTGGAACTAGCATATGGCCAAACCGTATTTTTAACACCTGAGAAAGAACATCTCCACCGCTTTGACAAGGATGGCTTGAGAATAAAATGACCCGTTTATTTGGAAAATCTGCATTTATTACGGGAGCTGCTCAGGGCATTGGCTTTGAGTTAGCGAAAGCATACGTGGCGGAAGGTGCAAAAGTTGCATTGGCCGATATAGATCAGAAAAAAGTAAGAAAAGCTGCATTGGAACTGGGCGATACAGCTTTTGCAGTAGAATTAGATGTTAGAGATCAAGAAAGTATAAACCTAGCTGTTGAGCAGGCAATCGATGAAATGGGCTGTATAGATATATTAATAAATAATGCAGCCTTATTTACGGCTGCTCCAATTACCGATATTGATCGAGACGATTACTTAAATGTTTTTTCTGTTAATGTTTCAGGTGTATTATTTACCATGCAGGCTGTTGCACGACATATGATAGGTCGTGGCAATGGCGGTAAAATAATAAATATGGCCAGCCAAGCTGGAAGAAGAGGCGAGCCGTTGGTGGCAGTTTACTGCGCATCTAAAGCAGCTGTTATCAGCCTTACCCAGTCGGCAGGATTAAATCTAATAAAGTACGGTATTAATGTTAATGCAATTGCACCGGGTGTTGTTGATGGAGTGCATTGGGATGGAGTCGATGCCGCTTTTTCACAATTAGAAGGCCTTCCTTTAGGACAAAAGAAAAAAACTGTGGGCGCTGCGGTACCATTTGGTCGTATGGGCAAGCCTTCTGACTTAATTGGAATGGCGGTATTCTTGGCTACAAGTGAAGCAGATTACATCGTGGCGCAAACTTTTGGCGTTGATGGCGGTAATTGGATGAGCTGATGGATGAGTATAGCGAAATAACTGAATTAAAAAGTTTAAATAATAACCTTATTCCACAACTACCCAAGAAGGTGAAAGGTTTCAGGTATAATCGCTCTGACTTGAGTCCTGGAATTTTACATATAGGAGTTGGTAACTTTCATCGTGCACATCAGGCTTGGTACATACACCGATTGTTTGAAGAAGGATTGAATTTTGACTGGGCGATAGTTGGTGGTGGCGTTTGTGCTTTTGACAAGATTCAAAGAGAAAAATTAAAAAAACAAGATTTTCTTTCGACCTTAATTGAATTGGATCCAAGTGGTACTTCAGCTGAAGTAATTGGATCGATCATAGACTATGTTGAAGTTGAAGAAACAAATCAAGCATTAATAAAGGCAATGGTAAGCCCTGAAATAAGGATAGTTAGTCTAACTGTTACTGAGGGCGGCTACTATATGAATGCAACATCGAAAGATTTCAATATTGATCACCCAGATATAAAGAGGGATATCAAAAACCCAACTTCTCCAAGAACAGTTTTCGGTGTTATGGTGGAAGCGCTGCGTTTGAGAAGGCAGCTAGGATATGGTCCTGTCACAGGACTTTGTTGCGATAATCTTGAGAAGAATGGTGTTGTTTTACATAGGGCAGTCACTAAACTTGCAGAGCAAATCGATCCTGATTTGGCTGAATGGATCAGTGAAAACTGTAGTTTTCCGTGTTCAATGGTAGATTGTATCGTTCCCAGTACTGGAGCATACGAATTGGAGTTGGTGCAAGCGTATAGTTTGAATGATAATGTCCCAGTTACTCATGAAAATTTTCGCCAATGGGTGATTGAGGATGATTTTTGCGCTGGAAGACCCGATCTAGAAAAAGTTGGTGTTATCTTCACAAAAAAAGTTCACTATTACGAAACAATGAAAATAAGATTGCTGAATGGTGGCCATCAAATAATCGCAAATGTTGGAGAATTGTTATCATTAGTCACTATATCAGATTGCATGCAAGACACCAGAATTGCATCTCTTTTTGTTAAGATTCTTAGTGAAGAAATTGCACCGCACGTAGACTCAGTTCCTAATAAAACGCCGGCAGAATATATTGAATTGATTCAGAAGCGTTTCTCTAATCCTACGGTAGTTGATACAACTCGAAGGGTAGCTTTTGATGGATCATCGAGGCATCCTGGGTTTTTAGTTCCATCCATAAATAAAGCAGTGGAGACTGGTTCGTCTATATCTGGACTTGCTCTTGCCGAAGCGATTTGGGCTCGCATGTGCGAGGGAACCCGTGAGGATGGCAGCAAAATTGAGCCTAATGATCCGAATTGGTTTGATTTAGAGCGAACGGCCAGAGTTGCGAAAGAAAAACCATCAGCTTGGTTGGATCAACGACAGTATTATGGTCATCTTAATTCCAATAAAATTTTTTCTGATACATTCGCAAATTGGTTAAGAAAAATATGGAATAGCGGAGTAGAGGCGGCTATTGATGATTATTTACAATAATTCCATTCGAAGAATATTTTACTATTTTCCAGATTTAAGTCCTAATTATGCCCTCGATTGATTATATAAATATCAAAGAGCTTTTAGGGTTAATTGCTAAGCAGAATTCTTTGGCTGGACGGTTTATTGTCGCAATTTGTGGTCCTCCTGGATCTGGAAAATCTACATTTGCAGGCTTACTATTAAAAGGACTTGGTGAATGTGCAAAGGTTGTACCTATGGACGGTTTTCACTTAGATAATCGCCAATTAAAAAATCTAGGTTTACTCCATCGTAAAGGTGCGCCGGAAACGTTTGATGCTTTTGGATTTCTTGAGCTTGTAAAAGATATACGAAGAACAGAGAATTTGTCATTTCCAGTTTTTGATAGAGATGCCGATAAAACAATTATGGATGCAGATAATTTGGGTCCTGAACACAAAATAATAATTATCGAAGGGAATTATCTTTTATTGAAAAAATATCCTTGGTCTTATCTAAAAGGTGAGTTTGATCTATCCGTTTATTTGGAAGTTTCAGATATTGATCTGGAAAAACGATTAACTGATAGGTGGACCGCACACGGATTGGATCCAATTAGTGCGAGTGCGAGAGCACTAAGTAACGATATGGCTAATGTAAAATATGTGAAAGAGCACTCCATTCTTCCTGATTATAGAGTTGCTCAAGTTTAGGTAGACAACCGGCTTGAAATCTTGGGTTGCCGAGCCTTCAAGCGATTATGACTGAAAATGAGTATCTAATTCCTAGTAATGGAGCGGGCGATGAGATTCGAACTCACGACATTTACCTTGGCA
>OZSS01000683.1_pt1 | contig 16323 bp, 25 predicted proteins | sample 1779911 | NCBI WGS metagenome assembly OZSS01 (sample SAMEA2603589, study PRJEB24840) | metagenome | biome: Water; feature: Photic zone; material: Seawater sample | place: Mediterranean Sea | collected 2013-11-12 | depth 10 m | reverse complement strand
TTATTAGCCTCTTTTCTTAATTTTTTAGGATTCTTTTTTGATGATTTTTTTTTCATGAAAACTATTTTACAACAAACTAATAACGAATTAATAAATAATTTAAGTTTTAATTAATTTCTATTTGTTTGAGATAACTCATTAAAATATAAAAAAAATACAATATTGTATAATATTTATTAATGTTTGGTAGATATGAGTGCATCTAAAAGAGAGGAAGTTAGTTCCCACCTTAGATATATAAGGTTAGAACTTAGAGAGATGCATCAAATGCTTATAAGGGATGATTTATTACCTGATCTAAGCGAAGCAAAAGAAGTACATGCTCAACTAGATGCGCTTTATGAACTGTTGTCTGACAAAAGAAAAAAGAAAGTCAAGAATGAATTTGAAAATTTCTAATTCTCAAATATTAAATTTTATCTGAACGATTAAGAGCTGAATTCTATTTTTTTTCTTTTGTCGTGCAACAACTCTAATTTATTATAAATTTCTTTTATTTGTATTTGTAAGATATCCGTTGAGTTGATGTTACTTAAGGATTCCATCGCTAGTAATAGACTTTCTTTAGCCTCAATTAAATGTCTACATTCTTTACTACCAGCTTCGTATGACATAATTGTGAAAAATTATATTATTATAAATATACTAAGAATAGTTCAGTATTGTGTGATACTTTTATTGATTGAATGCTTATTATTGTCATATTTAATACAAAAATGTAGTTATAACTTATTAAGCTAAAATAAAATTTATTCTATGAAAGAAGAAGATTCTAGAGATATTAAATATTGCATAAATTTAGCAATTGATAATGCTGAGAAAAGAATTAAATTATTAGAAAAAAGGGATCAAAAATGTATTTTTGAAGAATATAATGAGTGGTTAAAAGAGAGTATTGATTATCAATCAATCTTATTACTAAGAGAGGACCCAATTATTTAAAGATTAAATTTTGAATAAAAATCAATTTAATCTTTTGCTTGAGAAGTTATTTTAAATAAAAAATATAGACTGAGAACAAAAACACTTATAAGTATTATGGTTAAACTTGAAAAGTTATACATTTACTTATATCTCTTTAAAATTATTAATAATACTATTGTAACAAATTTTTGATTTGTAATTATTTAGTATCATTTGTCATTTATTAGCAAATTAATAAATTTAATAAATTCTTTCTTTTCTAAATTAATATTTTTGGAGTTTTTTTTTAATTTGTTAAATATGACTTCTAACAAATATTCTTTCTTATTCAGCATAATTTTTAACTATTTTTCTAATAAATAAACTTTTTCTTCACCTATTTTATCCGGAATTGTTATTTTACAACCTTTGTCTTTTTCCATATCGCAATCTTTAGTCGCAGGAAATGATTTCCAGGTACATATTTTTTCTTCTGTATATTCTTTAGAAATAATCCATCCATCATTAAGGAAATCAGAAATGCCCTCTTCTCCACAGGAATATCTTACTTCCATTTTGCTTTTTGATAACTTTGTTTGCTGACTCTCCTGTTCTTCAGAATCTATTATCAACTCCTGTTTATTAGCTGTTGATTTGCAAGAAGTTAAAAAAATTAAAAGTAAGAATAATTGAGTAATCTTTATAGAATTTTTCATCCAATTTCAATTTTTTGGAAAGTATGTATTTATTTTCTGAATTATAGTTTATTTTGTTTCGATTACTTTCAACAATTGATCCATTTTATACATTAGAGTTTTGACCTCATCTGGTTGTGGTAATAATAACTCTTCAGTAACGGTAAGGTGTATTCTTTTTAATTCTTTTCTAAGATCCTTTAAATGCATCTTCACATCTTCTTTTTTTTGTCTAACGTTAGTCATTGAATTAATAATTGAAATTAAATTTAATTTATAAAATTATATAAGTTTTTAGTAATTTTATAATGGAAATAAATAATTAGATCAATCTTCGAGGTTTTTGATTTCATATATTTCATCGCCCCCATTACAAAAATTAGTTGATAACATTCTTAATTCGTTTCTTTTTATATTAATTAGATTTTTATTTTTTACAATATAATTTTGGGCATTATTCTCGCAATCTAATCTATTTTTAGAGTATTTAACTAGTGGATAAATATAAGTTAAACCAGCTAAAAAGAACAAAAATATAATTATTAACTTTTTCTCATTTTTAAGAATCTCGGTATATTTTTTCTTTGACTTTAATACTTTAATAAGCCATTTATCTGGTAATCCAATTTGAACAAATAATAATTCGACCCACCAAGGGAGAGATTTATCTTTTTTATTATTTGAATTTGTTGAAGCTTTTAATTTTTTATTTTCAAAGGTTGGATCTTTTATACCTGGTACCTTTCTTGATTCTTTTTTCTCCATATCATCAAATGTCTTATATGGAATATAGTGGTTTTATTTTGATTTGAAAACTATATTTTTATTTTTTAAGTTTTAAATTGATTTATACATGATTTTGATTATTGTAAATTTGTAATTTAAATATATAAATTCATAATGCCTAAAAAAAGAAGAAAGTTAAATAAAGATTTCGAAAAAAAAATATATACTTCAAAAAAAAATGTGGAATTAGTTTTGGCTAAAATTTATGATATTGACGATGAGGATATCCAAAAAGAATATATGAGCGCCTTTAACGATGTTGTTTATTCTTATGATCAATTAAAAAATGACTATGAATTAACTGGATTCAATGATAATTCTGACAAATTGATTGCTGACTACAAAAAAGCTTTTTCTCTTTTTGAGTCAGAGTTTGAAATATAAAATAGATTTATTTATTGAAAGGTATTACAGGAATTTCAATTTTATTCCCTTGTAATAAATTTAATTTTTTTAATTTTAGTTTTTTTATACAAGTAGATCTTTTTGACTTATTTTGACATATTTCTTTTATTTGATAATTAGAAAGTGAATAAGCACTATTCCCAAATAAAAATAAAATAAAAAAAAAGAAAAGGGTATTGAAAAATAACTTCATCAATTTTTTTTTATTTTTAAGAAAGTTTAAATCTTATTTTAAGATTAACCATAATTACAAAAATCTAAAAGCTTTTTTAATTCATCTTTACTTAAGTCTGTAGAAATAAAAACTTCTTGAGCTGTTTTACCCCTTCTTGCAATTGCTTTATAACCGTTAATTGTCTTTACAGATACTCTTATAACTAAATTAGTAGATCTCCCTCTTACTCTTGATATTATTGCTGGGGTTATAGTTTTAATTCTTATATTTAAGGCAAGTTTTTTAAGAACTGGAATCAAACCCTCTATGTGTGTACTATGGTTTAAAACAACTCTTCCCAAGGTGGTTACTCTCTTTTTATACATTGTATTTAATAGAATTCATTTCTGAGAAATAAATTTTTGTTTGAAAAGGATTGGATTAAAATATTTTTTTTGGAAGTTCTGTTATATTGGATTTATTAATTAAATTATGATGATTTTTCAGATAGGTTGGGCTGCTTTAGCAGCAATTTTTACTTTTTCAATTGCTATGGTTGTTTGGGGCAGAAATGGTGACGGTTCTATTGATATATGATTTTTCATCATTTAACTTTGAGGATTATTTAAGCAAAATTCTTATTTTTGCATCTTTTGCTCTACTAAGTCTAATTACTATAGCAGTAATTTATATTTCTTATATTTCTTGGAAAGATAAAAGAAGAATAGAGAAATAATTTTTTAATTTTAAAACTATTTGTTCTTTTCTTTCTTGTTTTTTATTTTTGCTTCTTGAAGTAGTTCCTTAGCCTGTTCCATTTTTATAATACTGCTTTTATAAATTCCAATATCCTTTTCTGCTTTATTAAATGATAGATTTAATTTATTAATGATATCTGAAATGATTTTATTTTTTTCAGGATCCTTAATATCCTTAAAATCAGTGGCATTAGCTATAATTAAGTAAATACCTAAATTCAATATCCTTGAAGAGTATAGATTAGTATCTGATTTTTCTTTTAATAAAATAGAGATTTCTTTTAGGGACTTATCTTTGAAGCCTTCAAGAGTTTTCTTGGAGGCTTCTTTTATTTTTTTAGGTTCAAAATTTGAGGAATTACATAATGATTCAAAAAGTACCCTTAAATGTTCCTCGGGCTTATAACCTTTCGTTAATTCTTTGAATGTTTCTGTAAGACCAACACAAAATAAATCATCTTGTATAAATTCATTTTGGTGATTTAAAAGATTTAGTTCAACAAGCATTTCATCAACTATCCTTTTATATAAACCTGGAATTACGTAAGGGAATTGTTCATGAAATAACTTTTTGCTATCCGAGACAGTCAATTTTTCTTTCAATTGTTTATATGTAAACCTTAATAACCATAGCGTATGTTGAGTCAATATCGTTAAGATCTAATAAACAGATAAATATTATTATGATCCCTTTAGTTTTAGAAGAATCTGGCGGAAGTGAAAGAGTATTTGATATTTACTCAAGACTTTTAAGAGAGAGGATTATATTCTTAGGAGAACAAGTAACTAGTGATACTGCTAATAGAATTGTTGCTCAATTACTTTTCCTAGAAGCGGAAGATCCTGAGAAAGATATCTACATGTATATTAATTCTCCTGGAGGTTCAGTTTATGATGGTTTAGGTATTTTCGATACTATGCAACATGTAAAGCCTGACATACATACTGTTTGTGTTGGGCTCGCTGCTAGTATGGGTGCCTTTTTACTTGCGGCGGGAACTAAAGGTAAAAGAAGTAGCCTGAGACATTCAAGAATTATGATTCATCAACCTCTTGGTGGTGCAAGAGGTCAAGCCAGTGATATAAGAATTCAAGCTGATGAGATTTTATATTTAAAAGAACGTTTAAATACTGAGCTATCTGAAAGAACAGGTAAAGAACTTGAAACCATTAAGGAAGATACTGATAGAGATTTTTATATGTCTCCAAAGGAGGCAGTAGAGTATGGTCTAATAGATTTGGTTTTAGATAAAAAACCAATTAAAAATACTTAATTAAGTATTTGTGGAGTTCTTTCTTTTTCAGGAATTTGTGTGAATTCAGAAAGGATTTTTACAAACTCTTCACCATCCAATGTTTCTTTTTCTATTAAAAGATCTACTATTTTATCCATTGCCTCCCTGTTTTTACTTATTATTGAATAGGTTTGTTTATAACAGTCTTTTACCATAACTCTTACACTTTCATCAATTTGTTTAGAAATAGAGTCAGAAACCTCGCTTCTTGTCATTAAATCTCTTCCAACAAAAACTTCTTGATTACCACCTTCAAGAGCAATTGGACCAAGTTCACTCATTCCAAATCTTGTAACCATTTGTCTAGCCATTGAAGCTACTTGTTGAAAATCTCCTCCAGCTCCAGTTGTTATTTCCCCTTTACCAAAAACAACATCCTCAGCCGCTCTTCCTCCAAGAGCACCCATTATTCTTGCCTTCAAATTTGCCCTACTTATAAGAGATTGATCATCATCAGGAGTAAACCAAGTAAGACCTTTTGCTTGCCCTCTTGGAATTACAGTTACTTTCTGAACAGGATCATGGGCTTTTACTAAAGTTCCTATTATGGCATGTCCAACTTCATGATAAGCAATTAATCTTTTGCTTCTTCCATCTGTTAGTGGAGAACCTTCCATTCCGGCAACTATTCTATCAACTGAATCGTCAATTTCTAAAATTCCTATTGACTCTTTTCTTCTTCTTGCTGTTAAAATTGCCGCTTCATTTAAGAGATTTGCTAAATCCGCTCCAGTAAAACCAGGAGTCCTTCTTGCAATACTTTCTAAAGTTAAGTCTTCCTGAAGAGTTTTATTTTTTGAGTGAACTTCAAGAATCGATAATCTCCCTTTAATATCAGGAGCATCAACTGTAACTTGTCTGTCGAATCTTCCTGGCCTCATTAAAGCGGAATCCAAAACATCTGGACGGTTAGTTGCAGCAATAATAATAATCCCACTATTACCTTCAAATCCATCCATTTCAGTTAAAAGTTGATTTAGAGTTTGTTCCCTTTCGTCATTTCCACCACCGATGCCAGCTCCTCTTTGCCTTCCTACTGCATCAATTTCATCAATGAATATTAAGCATGGACTATTCTCTTTGGCTTTTTTGAAAAGATCCCTAACTCTACTAGCACCTACTCCAACAAACATTTCTACAAATTCTGAGCCTGCAAGCGAGAAGAATGGAACTCCTGCTTCTCCTGCAATTGCTTTTGCTAAAAGTGTTTTACCAGTTCCTGGAGGACCTACAAGTAAAACTCCTTTGGGTATACGAGCACCAACAGAAGTAAATTTTTCAGGTTTTTTTAAAAATGTAACTACCTCTTCTAAATCCTCTTTTGCCTCATTTACTCCTGCAACATCGTCAAATACAACTCCAGTATCAGCATCCATAGCAAATCTAGCTTTTGATTTCCCGAATTGCATAGCTTGACCTGGCCCTCCAGGCATACCATTTGATCTCCTAGCTAAAAGAATTAAACCTCCTATCAGAATTGCAGGGAAAAGAAGATTACCGAGAATACCTAATGCTGGTGGTGTAGTTTTAACAGGGTGAACATCAAAACTTATTCCTTCATTTTTTAGATTAGTTATTAATTCAGGTGTAAGACCAGGCAAGTCTACTCTTAATCTTTGTACTTTATTATCCAGATCTGAGTCTATAGTTTCGATAACAGCATTTCTACCTCCATCAAAAATATCAACTGATGTAACTCGACCTGAATTTATATAATCTAAAAATCTTCCATAACTAACTCTTGCTACAGCTGAATTTTTGGGAGCTATTGTAGTGCCATTAGATTTTAATGAGTCAATATTGCTTGTTGAAAGGAATTGATATGAAAGAGCTATGACTAGAATAATTGGAAGCGCCCATAAAATTATTGTTTTGAGTTTTTGATTCATTAATTTATTTCATATATAAATTTGTATAATTCTAGAATGAAACGATGCATTTCGTTGATATTTTTCTTAACTTGATTTGTATAGTAGATTTAGTTTATTTTAAATAATTTTAATGGATTTTAATATTAAGGATAAAGTTAAACTGAAAAATCCTTTGTCTTATCTTAAAACCTCCGACAATATGCCTATGCTTAGGCCACCTGACTTAGTAGCTATTGACGAAGTTGGAGAAATAATAGCTATAAAATCTCCCGATACTGTTGAAATAAAATTTAGAAGAGGATCTTTCTTAATTGATACTGACAAGATAGAAAAAACACAAATTTAAAAATTTCTTATCCAAAGTTTGTTAATTTCATTACATATTTTTTCGTCTCCAGAAATACTTAAAAAGGGTTTTTTAAAATATTTTTTAGTTACTTTCAAAATATCTGCAGAGTTTACATGATTAATTTTATTTATAAAGTCATAATTTTGGCCTAATGAATATCCCATGTATTGAATCTTTCTATATAAAATTTCGTTTAAAGTTTGGTTAGATATTAGAAATGAACTTTTCAATTTAATCTTTGCTAAATAAATATCCTTTTCGATAATTGAAGAAGATAATAATTTTCTCCATAATTCTGATAGGATTTCAAATGCAAGAAGCGCATTTTTATTTGAGACAGAAAAGTAAATTAAAAAAGGAGAATTTTCTTTTCTACAAGGGTTATAGACCCCAACTTCATAAGTTAAACCATTCCTTTCTCTGAACAATTTGGATAATACAGAGCTCATTCCATATGATAGATGTGATTCTAAAATTTTTAACGGTAAGTATTCATGGCTTGATATCGGACATGTTTGATTACCTAACATTAAAATTATTTGATTCGACTTCTGATATGTGCTTACAAACCTATTCAAAGGATTAGGATTATTGTTGTAATTTTTGCTTTCTAAGTTAACAGTAATTTTATTTTGGTCAATATTTTGGTTTAATAAATCAAAACTTTTATTTTTGATTTTTAAATTATTAGAAATTAGATACTTATTTCTATTTTTAAAATTCTCATATTCAGATAAAATATCATTATGAGTAATTTTTAAAATATCTTCTTCATATCCAGAAGAGTTATAAGCGTAGGAATGTTTTAAATAAACAATTTTTCTCCATTTTTCAAAGGTAATATTAAATGGATTTTCCCTATCTTTTTTTAAGGTATTAATAGTTGATTTCTTTACATTTTGAAATTGGTTATATGAGAGTATTGGTTCATTTATAATTAAATTTACTAAAGGTAAAAGTTTATTAAAATGTTCATTTAATGATTTAAGGCTTATTATCATACCGTCCTCTAATGTCTCTAGATTTAGTTCCGCTCCGTGTGAATCGACATACTCTGAAAAAGCTAAATTTTCAAAACCTTTACATCCTCTGGTTAATAATGAGCAAAGAATTTGATTGATCCCTTTTTTCTCTTCAATATCCATATTGCTTCCACCATTTATCCAAACCATCGCAATTGAAAAATTCCGAATAATTTTTGATTCATAATATGCTTTTGTCATTATCCTGTTGATGCAATCAAAGTAAATTTATTTCTTGATAAATAATTTATGATTTCCTTAAAGTTATTTGTATTATTCCAGTAATCTAAATGATTATTTAAATCATTTAGAGTATTTTTTCTACCCCATAAAAGCTCATTTCCAAAAAATGAAGTTAATTGTGTTGACGTTTCTAGATTAAAAATATAGTTGCTTTTAACAATATTAATTGCTTTTCTAATCTCATTTAAAGTTAAATTTTTACAACTTACAACCTCTTGAATTGTTTCATTAATTCCTTCCTCTACGTTTTTTAAATTTATTTCATCGCAGCAAGCTTCAATTACTAATAAACTGCCAAATTCTCCACCATTTACATCTACATATATTGATTCAACTAGGTTCCTTTCTTCCTTTAAAACTTTTACTAATCTGCTATTTCTTCCAACACAAAGTATTGATGCTAATATTTCAAAGCCGATATTCATTCTTTGATTCTTTAGGCTTGGTATACTCCAAGCCATGAATATTCTAGACAATTCAATATTCTTAAAATTAATCTCTTCTCTTCCAGTGCTTGCGACTAAAATTGATTTATTTTTATGTTTAATTAGAGAAGTTTCATCAGGATCTAGATAAGAAAAGTCGTTTTCGTTATATATTTCAAAAGTTTTCTCAGATAGATTTCCAGCAATTGCAATACAAAAATTATTCTGTTTGTAAAAGCTTTTGTGAAATTTTTCTAAATCAGCTTTTTTTAATGATTGGAGATTTTTTTCAGTGCCTAATATTGTTTTGCCATATTTATTATCCTTCCATACTCTGCTTAAAAAATAATTAAAAAGTTTTTCATCAGGCTGATCATTTTGTTGTTTTATTTCATCAATGACAACACTTTTCTCTTTTTCAAATTCATGAATATTAATACTTGGAGATAAAACAATGTTTGTCAAAAGAGCCAGTGATTCTTTAAAGTTGTTTTCAGGTATTAATACATAGTAATGTGCATCATCATATCCAGTTGAAGCGTTGCTCATCCCCCCAAGAGATTCGATCTTATAATCAAATTCTCCTGGCATTAATTTATTAGTACCCTTAAAAATCATATGTTCCAAAAAATGAGCTGTTCCGTCTCTATCTGATTCCTCAAATGCAGATCCTGCTTTAAACCAAAAATCTATGCATACAAGAGGTAATTCTTTATTTTCCACAAAAACGCATTTAGGTTTGCTTGAATGATTAATGTATTTAACTTCTCCTGGGTTCATTGAAATCCTTTCCTTATTTAAATTTTGATACTTTTTAAACTTGTTGTCTAAATCTTTAACCAAAACTAAATTAATTGACCCACTTATTTTGACTTTATTGCAAAATATAAAGGTTCAAAGGTCTAAGCTTAATGACCTCAATTGCATAGAGGTAGATCCTAAACTTTCAAACATAATTTCCAATGTAGAAGGTAAGGAGCTATATATAGAAAATGAATTTTATAAAGCAAAAGGATTTAGAAAGTTACATATTGAAGTGGCTGAATTTTCAAAAAGTCTAAAGATTCTACATTGCGTATTTTTCCCAGACCCAAAGTATGATATTCCAATATTTGGAATGGATTTAGTTAAAGTTAATGAACTAGTTTCAGCAGCTATTGTTGATTTATCTCCTTCATCGAAGAACCAAAATTTAAAATATGATCATTTATTGTCTCATATTGATAAAAGTGTTTTTAAATCTAAAAGGGAAATTCCAATCTGGGGAAATATTTTTTCTAAAAATGTTTTTTTTGCTTCCTTAAAAAATGAAAGTGAAAAAAATGCTTTTTGTAAAATAGTTGATAATTATCTTTCTGTTTTAATTCAATTAAGTCAAAGCACTAGTCCTGATTCTGATTATGAAATAATTGAAGAAAGAATTAATTATCAAAAAAATTATTGTGTTCAGCAAAAGAAAAACGAAAAAACAAGTTTAGTTTTGCTTAAATATTTTGATAAAGTATGGGTAGATGAATATATCAAAAAAGTATTATTTGATTTTTGATGTTTATAAATAATTTAAAAAATATAATCTTTTGTTTTTTGATATTTTTACCATTATCGATAGGAATAAGTTCATGTTCTCAAAATAAAAAATCAAATTCTAATTCTAATATAGAAATAACTTCTGATTTTATTCCTGTAATAGAAGCAGTTGCAGCATTAGGTCAACTTTCTCCAGCTGGGGATATTAGGCAATTAGCAGCACCAATCTCTCAATTTGGATCATCTCCTCGTTTGTCTGAACTACTAGTGAAGGAGGGTGATTTTGTCAAGGAAGGTTCAGTTTTGGCCGTTTTTGAAAATAGAAAGAAATTAGTTGCAGATCTTGAAAAAAAGAAAAACCTTATCAAAACTAATATTTTAGAGATTTCATTAAAAGAAGATCAAATTAAAAGATATGAATTAGCCGTTGAAAACTCAGCATACTCATTGGTACAACTTTCTCAGAGAAAAGATGAATTGTTAAAATTACAAAAACAAAAAATAATTAACGTTGCCGATAAAAAAAACATTGAGATAGATCTTTTTAACTCTCAACTTAGAAGTCCAATTGATGGCTATATACTTGATATTAATACAAGAGTTGGAGAAAGATCTAAAAACGAAGGGATACTTGATATTGGCTCAAGTCAGAATATGGAGGCTCTTATAGAAGTCTATGAATCTGATATAAATAGAGTATTTATCTCGCAAAATGTTGAATTAAGTAGTGAAAATGGAGGCTTTAAAAAAATTCTAAAAGGGGAAGTAATAAGAATTAGCCCACAAGTAAAACAGAGAAAGGTCTTATCCACAGACCCTACAGGTGATGCGGATGCTCGTATTATTGAAGTTCTTGTAAAGCTAAATCCGGAATCTATAAAATTAGTTAAAAATTATACTGGTATGAAAGTTATTGCAAAATTCCTACCTTGATAAATTTTTCTTTCATAAAATTTAGGAAAATTCCTTTAGCTTGGTTGTTACTTACAAGACAGCCACTCAGATTAATAGTTGCTATTGCAGGAATTAGCTTCGCGGGGATTTTAATGTTTATGCAATTAGGCTTTCGAGATGGATTATTTGATACAAGTGTAACCATTCATAAACTTTTGGATGCTGATCTTGTGTTGATAAGTCCAAGATCAAAAAGTTCCATAAGTATGAGTGGATTTCCAAAAAGAAGACTAATTCAAACTTTAGCTTTAGAAGACGTAGAAAAAACTGCCCCTGTTAACTTAACTTATCTTCTCTGGAGGAACCCAGAGAATCTAAAAACAAGATCTATTTTAACCTTAGGATTTAATCCTTCAGATTCTCTTTTATTAGATGATGGATTTTCAAGAAAGGCTGATAAACTTAAAAATCCAGGAAGAGTTCTTTTTGATAAACTTTCAAGACCAGAATTTGGGCCTATAGAAGATTGGTTTCTTTCGGAGAAGAAAGTAGAAACCGAAGTTGCTGGTATAAGAGTACTAGTTGAAGGTCTTGTTGAGTTAGGTCCTTCCTTTGGAGCAGATGGAAACCTTATAACAAGTAGAGAAACATATCTAAGGCTTTTCCCTGCAAATCCAAAAGGAAGTATTGAAATAGGTTTAGTGAAACTGCGAAGTGGTTCAAATCCTATTTTGGTATCTGAAATTTTAAATAAGTCTTTACCGAATGATGTTCGCGTTTTAACAAAAGATCAATTTATAGAATTTGAAAAAAATTATTGGAAAAATAGTACCGCGATAGGTTTTATATTCAGTTTAGGAGCTTTGATGGGATTTGTTGTTGGTTGCGTTGTTGTATACCAAATTCTTTATAGCGATGTTACTGATCATCTACCTGAATATGCAACATTGTTGGCTATGGGGTATAGACTAAAATCTTTGTTTTTTGTTGTAGCTAGAGAAGGCTTTTTATTAGCATTATTTGGCTATTTGCCTGCTTATTTTTCTGGGCAAATACTTTATTCAATTGTCCGAAATTCTACGAAATTACCCATAGTAATGGATGCCAATAAAACAATTTTAATTTTTATTTTGATCTTGGTTATGTGTATGGGTTCTGCTGGAATTGCTATGCGTAAATTAGTCGATGCAGATCCTGCTGAAATATTTTAACTAGAATTATTTATATGCCTAAAGCTATCAATAAAAAAGATAAAAATTCAAAAACTGTTTCTATAAATAATTTGAGTCATTATTATGGAATTGATGAAAATAAGAAACAAGTACTTAATAATGTAAATTTCTTTATTGAAAAAGGAGAGTTAGTTCTTTTAAAAGGACCATCTGGATGTGGTAAGACAACTCTTCTAACTTTAATTGGTGCATTGAGAACATGCCAAAGTGGAGATTTGACAGTTTTAAATAATCAACTAAATGGGGCTTCAAGAAAAACTAGACAAAAACTTCGAAGAAATATAGGGATGATTTTTCAGGGACATAATTTGCTTAGATGTTTAACAGCAGAACAAAATGTTCAGATGGGAGCAGATTTAATTACAAATTTAACGTACTTACAAAGAAGAGAAGTAGCAAGAAAGTGGTTATCTGCGGTTGGTTTAGAGGACCATCATAAAAAACTACCAAATGGATTGTCAGGAGGACAGAAACAGAGGGTTGCAATTGCAAGAGCATTATCCGCGAATCCCAAACTTTTACTTGCGGATGAACCTACTTCAGCTTTAGACAGTGTCACTGGAAGAGAAATAGTTTCACTTTTACGGAAATTAGCAAAAGAGCAGAATTGTTCTGTCCTTATGGTTACTCATGATCCAAGGATTTCAGATATGGCGGACAGGATATTAAACATGGAAGATGGTAAAATATTTAATGCACTTAGTGAGCTAAGATAGTTAAAAGTAAAAAAGAATTTTTATGTCAAAGAGAAGAAATTTAAAAAAAGAAAAGCAAGACCGTAATCGTGCATATGCTAGAAAATTCAAAAAAAGAAAGCTTAGATCTGATGGTAGACCAGAAGGAAATAACGTAGCTGGAACAGCTAATAATGGCGGAGCAGCTGATTAGTAAAAATTTGGATCTTTTATATTTTAAAATTCTGTATATTAAAAAATAAATAATATATGGTTATGAACGTAAGCATCGTTATCCCAACTTATAATAGAAAACCAATATTGGAAAAATGTCTAAAAGCACTTGAGAAGCAGAACTTAAATGAGAATATCAGTAATTATGAAGTAATAGTTGTTGATGATGGCTCTACGGATGGCACAACCTATTGGATAAAAGATAATTATGAAGTTCTTCCTCATGTGGTCTTATATGAACAAGAACATGGTGGACCTGCTTTAGGAAGAAACCTAGGTGTAATGAAATCTAAATATGAAATTATCATTTTCATCGATAGTGATCTTATTGTTTTAGATGACTTTATAGCCTGTCATGTGAATAAACTATTATTCTCTTGGAATAAAAATAATAAAAAATGCTTTACTTATGGTTCAGTTATTAATACTTCTAATTTCTCTAATCCAGAAAGTGAAAGATATAAATTAACTGATTTTTCCTTTGCATACTTTGCTACTGGAAATGTTGCTATTTCAAAAGAATTACTTTTAAGTGTTGGATTATTTGATAACTCTTTTAGCCTTTATGGGTGGGAAGATCTAGAGCTGGGTGAGAGATTAAAAAAATTAGGGACGAAATTAATTAAATGTCCAGAAGCTGTCGGATTTCATTGGCACCCCCCTTTTGATTGTGGGCAAATTGAATCATTAGTATCCCAAGAAAAAGAGAGAGCAAGGATGGCTTTAATATTTTATAAAAAACACTCAAATTTGAGAGTTAGATTTATGATTCAACTAACTCCGCTTCATATTCTGCTTTGGCAAATAATTTGTCTGGGGGGATTGATAAGTATTAAAAGATTATTTCCGTTATTAAGATTTCTAATTGATTCAGGGAGAAATAGAATTGCATTAGAGATTGTTAGAATTCCGCTTAATTTAATTTATGTAAAAGAACTTAGAAGATTAATTTAAATTTTAAAAATTAATATTAAAAGATATTCTTTTAGGATTTCTGATTATTTGCTACAATATTAAAAACTAAAACCACACATCTGACTGTTTCGGGTGATTTAAATACTTAAATTTCCCGTCGGATGGAGGCTAACCCGAAACTTATTTAAACATGGCTGTTGTATCACTATCTGAAATGATGGAAGCTGGTGCTCATTTTGGGCATCAAACTAGACGTTGGAATCCCAAAATGTCTAAATATATATATTGCGCGAGAAATGGTGTTCATATTATTGATCTTGTCAAGACTGCTCTATGTATGAATAATGCTTATAAGTGGACAAGGAATGCTGCAAAAAGTGGAAAAAGATTTCTTTTTGTAGGTACTAAGAAGCAAGCATCAGATGTTGTTGCTCAAGAAGCTGTTAGATGTGGTGCTGCTTATGTGAATCAGAGATGGTTAGGAGGAATGCTTACTAACTGGACTACTATGAAAGCAAGAATAGAAAGATTGAAAGATCTTGAGAGAATGGAAAGTAGTGGGGCTATCGCTATGCGACCAAAAAAGGAAGCGGCTGTTTTGAGAAGAGAATTAGAACGCTTACAGAAGTATTTAGGCGGTCTTAAAGGTATGAGAAGATTACCTGATATAGTTGTTCTTGTAGATCAAAGAAGAGAATCTAATGCTGTTCTTGAAGCTAGAAAATTAGACATTTCTTTAGTTTCAATGTTAGATACTAACTGTGATCCTGATTTGTGTGAAGTCCCTATTCCATGCAATGATGATGCAGTGAGATCTGTTCAACTTATTTTAGGACGACTTGCAGATGCAATTAATGAGGGAAGAAAAGGTTCTAACGATCAAAGAAAAAATTAATTTATTTTCAAACTTTAAAAAAACAAAAACATTATCTTTTTAAATGGGAAACATTACAGCAAAACTAGTTAAGGATCTTAGAGATAAGACTGGGGCAGGAATGATGGATTGCAAAAAGGCTTTAAACGAGACAGATGGAAATGTTGAAAAAGCCTTAGAATGGTTAAGGAAGAAAGGTATAGCAAGTGCAGAGAAGAAATCAGGAAGAGTTGCTGCTGAAGGTTCTATTGGCAGTTATATACATACGGGTTCAAGGGTGGGTGTTCTTTTAGAACTAAATTGTGAAACTGATTTTGTTGCTAGAGGAGATATATTTCAATCTCTTTTAAAAGACGTATCTATGCAAGTTGCTGCATGTCCAAATGTAGAGTATGTTTCTATTGATCAGATACCAAAAGATATAGTCGAAAAAGAGAAACAAATAGAAATGGGTAGAGATGATTTGTCTGGTAAACCAGAAAATATTAAAGAAAAAATTGTTGAGGGAAGAATAGCTAAAAGACTAAACGAGTTGGTCTTGCTTTCTCAACCTTACATAAAAGATAGTGCATTTACAGTTGAGGATCTTGTGAAACAAGCAGCAGCTAAAATTGGTGAAAATATCAAAGTTAGACGTTTTACTAGATATACATTAGGAGAGGGTATTGAAAAAAATGAGATGGACTTTGCTGATGAAGTCGCATCTTTAAAGTCAAACTAAAAAACTTGAGCAATAGTATCAAAGGTAGAAATTCAAAAGAAGTTACAATTCAGCTCAAGAGGGCTGAAACCCAAAAAAATATATTAATAAAAAATATTTATAAAGAATATGAGGCCTATTTTGATATCGTTAGAAAATCTATTCTTAGCTCTGCTAAAAAAGGTATAGCTGGAATTTATTCAAATTTTTCTATTAGTGATAAAGCATTACATTCAAAAGAATTAAATATATTTTTAAACAAAAATATTAGCCTGCTTATCAATTCAAAACTTCCATTTATAACTATTGAACAACTTAAGTTAGATGATATTAGTGATCCTACAAAACAGTTAGTAAATGCAAGTGT
>OZSS01000681.1_pt1 | contig 16326 bp, 25 predicted proteins | sample 1779911 | NCBI WGS metagenome assembly OZSS01 (sample SAMEA2603589, study PRJEB24840) | metagenome | biome: Water; feature: Photic zone; material: Seawater sample | place: Mediterranean Sea | collected 2013-11-12 | depth 10 m | reverse complement strand
GGAGTATAAATAATTCAGGAGTCAAAAGCACTTCATCGACTTTGTGGACACTGAGGTGCATGACTTGAAGAGGGCGACAAGCCCTCTTATTTATTTACTTATGACGATGTATCAGAAATATCAAATCACATAAATAAATACAATAATAACTTTGTATAAAAATGAACTAAATAAATACGATCTATTATTGCTATGTATGAAAGCGTGGTTAATATTGGCATCGTTCCGCCGATATTACCGCCAGGATTGGTGGCAGCTTTAATATGAACGATTTGAAGTACTTATAGGTAAGTAAAGCTTAATTTTTATTTAGCAATTCAAAATAAATTAATCTTCCCTTTACATATTCGAAGTAGGTTACTTATTTAGTGTGAAAATTTTTTATGACAGATAGAGAAACAATTGAATCAATGTTGTATGTGTTGGCAACACCTCAGAAAATGGGCTCATTTTTTGTAAATAATGCCACTTCTGATTTTCTACTCATTAGGCCTAGTGGGAATCCAATAAGTGCAAAGGGATTCGAGGAAATGATGAGTTCTGGCGATGTGGTTCAGGAAAAAGCAGAAATTACAAAAATTCATAAGTTTGAATTTCTCTCTGCTGATGTAGCAATGTGTGTTTTTACACTTGGGGCGAAATTCTCTTACAAAGGAACTCCAAATGATGATCTGCCAACTGTCACCTCCATCTTCAAAAAGATTGATGGTATTTGGAAAATCCATTGGATGCAAAGATCTACAGGAGATTCAGATTTGTCATTATGGGATTAGCAGGTAAATATTAATGAAAAAAGCATTAGCAATCGCAGGCGTACTTGCTCTTACAATTACACCAACAGTATCTTTTGCTGATCATCTAGAGCCTAAAGAAAGTGAGATAAGACCAGGTGGGAACTTGGCTCATACAAACCTGTTTCGTGCCAGTCTGAGTGGTGCCGACCTGAGTGATGCCAACCTGAGTTTTATAAACCTGAGAAGTGCCGACTTGAGTGGTGCCGACCTGAGTGGTGCAAAGCTAAATGGTGCTAACTTAGCTATTTCCGACTTGATGGGTGTCGACTTGAGTGGTGCTGACCTCAGTGGTGCAATTCTGAAACGTGCCGACCTAGATAGAGCCAACCTGAGTAATGCCAACTTGAGTGGTGCCGACCTGAGAGATATTACTGCAAGCAATATCAGCGGTTGTCCAATATCTTTACCAAGTGGATGGGTCTGCGAAAACAACTCTCTAATACAACCATGAAACGCTTACTACTTGCAGCGGTACTATTTCTTTTAAGTGAAATTTCATTTGCAAAAGAGAAGCTGAATTATACAGTTACCTCTGATTCTCAGATACAAAATGTTAAAGGTAATTTTGAAGCTATTGGTAATGTAGTTATCAAAAGTAGTAAGAATAATTTTGAAGCATCCTCAAATAAGCTTACTTACGACAAAGATGCGAGAACTTTAAAACTAGTTGGAAATGTATTTGTTAAAAATTTAGAGTCTGATCAAGGTTTATCTATCCAGGAATCATATGGCGATGAATTGACTATATTTACTGACACGGGACTTTTTAAATTTAATTCTGAAAATAAAAATAGAGTAAAAACAAAACTTAAATTTTAAATGAAACGATTATCTCTTATCTCCAATAGTTAGTAATTGAAAGTCGATCTACAATAAGGGACAATAAGCTTCTTTTTTTTTTATGAAGTTAAAAAATATTTTAAAAACTACTGGAGCGCTTCATATCCTATTGGGATTGTTAATTATTTCCCTACTCATCTTTTCTGTAGAAACTATTGCAGGCAAAGCTTCAAGTGAAACATTGCTTCTTGTTAGAGGAACTGCAGATGTTGTAGCAGCTAGTAATTTGGGAATTGGTTTTTTATTGATTATTTGTAGTTCCATAAAAGATAAAGCCTCTTTAAGAAAAGTTTTATCAGGTGAATTAGCTTTGATGTTTTGTTTTTTAGCAGTAGCTCTATTCAATACTTTTAACGCTGGGACAATTGTTGATGGAGGACCTCCTCCTCCTTTTTGGATTGTTTTAATAGTGAACCCTCTTTTATGTATTTATGGATTAATTAAAAGGAAAAAATGAAACGGTTTATTTTATTTATCCCTTTTATGGCTTTAATGTGGGGTTGTGCCAATACATCAAATAAATTAGTTACTCCTGAGATTTCTGACACCCAAAGGCAAAGAGAAGTATGTCTAGATTGGTATGGCTACAGAATTGATACCAAGAAGGCAATTAATGATTTAAATCTTAAAGTTGAAACCGAATCAGAATTAATGACTTATTGTGATTTCTTCAAGAATGTGGCTGATACAAAATAGTAAAGATTAGATATTACTTAACCAAACCTTATATAAAATTTATAATTTTCTTTAAAACAAAAATTGTAAAAATTTGCATATTGTAGTTAGTAATACAAACTTAATGAAAAAGTTATTTTCTTTTGTAATGGGAGCAGCTGTTATAGGAACAGCACTTGCACCTTCAGCAAATGCATGGTGGTGGGGTAAAAAAGGTTCTGAAAAAGCTTCAATTACTGTTTATACAGCTCTAGAAGATGACCAAATACCAAATTATCTAAAATCCTTTGAGAGAGATTACCCGAATATAGAAGTTAATATTGTTAGGGACTCAACAGGTATAGTTACTGCGAAATTATTGGCTGAGGCTGAAAACCCACAGGCAGATGTGGTTTGGGGTTTAGCTGCTTCAAGTTTATTAGTAGCTAATGATAGAGGTTTGATTCAAGGTTATGCTCCAAAAGGCCTATCGAATGTTAAACCAAGCTTTAGGGATCCTGCAAAAAAACCTTCATGGGTTGGAATAGATTCTTGGATTTCTGCTTTTTGTGTTAATAAAATTGAGGCTCAAAAATACGGTCTATCAATACCTAAATCTTGGGCAGATTTAACAAAACCAGAATACAAAGGTCACATAGTTATGTCTAACCCTGCATCCTCTGGAACAGGTTATTTGTCAGTAGCTTCAAGATTACAAAATTTACCTTCTGAACAAGATGGTTGGAATTACCTTGATTCTCTTCATACAAATATTGCTCAGTATATGCATTCTGGATCTAAGCCTTGTAAAGCTGCAGGTAAAGGAGAGTATCCAATAGGGGTTTCATTTGGTTATAGAGCTGTAAAACAGGTAAATATGGGACAACCAATAGAGGCTGTTTTTCCTAAGGAAGGTTCTGGATGGGATGTAGAAGCTAATGCCCTCATCAAAAAAGACAAAATAAAACCTGCTGCTAAGACTTTTCTTGATTGGGCAATTTCTCCTGAAGTCTCAAGAGAATATGCTAAAAGTTTTGCAATAACCGCTGTTGAAACTGATGTTCCGCTTCCTAAAGGTTTCCCTTCTAATCCAGAGAAACAGCTCGCAAAAAATGACTTACAATGGTCTGCTGTAAATAGGGAGAGAATACTAGCAGAGTGGGCAAAACGTTATGATGGCAAATCTGCTCCTAAGTAAAAATTAAAAGCATATAAAAAAATTCCATGAATTAGTATTTCATGGAATTTATCATCTAGATGAATAATTATTTTAAATTTAATGATTAAAAAAGAAGGGAGGTTTAAATATTTAGAAATCAAAAATATCAGTAAAAATTTTGGGGAAACATTCGTTTTGAAAAATATTCACTTGGATGTTTTTAAGGGAGAATTTTTATGTTTATTAGGACCAAGTGGTTGTGGAAAAACAACTCTGCTAAGAATAATTTCTGGCTTAGAGAGACAAACAAATGGTGATATTATTCAAGATGGACTTTTAATTTCTAATTCCCCCACTGAAAAAAGAGACTTTGGAATTGTTTTTCAGTCATATGCATTATTTCCAAACCTTAATGCAAAACAAAATATTGCTTATGGTCTTGAAAATAAAAAAATAAATAAAAAAGAAATTGAAAAAAGAACTAATAATTTACTTCGTATGGTTGGATTAGAAAAATATTCTGACCAATTTCCATCTCAATTATCTGGAGGACAACAACAAAGAGTTGCTTTGGCGAGAGCCATGGCATTATCTCCTGGTTTACTTTTATTAGATGAACCTCTTTCAGCTCTAGATGCTCAAGTTAGATTAAAATTAAGAAATGAAATTAAACTAATACAAAAGAAACTTAATTTAACTACTATCATGGTTACCCATGATCAAACTGAAGCTTTATCAATGGCAGATAGAGTTGTAGTAATGGAAAGAGGTCATATTGCTCAAATTGGAACACCTTTTGAATTATATGAAAATCCAATTACACCATTTGTTGCTGATTTCATTGGGAAGATGAATTTCTTAAAAGGGAAATATGATAAGAAAAATTGTGTTTTTTGTTATCTTAATAATAGATTTTTAATTTCACAGAATACAGAATATTCATTTTTAGAAAACTGCTTGCTTGGTATTAGACCTGAAGATATTGAAATTATTAAGTTCAGAAAAAATATAGAAAAGGAAGAAAATATTCTTAGGGTAAAAATAAAAGAAATTACTTATTTAGGAACAATTTTTAGATTAACAGTAGTTTTAGACTCTAAGCTAGAAGAAAATATTTTTGTAGATGTTATTTCCAATCAAGTGATGTCTAATAATTTAAAAATTGGAGATTTTATAGATGTTAAATTAAAAAAAGAAAAAATTAAATTATTTGAAAATAAATTATAAGTCAATGAATTTCAAAAAAAATTTTAATAAAAGTTTTAACATCTTATTATTAAGAATTTTAATTATTTTTGTATTTATATTAGTTAGCTTTTTTATCATAATTCCTTTACTTCCATTATTCTTAAAAAGCTTTAGTGATAACAAAAATAATTTTGTAGGATTAGAAAATTTTATAAACTATATTCAAAATCCATCCTTAACGCAATCCTTTATAAATAGCTTAAAGGTGGCACTTACTACCACTTTTTTTTCTGTATTTATTGGATTTATTTATGCTTATGCTCTTACGAGAACAAGATTACCATTTAAAAAATTTTTCAATACTTTTAGCTTATTTTCTTTATATATTCCACCCTTGGCTGTTGCCATAGGTTTAATATATATTTTTGGAAAACAAGGTTTAATTACTCAAGGATTTTTTGGGACTATTCCTGGATTTGATATAAATCTATATGGTTTTAATGGAATAATTATAGGTGAAATTTTTTACTGCTTTCCTCAGGCTCTAATTATTCTTGTGTCAGCATTAAATCTTAGTGATCAAAGATTATATGAAGCAGCAGAATCTCTGAAAGCATCTCCACTTAGAAAATTCTTAACTATTACTTTACCCAATATCAAATATGGACTGATGAATTCATTTTTTATATGTTTTATTTTATCTTTTACGGATTTTGGAGTTCCTAAAGTTGTTGGGGGAAACTTTAATGTACTTGCTACAGATATTTATAAACAAGTTGTTGGTCAACAAAACTTTGCCATGGGAGCAACTATTAGTATCTATCTTTTGGTACCCTCAATTTTGGCTTTTCTAATTGATAAAAATTTCCAAAAGAATGAAGCATCTCTAATTTCGGGAAAATCTATACCATTTAAACCCAGAAAGAATCTGATAGTTGATTCAATAATGTTTATTTTTTGCAGTTTAATTTTGATTTTAGTAATTGGGGTCTTTTCATCTATAGTATTAGCCTCGCTAATAAAAATATGGCCATACGATATTTCTCTATCATTACAAAACTTTAGATTTTCTAATGTAGCTGGAAATGGTTATGAACCTTATTTTAATACTGTTTTCATGTCAATTTATACTGCAATATTTGGGACTATATTTGTATTTTTTACAGCTTATTTAGTAGAAAAATTTAAACCATTAAAAAAAATAAGAATGCTAATATACTTTTTTTCAACATTACCAATTGCAATTCCTGGCTTAGTACTTGGCTTATCATATATTCTTTTTTTTAATAAACCTTCTTTCTCTATACCCTTTTTAGATTTTCAAATATTTAATCCTTTCTCATTACTTTATGGAACAATGGGAATCCTTGTATTAGCTAATATCATCCATTTTTTCACAGTGTGTTTTATATCAGCAACAACAACTTTAAAACAAATTGATAAGGAATTTGAAGAGGTATCAGAGTCTTTAAAAGTTCCTTTTTATAAAACCTTTTTAAGAATTACGATACCATTATCACTCCCTACAATCTTGGAGATAGGAAGTTATTATTTTGTTAATTCAATGATAACTGTATCAGCTATTATTTTTCTCTACCCAGCAAAAATACCAGTTTCATCTGTTTCAATTGTAAACATGGATGATGCAGGAGATACAGCATCAGCGGCTGCAATGTCTACTCTTATCGTTTTAACAAGTCTATTCGTAAGGTTAATTTATGAATTTACTTCTAGGAATGTTTCGAAAAAATCTTCTGTTTGGATTAATCCATTAGAAACTTAAACACTGCTTAAACTTAAATGAATAAACTCAAAATTATAAAAAAAAATATGAAAATAAAACTTGTTATTTTTGATATGGCTGGCACTACTGTGAAGGATAAAAATGAAGTCACTGGATGTTTTTTAGAGGCCGCCTCAAGAACAGGTTTAAATACTAATAAAAATGAAGTTGATCGATTACATGGCATTCCAAAAAAGAAGGTCTTTCAATTATTATGGGAAGAGAGAATCGGTAAAGGTAGTAATAAATTTGAAACTTATGTGAATAAATCTTTTGAAACTTTTAAGGATATCTTAGAAAGTCACTATTTATCTACTGATATTGAACCAACAGATGGCTGTCTTGAGTTATTTAGATCCTTAAAAACAAAAAATATTTTTATTGGATTAAACACAGGTTTTTATAGAAAAGTAACAAACATAATACTTAAAAATCTTGGATGGGATTTAGGGCTTAACGATAATTATGTGGGAGGCTCATCTTCAATTATTAATGTATCAGTAACCCCCTCAGAAATTTATAATAACGAAGGCAGACCTTCTCCATATATGATTCAAAAGGCAATGTATGTTTTAGGAATTGATGATCCTAAATCAGTAGTTGTTATAGGTGATACCCCATCTGATTTGAAATCAGGAGTAAGTGCAGGCTGTTTAAAATCTTTTGCAGTCACAAATGGTACTCATTCAAAAGAACAACTTGAGGCTTATAAAAATGATGGACTTTTTTCTTCCTTAAATGAATTTTCATCTTACTTAAATCAATTTATTGATGTCTAAAAATTGTAAAACTGATATAGCTATTATTGGAGCAGGTATTGTAGGACTTGCTCATGCATTATCAGCTGCAAAAAGAGGTTTTAGTGTAAAAGTTTTTGAGAGAGAAGAAAAAGCTATTGGAGCTTCAATAAGAAACTTTGGAATGATATGGCCAATTGGTCAACCTTTTGGAAAGCTATATAGTAGAGCTATTAATTCTAGAAAAATATGGATTGAGACAGCCCAAAGCAGCGACTTTTTTTTAGACCAAGTTGGTTCAATTATTTTGGCATATAGAGAAGATGAATATCAGGTTATGAAAGAATATTGTGATTTGTCTAAGTTTAAAAATTCAAGTGCAGAATTACTTTCAATAAAGCAAATCTTTAATCTTAGTCCTTATGTTTTAAGTAAAGGATTAATTGGAGGATTGTGGAGTCCTACTGAAATGATTGTTGACCCTAGAGAGGCAATTAAAAAGATTACAATTTTATTGAAGAATAAATATGGAGTTGAATTTAATTTTGGTACAACAGTTTCAAGTGTTGAGCCAAATTTAGTAGTTACAAGTGATGGTAATAAGATTAATACAAAAAAAACTATAGTTTGTTCAGGAGCTGATTTTGAAACATTATTTCCTCAAGAATATAAGAAATTTCATACAACCAAAAGCAAGCTTCAAATGTTAAGAACAATTAGTCAACCTAAAAACTTTAAGTTAGGACCTGCACTTTGTTCAGGTTTTACATTAACTCATTATGATTCTTTTGCTGAATGTTCATCAATTAATTCTTTAAAAGATAGATATAAAAAAGAGTTCCCTTTTGCAATTGAAAACGGAATACATATTATGATTTCTCAAAATGGATTAGGTGAAATTATTTTGGGAGATTCTCATGAGTATGGATTAACTTTTGATCCTTTTAATAATGAAGAAATAAATAAATTTATTGTCGATCAAGTTAAGAGTTTTATAAGTCTTCCTTCAATTGAGATCGCCTCAAGATGGAACGGAATATATCCTAAGTTAATAGGAGGAACTGAGTTAATAAAAGAAGTTGATAATTCAATCCTAATAGTCAATTGTTTGGGTGGTGCTGGAATGACCCAATCATTTGGACTCGCAGAAGAGATAGCTGAAGAATATTTAAATATTTAGCTTAAAACAATACTTTCAATTTTTGTAATAAAAAATTCCAATTCTAGGTTCTTAAAATTAGTATCTTTTGCCTTTTCATCTAATTCTCTAACCAATAAAATTTCATTAAAAAACTGATTTTTTTCAAAACTTTTTATTTCTTCCTTATTCATTTCACCTCCCTGAAACTTTAATGATGCTATTGAAGCTGATGAAAGTTTTTTAAAATAAGAAGAATCTTTTGTGCATAAATATCTTTTGGCATCAACATGCATTCTTATGCAATTAAAAATTTTATCTGAGAAAAAGTCCTTAATAAATTCTGCACCTATTTTTTCATGCTCATTATATTTAGAATAGATATTTTGATCAAGAAGTAAATGACCTACATCGTGCAAAAGGGATGCGATAATAATTTCATCTGATAAACCGTTATTTACCGCATGAGTAGCGGATTGAAGCATATGATCTGAGACTGTTATTTCCTCACCTGCATATTGTTCTTTACCTTTCTTAGAAAATAAATAATTAATCATTCTAAAGAATTCTTTTTTATCCTTTAAATTTATATTTTTCATCAAATTAAGATGTGCCATTTCCTTAAAATATATCTTATTAAAATAAAGGTTAATAATTTATATAATATAAAATAATGAAATCAGATTCTGAATCCAGAAAAAATCATATTTTTTTTAAGAGAGAAACTTTTGAAACCACCAAAAATGTAAATTTAAAAATCGAACATTTAAAGCTAAATAATTCCTCCATAGGGAGATATGGTTCTATTGACCATAATGGATCAACAATGGTGATAGCTAAGAATGATCAAGAAAAGATAATTGTTTTAAATCAATATAGATTTCCAGTAGAAGAATATATTTTAGAATTCCCATCAGGTACTATTAAAAATGATGAAAAGCCAATATCGACGATACGAAGAGAACTCATTGAAGAGACCGGCTATTCTTCAAAAAGTTTCAAATATTTTGGAGAAATCTATGAGTCGCCATCTTATTCTAATGAAAGAATACATTTGTTTTTAGCTAACAATATTTTTAAAGAAGCTAATTTATTAGATAAGGATGATGATGAGGAAATCGAAGTTTTGTTTTTTAGTAAAGAGAAAATAAGAGATTTAATTTTCTCTGGAGTAATAAAAGATTCAGCAACGATAGCCTTTTTTTTTAAAGTTTATGATTTAATCTAAAGACTAATTTATTTTAAAAAAATAATTCTTTAAAAATATTTTTTATATCATTTACAGAATTCAGTATGAAATCTGCTCCTGCAATCTTTAGTTTGGATTCATATATTTCTCTCGCTTTTACACTTTTTTTTAAATGCAAATGTGGTGGAGATACAGCAAGACTTATAAATTTCTGCTCTGGAATTTTTTTTCTTGAATTAATAATTGTTTTAATATCTGCTACCGTATCTCCAATATAGGCAATGGGAGGAGCTGATCTTCCAAGCTCTTGATTAAGTAATTTTTTAGATAAACAAATGAAACCTTTAGGATCAGGTTTATCTGGAGCTTCTCCCATCGCGACTAGCGGAGGATTCAGAAGTTTTAATTTATTCTTTAATATATATTCAGCAGATGCCCTTTCTGCTCCACTTACAAAACCCCACAAAATACTATTTTTAGTTAGTTCGCTAAAAATATTTTTCTCAATAAGAATTTTTTCGTTTTTTATAAATCCTGTCCAAATTTCGGATTCTAGGGGTGATTTCAAACCAAAATATAAATTTTCAAAATGGCAGACTAATTCTTTCCTGGTTGGAGGTGTAATAGTTAATCTATTGCTTACTATGTGTCTTTTTATTAGTTCTAAACTTAAGTCCCAGTCATTGTTCCAAATCCCTTCATTTTTTATTTCATCAATTTCGAAAATACTTGGTTCCCAAAAACAATAATGCTTTACTGTTTTTATAATTGCCATTCTATAGCTATTCGAAACATCTCTAATAACTCCATCTATATCGAATAGAATTAGACCCTTAATTGACATTTTAAAAATATATAAGTTTTTTAAATTTACTTAAAAATACATCATCTATTTTGATAATTAAACCATTTTTAAATTTAATTTTAAAAAATACAATAACAAAATTATAAACGTTTAATTAAATCATAACTATCTGCAAAAACTTAAAAAACTAAATTTCATTTTCAATAAGGTGCAAAAAACTTTTTTAAAATTCTCAATTTATTAGGAGAAAAATATCTATATCATCCTTTGGCAAAAAGTATCAACAAGCTCCAATGGAACATCTAACAAAGAAGCTGTCAATTCCTCTCTACTTTCTGCCTGCTCATCAGTTCCAGAAGAATAAAAAGTATAATATCTCGCGCAAATCTCTTTATATCTTAGTAACTTTACATTTTCATTTAAAATATTTCTATTTTCTTTAAGAGTACTTGAAATAGAATATGAATTGATAGCTACAATAGCCATAAAAATATTTAATGAATATTTTCTTAAAAAGTTTATTGTTTTTGTTTTATAAATATTTAATTTGTTCATATGAAATCAGCTAAATATAAGGCGTCAATATTTAGCCGATAAATTTAAAGTAAGTAACGAAAATTAAGAGGTAATTAATTTAAAAATAAATTTGTTTAAAGAAAGTCAAGACGCTTAAAAATTTAAAGAAGCTATTAATTTTCAGGTCAATATAATTTATTAGTTGAATATTAAGATTTCTCGATTCAAAAGATTCATCCAAATAGGTAATGTGACTAGCTGACAAATTAATATTTTCGAATTATTGTTAATAAAAAGTTAAGAAAAAGTAAAGATTAAGATTATGGCAAAATCAAAAGTAAAGGGGGGAAAAGCTATTTTATCTCCAAAAACTCCAACTATTTTGGCAGATGGGGTTCTTCAGTTCAGCACAATAGTTACTTCTATAGCACTTGTTTTTTTAACCATTGGATTTTATTTAGCTTCTAATCAAACTAAAAATTTAAACAAAAACTTAGAAAGAATTACTTCACAAAATTCAGAATTTATTAGCTCTGGAAAGTATTGCGACTAAGATCTTTAAAAAAATTAAAGAAGATATAAACGAGTCCTTTTAAAAATCCAGTTCATCCCCATTATCTAACCTCGCAAGGGTATTTTCTTGCCCAAAAATAGGGAGGTTTCGTTATCTTAAAAAATTTTTAAACTTTCCTTATCTTATGATCTTAAATAAAAGGCTATAAATACATTGCGGACTAAGGTCCATAAACTCCACGAAGGATTAGTCCGCTTCTGAAAGGGAAAATTTTTGAAAGGGTAACTACATAAATGATATTGATATTTTGACTCATAACTGTGACATGATTGTGTTAAAATATCTAAAATCCAAGATAAATAGCATTATTTCTTTACAGAAAGTAATATTAATGTTATATTTATTTACATAGAATTCTATTTTTTCTTATGAACTCAAAAAAAGTTAAAGTTCTCGAAACAAAAACAGTTGAGAAGGAAAAAGTTGTGGCAGAAAAGCTCAACGGCAGATTTGCCATGATTGGCTTCATAGCTGCTATTGGTGCTTATTTAACAACAGGTCAAATTATTCCTGGATTCGTCTAAATGGACTTTATTTCTAAACGCCAAGGATATGTTCCTTTTAAGGTAGTTCCTTACATTTTCTTTATTTCTGTAATTTTAAGTATCACTACATCAACAGAAGTGTTCGTTTAGATTTTCAACAAACATCGTCATGAGTGTTTGCCAATAGGGATACTGGCAAGCACTTTTTAATGCCGATTTTTAAATCCTTTTCCAATAACTGCTTATATTCCTTTCTTGCATCTCCATAGACTGATGAACATATTTTTTTAAATTTAATTTCCTACAACAAGTGATTAAGTTGCGGCATCTTTTTTCGCCCATATTTTATGTTTTCGGTCTAATAATTAATTACCATCTGCCAATAAGAAAGCGGTTTAACTAGTAAGCGCTTTAAATTTTATTGTTAATGATAAACTTTTCTTAAATTATTTTTAAATTTAATAAGGCACTAATAGAAGTAATTAAATAATCTTAATGCATATTGATGATGCAGTGTTTTTAGAGGATTTATGTCCTAAACTCAAATTAAGATATTGGCGAAAATCTATCCATACATTTACAGGAAAAAGGTGTATATATTGCGGCAAACCCTCAGAATCTATTGATCATTTATTACCACAAAGTAAGGGAGGCTTAAGCACCACAGAAAATTGTGTTCCAGCTTGTCTTACTTGTAATGGAAACAAATCAGATGAAAATGTTTTTTATTGGTATAGAAAACAAAAATTTTATGATCCAAGAAGAGCAATAGCAATTAGAGCCTGGTTAGAGGGGGATTTAAGATTAGCTATAAGATTATTACAATGGGCTAATCCAGAGATTAAGGAAAATAAAGCAAATTTTGAACAAGAGGAATCAAATCAAAAAGCTGCTTAACTATCAAATATAAGAAAGCTTTAAATCTGCAAGCAAATTAGAAAAAAGGAAAAATATTTATTTGTTTATGTTGTGAGGCACCTATAAATATATTTAAACTTGAAATATCATTGAATTTTTCATTAACAAAATTACTAAATTCTTTTTCATCTGAATTGTCAATTAAATCAACTGGATTGATATTTGAATCAAACCACAGGTCATATGCTATGTAATTTGGTTCTGCAAAATATGTCATACCAAATTTATTTCAAAAAGAGAAAGCTTCTATCTTTCGTGTGAGGCGAATATAGAAGCTAATTCAAGTTTAAAAGATTTAATGAACTCTTCTTTAAGAATTAAATAAGATACGAATAAGAAAAATAAAATTTAAGTTTATAATCCTCTCGAAAATATTTTTATCTCCCTCTCTCGCGATCAGTTGATTCTTTTTAACCATAAATTAATTCTTTCTTATTTTCTCCTTAGTAAAAATAATAAATACACTAATTAAAATTTTAATGAAATATAAATTTGGGGGAATTTATGAGTGGAGATTATGAAACATTAGAAATCAATCAACCTAAGATTTCTTATTTTAAAAAAAGATCAGAAAATATTTTATGGCTACAGGAAAAGATTAAGGAGATTGAAAAGATTGAAGATAAGAATAACAACATATCTGATTCTGCATAATCTACGACGATTAGTTATTACTGATATTTATTGAGTAAACGATTATAAATAATGAACAATACTATTAATCCACCAATACCATAAGCTGCATGAGTTGATTCATGATGATTCTGCCAAAGCTCTTGTAGTGGGAGTAGTAAGCTTTTCAATTAATAATTAACTAATTTTCTCTTTCCATCTCTAGTTTCTACTCTATTTATTCTTAACCCAATAAACAGAGCCCATATAAGTGCAAAGACAATTGGTAAGAAAATGATCGCAAGTTTCATCATTTTTTAATCCTGTTATTTGCAAAAATAATAACTTTTAAATCAATAAGAAAATATAGGTACTTTATCTAAAAAAGTAGGATCGAGGTTAGATCGACTGTCAATTGAAGTCTTATAAAACTACTTGACCTAAACCTTTAAAAATATTTTTGTGCAAATTCATAATAAAATACATTTATGTAACAGTACCGTATAGATTTAATACCAAAATAAGCATAAGCGACTAATTTCTTTACATTAGTTAATACTTATGTTATATTTGTTTACATAATCATTCTTTTAATTATGACACCTGAAGCAGAAAGATTTAACGGTTGGGCAGCAATGTTAGGTTTCGTAGCAGCTGTTGGCGCATACGTAACAACTGGTCAAATTATTCCTGGTTGGTTCTAATGACAAATTCAAATACAAAAACAATCGAAAAGGAAAAAGTTGTTGCAGAGACACTTAACGGCAGGTTTGCAATGATTGGGTTAGTAGCTGCTATTGGCGCATATCTAACTACTGGACAAATTATTCCTGGTTTCGTTTAAAAACCAATTCAAAAATTACTTAATTAAATAATGGAAAACTCAAAACCAACTTATTGGCAAAATGCCGAGAGAACCAATGGAAGAATGGCAATGATGGGTTTATTCGCATTGGTAGTAAACTACGGTCTTTTTGGCTGGATTATCCCAGGTATTTTTTAAAATGAATGTAGACATTTTCTTAATCTCCTTCTTTACATATCTATTAGTGCCAGTGGTAATGATAGCTAAAGGGAAAAAAGCAACTAATTAAAAAAATGAATTTAGGTATTCTTTTTCTCTTAGTTAATGCAACTGGATCAATAACTTTATCCGAATTGGATTGGATTGCAGATCATCAATCAGAATTTTCAAGGTTAGATATGGCAATAGTTTTAAAAATTGGTCGCCTTATGGATGAAGGGATAATAGAGCTTGATTGTAAATTGCCAGCATAAAAATTTAAAATTTAATCGTCATGAGAGCTCGCTTTTAGGGATATAAGCGAGCTTTTAGCTTTCTATCTGTGATGAGTGTGTTCATTAAAAAAGTTAGAGCGTGAATTATTAGCTATTAATAAATAAAGGATATTAATGAACCTAAAAATCAATATAAATTTTTTAGAAAAATATTTAGCTAATTTTGTAAATGATATTGAATATAAAAGGATTACAAAAAAATTAAAAGGATATGATTTAATGGCTGACGTTGATGATCAAAGATTTCATCATTTTTGTTCTTAAATTTAAGTGCATTAGCCAGTAATTTATCTCAGTCATGAAGACAAAGATAATTTTTTGAACTTTCTTTTGATAATAGAGTTTTATGAATAAAGATCAATAGACTTAATTTGCTCTTCTGCCCAGTCCTGCACAGTGAATGACTCTACTGCTGATGTCATCATCTCAATTCTCTCTAATTGTTCTTCCAGCGACATTGAAATTGCTTCATTAATGGATTCATCCATTTTATTTTGAGAATAAGGGTTAGTTAGAATTGCCCCATTTAACATTACGGAGGCTCCTGTAAACTCCGATAAAACAAGGACTCCTGGGTTACCTTTTCTTGCTGCCACATATTCTTTGGCGACAAGATTTAGTCCATCTCGAAGAGGCGTAATCCAGCAAATATCTGCTTGAGTAAACCAAGCAACCAATTCTTCATAAGGAATTCTTCTAGTTGATAGACGTATTGGAACCCAATCAATAAGACTAAATTTTCCGTTAATTCGACCCACAATTTCTTCTATTCCTCTTTGGGTTTCCTTATATATTTTCATTCCGCTCGCAGCTGAAACGCATGCAATCATTAATACAATTTCTCCATGCAAGTCTTTTCTTTTCTCCAATAAACGTTCAAAGGCCAAAAGCAATTCTTCATTACCTTTTGTATAGTCAACTCTACTAGCTGACAAAATCAGCTTACGTCCTTTTTTTGTACCTTCTTTAATCTTTTGAATATGTTTCTCTACCTTCTTACTTTTAATTAGATTAGCTATTACATCTGGAGAAGTCCCAACTGGGGAAGAGATTATTTGTATCTTTCTACCACAATAGTGTAGATATGGAGTAAAAGATGGTTCTGAGAGTGCACTTCCTACTGAGATAAATTTTTTACTAACAGACTCTTTAGAACCTTTTTTTGCTCCCACAAGAGAGCTTGCCGCTCTTGCAAAGTTTTCTGCATATCTCGGAATATGAAATCCAACTACATCACATGAAAGTAGACTTTCTAATATTTGATTTCTCCAAGGTAGGATCGCAAATACATCGGTCCCAGGGAATGGAGTATGGTGAAAAAAAATAATTATAATATCAGGCCTTTTTTTTCGAATATAGAAAGGCGCAAGCCATAAATTGTAATCGTGTATCCAAATTGTTGCTGATTTCTCTGCTTGATTACAAGCAGCTTTTGCAAATCTTTTGTTTACCTCTTCAAATATTTTCCAATCTGCATTATTAACATCGAAGTGGTTAGGGAATGTATGGAGAATAGGCCAAAAAGACTCTTTTGAGGTTACATGATAAAAACTCCTTATTTCTTTTTTATTTAATGGAATTCTTAATAAATCAAACGATGTTTCTTGATTGGAGATAACTTCACTAGTCCAAAGC
>OZSS01000680.1_pt1 | contig 16334 bp, 16 predicted proteins | sample 1779911 | NCBI WGS metagenome assembly OZSS01 (sample SAMEA2603589, study PRJEB24840) | metagenome | biome: Water; feature: Photic zone; material: Seawater sample | place: Mediterranean Sea | collected 2013-11-12 | depth 10 m | reverse complement strand
ACACAAGAGAAATTTCAACGTCAACGTCTTCTAACAGGTTATTTTTCTGTCGTTGTTAGTATCACTTTTGTATTATTTTTTGTTGGAATACTGGGGGTTTTATTGATTAATTCAAATAAAGTTGCCAGCCACTTTAAAGAACAAATTGCACTTACTGTTTTTTTTAACGACAGTGCCAAAGACATTGAAATCAGGCAACTACAAAAAAAAATAGAACTCAATTCAGCAACAAAAAAAGTAGTTTTTATTAGCAAAGAAGAGGCCGCAGAACAGCATGCTCAAGAAATTGGTGAAGATTTTATTGAATTTTTAGGTTATAATCCGCTTTTAAATTCGATGGATATTTTTTTTAATGCAGCTTATTTAAATACAGATTCATTGCTAGAACTCAAGGAAGAAATGGAACAAAACCAATTTGTAAATGAGGTGATTTTTGACCAACCACTGGTAACACTTTTGGACGAAAATATTCAAAAAATTTCTGTGGCTCTAATAGCCACTTCAGCGCTTTTTTTATTTATTGCCCTTTTATTAATCAATAGTTCCATTCGATTATCGATCTATTCTAAACGATTTATTATTAAGACGATGCAATTGGTCGGTGCCACTAAATCTTTTATACGTCGTCCTTTTATTTGGAGTCATCTTCGATTAGGTGTTTTAAGTGCCCTTTTATCTCTTGGTGGTTTAACCATCTTGATTTGGCAACTCAATGTAAGATTTCCTGAGTTGGAAATGTTATCAAATCCTCTAGATTGGATTATTGTCTATGGCAGTGTCTTTTTTTTGGGTTTTGTGATCACCAGCCTAAGTACATTTTTTGCTACTCAACGCTACTTAAAATTGAAAACCCAAGCAATATATTAACACCCTATGGAATCAAAAAAAAACTCTAAGTCCTTTCTTTTTGGAAAACGAAATTATCAAATACTTTTTGTGGCTTTTGCAGTGGTAGCGATAGGTTACATCTTGATGGCAGGGGGTGGCAGTGAAGACCCTAATATCTTTAATCCTGAACTATTTAACTTTAGGCGTATTCGTTTAGCTCCTACTCTTGTAATCTGTGGATTTGGCATAGCTATTTATGCTATTTTGGCTCGGGACAAAAAAGCTTGATGGATATTTTTAGTGCTATTTTATTGGGTCTTATACAGGGAATAACAGAATTTTTGCCTGTCTCCTCAAGTGGACATATCGAATTAGGTAAGGCTCTTTTTAATGTAAACTTAGTGGCTAAAGAAGGGTTCCTTTTTACCTTAGTTGTTCATGCGGCAACAGCACTGAGCACTGTGGTTGTTTTTAGAAAAGATATTTTAAATATTTTTAGTGGCCTACTCCAATTTAAATCTAATGAAGCTTCTCATTTTTCCTTAAAAATTATTCTCTCTATGCTTCCTGCGGTTGTGGTTGGCCTTTTTTTAGAAGATTATATTAACCTTCTTTTTGAGGGTAATCTACTATTAGTTGGCAGTATGCTTCTGATAACCGCTCTTATTCTATTTTCTGCCGATCGTGTATCAATTAAAAAAAATAAAATCAGTTATGGAAAAGCACTGCTGCTGGGTTTAGTTCAAGCCATAGCTATATTACCTGGTATTTCAAGAAGTGGAGCCACTGTTTCTTCTGCTGTCTTATTGGGAATAGATCGTGAAAAGGCCGCCCGATTTTCATTTCTTATGGTCTTACCTCTTATTTTTGGCAGCATGGCTAAAAGTCTCTTAGATGCAGACGAGCCTCTTTTATCACAAAACTATTTGGCACTCATTATTGCATTTTTTGCTGCTTTTTTTGCTGGTATTTTAGCCTGCAAATGGATGATTTCTTTGGTAAAAAATAGTCAACTAAAATATTTTGCATGGTACTGTTCAGCCATTGGAAGCATTGCATTATTATATGAACTTTTTTGAACAAAAATTTACAGAAGAAGAACTAGTTGAAGGGAAAGTATTTTGTTTTGACAAACCCTTACACTGGACCTCTTTTCAAGTGGTAAAAAAGGTGAGAAGCTGGCTTAAAAAAAGTGTTAATATTAAAAAATTGAAGGTAGGTCATGCGGGCACATTAGATCCTCTTGCCACGGGTCTTTTAATTATTTGTACTGGAAAAAAAACAAAGTCAATTGCACAAATTCAAGACCAAGAAAAAGTGTATGAGGGAGTTATTACTCTTGGTGCCACAACCCCGTCATATGATCTTGAAACGCCTTTTGACAATCACTATGAGTATTCTCACGTGACCCCTGAAAAAATTAGTGCTTGTACACTAAATTTTATTGGTAAAATTCAACAACAGCCACCTATTTATTCTGCACTTAAAAAAGAGGGCAAAAGACTCTACGAATATGCTCGTGAAGGAAAAAAAACAAAAATATCTTTTCGCACTATCCATATTCATGAATTTGAAATTAATGATATTTCAATGCCAAATATTTTTTTTAGATCAAGATGTAGTAAAGGAACCTACATTAGGTCTCTAGCCCATGACTTTGGAAAAGCCTTAAACAGTGGGGCTCATCTGTCAGCTCTAAAGAGAGTGTCTATTGGGAATTATCATTTAAAAACGGCTTATCAGTTGGAAAACTAATTACAGGCCTTATATCGATACCATTTCGTTAGTATATTTAATACCTTTGCAACTCTTTACCTATGGTTATGAAAACAAATGAAGTTTCTCGGTTAAAAGAGCTTACAAATAGTAGTTCTATTGTGAGGCAAGATCAACTAGAATTGAGTGCTGAAATAAATGCGTTAAAAAAGAAAAAAAATGCAGTGGTTTTAGCCCATTTTTATCAAGAGCCTCAAATTCAAGAACTGGCAGACTATTTGGGTGATAGTCTATATTTGGCACAACAGGCTGCAAAAGTAGAAGCAGATATCATTGTTTTTGCTGGAGTCCATTTTATGGCTGAAACAGCCAAAATAATTAATCCTAACAAGAAAGTATTGCTCCCCGATCTTAGGGCAGGTTGTTCTCTTGCAGATTCTTGTCCTCCAAAAGAGTTTGCCGCTTTTAAGGCAAAACATCCCACGGCGGTTGTAGTTACTTATATTAATTGTTCAGCTGAAATAAAAGCTATGAGTGACATTGTGTGTACCTCAAGCAATGCCAAAAGAGTTATAGCGTCTATTCCGAAAGATCAGCCCATCCTATTTGCACCAGACAAAAATTTAGGGCGCTATCTCATAAAAGAAACGGGCAGACCAATGATTTTGTGGGAGGGATCTTGTATAGTCCATGAAGCTTTTTCTTTTGACAAAATTGTTACTCTTGCTAAGAATAATCCCAAGGCTAAATTTATTGCGCATCCAGAAAGTGAGTCTCCTGTTTTAGATATTGCTCATTTTATTGGCAGTACGTCTGCTTTGCTTCAATTTGTTCAATCAGATAGTGCAAAAAGTTTTATTGTGGCAACTGAAGCCGGAATTCTGCATGAGATGCAAAAAAAATGTCCCGATAAAATATTTATTCCTGCCCCTGTAGAAGACGATACTTGTGCATGCAGTGAGTGCGCCTTCATGAAAATGAATACTTTAGAAAAACTGCATCGGTGTTTGAAAAACGAATCTCCCGAAATTATTTTACCTATCTCACTACTAAATAAAGCTAAAAAACCTATTGAACGAATGCTGGCTCTAGGATAAATGGTTGCAGACGTACTTGTTATTGGGAGTGGTATTTCAGGGTTAAGTTATGCCATTAAACTAGCATCACGAAACCCCAGTTGCGCTATAGTTTTGATTTCAAAAGATCAATTGAAAGAAGGTAATACTAGATATGCTCAAGGAGGCATTGCAGTGGTTTCAAACTTTGAAAAGGATTCATTTGAAAAGCACGTCAAAGACACCTTAATTGCTGGAGATGAACTATGTAATGAAGAAGTAGTCCAATTTGCAGTTAAAGAAGGATATGACCGATTAGAAGAACTCATCGCATGGGGAACTCAGTTTGATACTAAAGCCAATGTACTTCATTTGGCAAAAGAAGGAGGCCATTCCGAAAAACGAATTGTGCATTATAAAGATAAGACTGGCTCTCAAATTCAAGAGGCCTTGATCAGAAAAGTGAAGGCTTTTAAAAACATCAAATTATTTGAAAATCATGTCTTAGTTGATCTCATTACTGATCATCACACAAAAACAAATCATCACAGGTGTTATGGAGCTTATGTAATTTCTAAAACACAACAAGAAATAATTAAAATTAGCGCCAAAGTAACTGTTCTATCTACCGGAGGTGCGGGGGGTTTATATGCCCATACTACCAATCCTGAAGGGGCTACAGGAGGTGGATTGGGAGCTGCTTATCGTGCTAAAGTATTTATGGAAGCCCTACCCTATGTTCAATTTCACCCTACCGCACTATTGCCTAAAATAGACGGAAATACTTTTTTAATAACGGAGGCAGTTAGAGGGGCTGGTGGACAATTAGTGAATGAAAATAATGATCGTTTTATGCCCCGCTATGACCAAAGGGCCGAACTGGCACCTAGAGATATTGTTGCTCGGGCTATTCAACTCGAAATTCAACAATCCCAAAGCAATCATGTTTTTTTAGATTGCAGTTCCATTTCAGAAGCAAAATGGTTAGAACGATTTCCCAACATTTATAAAACATGTAAAAAAATCGGTATACAGCTTCCAAAAGATCCTATCCCTATTGTACCAGCGGCTCATTACTTTTGCGGGGGCATTAAGGTAGATTCGAATAGTGAATCGCAACTAAATGGTCTTTTTGCTGTAGGTGAATGTAGTGCCACAGGGCTTCATGGAGCAAATCGATTGGCTTCAAATTCTCTTTTAGAATCGGTCGTTTTTTCTCATAGAGCAGCACTAGCTACTGAGGAAACCTTAAAAGGTGCATTACCACAAGATAATTTTTATAAAAACTTGCCAGATTGGAAAGGTGAAAAAGATATTAGTACCAATAAAATAAAGGCCATTGCTCTCTTACGCAATCGATTAAAGCAAACAATGACTGATAATGTAGGTATTTTTAAAACTAAAAAAGGGCTTAAAAAGGCTGACAATCTTTTAGAGGAAATTTATAATGAAATGCAACTAATCTATCATGAAAATAAATTGACTCCTGAACTGAGTGAACTCAGAAATATGGTAAGTGTTTCGCATCTATTGATAAAGCAATCTCTTCAAATAAAAGAAAATAGGGGTGTATTTTATAATCTAGACAATGAAAACTGATTTTTTTGAGCAAAATAAAGCCCGCTTATCTCAATTTATTGCCAGTGCTTTGGCTGAAGACATTGGGTCAGGTGACCATAGTGCCAATGCCTGTTTGCCGGTGAAAGCCCAAAAAAATGCTCAACTTTTTGCTAAACAAAAAGGTATTGTTGCAGGAATTACCTTAGCAGAAAAAATTTTTAAGCACTATGACCCTACATTACAATTTGAATCCACCCTTGAAGAAGGTGCTGCCGTAGAAAACGGTAGTTTGATTTTTGAAATTGCTGGCAATGCTAGATCCATTTTAGCAACCGAACGTTTGGTTTTGAATTGTATGCAGCGAATGAGTGGTGTTGCATACAAAACCAAGCAACTACAACAAATGATTGCACATACTCAATGTCAACTTTTAGACACTCGAAAAACAACCCCCAATTTTCGCTTACCTGAAAAATGGGCCGTTCAGATTGGGGGTGGAATCAATCATCGAATGGGGCTTTATGATGTCCTAATGATAAAAGATAATCATATAGATTTTTGTGGTTCGCTAAAAAAAGCGTTAGAAAAAACAAAAAGCTATTTAGAAAAAAAGAAGCTTAGTCTTCCTGTAATAGTTGAGATTCGATCAACTAAAGAATTACAGCAAGCTGCAAAATTTCCTTGGATTAGTCGTCTTCTTTTAGACAACCACACTCCTACTCAACTGAAGGAAGCCTTATATTTTTTAGATGGGAAATTTACTACAGAAGCTTCAGGAAACATTCAAGCAAATACCATTATTCAAATGGCTGAAACTGGAGTTGATTATTTATCCCTAGGTGCACTGACTTATAATACTACTATTTTAGATATGAGTTTACAAGCTAAAAACGAATAGTAGTGATAGAAATGGAACTAAGATGCCACCATTATGTGGGGGTTAATTTCTATATTTGTGTCAATTCATTTCAATGAAATACAAACGTATTCTATTAAAACTAAGCGGAGAAGCACTCATGGCAGAGCAAGCTTATGGTATTGATCCTAAACGCTTAGAGTCTTATGCCAATGAGATTAAAGAAATATTTGATATGGACATTGAAATTGCTGTCGTGATTGGTGGAGGTAATATTTTTAGGGGTGTTTCAGGCGCTAGTGAAGGGATGGATCGTGTGCAGGCAGACTATATGGGTATGTTAGCAACTGTTATTAATGGTTTGGCGTTACAATCAGCACTTGAAAACATTGGAGTACCCACTCGGTTGCAGACGGCACTAAAAATAGAGGCTATTGCAGAGCCCTATATAAAACGAAAAGCGACACGGCATTTAGAAAAAGGGCGCGTGGTCATTTTTGGATCTGGTACAGGAAATCCCTTTTTCACTACAGATTCTGCAGCGGTTCTTAGGGCCATAGAAATCGATGCAGATGTCATTTTAAAAGGAACACGAGTTGACGGTATTTATACCTCAGATCCTGAAAAGAATAAAGAAGCTATAAAATTTGATTCGCTCTCATTTGATGAGGTGCTCAAAAAAGGGCTCAAGGTAATGGATACTACTGCTTTTACGCTGAGTCATGAAAACAAGCTACCTATCATCGTTTTTGATATTAACGTGCCAGGCAACTTATCAGAAATAGTTCAAGGAAAAAATATTGGCACACGAGTAGATCTATAAATCAGATAGACAATGGATGAAACCTTAGATTTTATTGTTGATACTGCTAAAGAAGGAATGCAGCAAGCTATTGATCATTTAGAAAACGAGCTCTTAAATATTAGAGCAGGAAAAGCAAATCCTGTAATGCTGTCGGGTGTAAAAGTTGATTACTATGGAACACCCACGCCTATCTCACAAGTAGCTAATATAAATACTCCAGATGCAAGAACACTCAGTGTGCAACCTTGGGAAAAAGCTTTATTAGCAGCTATTGAAAAAGCTATTTTAGTGGCTAACTTGGGCTTTAATCCTATGAATAATGGAGAAACTATAATTATTAACATTCCACCGCTCACAGAAGAACGCCGCAGAGAGCTAGCCAAATTGGCCAAAAATGAAGCTGAAAATGCAAAAATTAGCATTCGTAATGCTAGAAAAGAAGCTAACCATGAACTCAAAAATGAAGCCCCCTCTGAAGATGTATTAAACAACTATGAAATAGACGTTCAAACACTAACTGATTCCTACAGTTCAAAAGTGGATGAACTTTTTAGTGCTAAAGAAAAAGAAATTTTGACCGTGTGAATCCAAACGGTCTTGGATAATGAAATATAGAAAAAAAAGAGATTTTTGGGGACTTGTTGCAAGAACCATCCTTAGAAATCGAATCATTATCTTACTCGCAATTGTTGCCACTACCATTTTCTGGGCCTCTGAATGGAAACATATTCAATTTACTTTCACAGAAGCTAATCTTCTTCCAGATAATCATCCTGAAAACATACAATATCGAAATTTCACAGAGAAATTTGGGGAAGAAGGAAATAGCCTAGTTTTTGCAATTCAAGACTCTACGCTTTTCACTCCTAAAAATGCCATTGCTTGGAAAAATTTTAATCAATTTCTTGAGAAACAAACTGAAATTGACTTTGTGCTTTCAGTCAACAATATTCTAGAAATTGTTAAAAATGAAAAAGCCAAAAAAATAGATTTTATTCCCCTCCCCGAAGTCACATGGCAAGACTCTATTGCCATTAAAAAATTCAAACAAAAACTTTTTCTAGAACTACCTTTCTATAAAGGATTACTCTATGATGAGAGCACTGAAGTGCTTCGCACAATTGCCTTTATGAAACCTGAGATTGTCAATACAAAACAACGCAAGGATTTCATTTTTGAGACTCTTATTCCTGCTGTGGAAACCTTTGAAAAAGCAAACAATTTGGATGTTAAAATTTCTGGCATGCCCTATGTCAGAACCCTAAACGCCCAGAATATAGTAGATGAAATTGGTTTATTTGTTCTTGGGGCTACCCTCCTAACAACTTTTATTTTTTTTCTATTCTTTCGATCTTTTCGGGCAACATTTATTTCTCTAATAGTTGTAGCCATTGGAGTTATGTGGGCCTTTGGAGTATTGGGTTGGTTGCGCTATGAAATCACTGTTTTAACAGCGCTTATTCCACCACTGATTATTGTTATTGGTGTACCCAATTGCATCTTTCTAATTAATAAATATCAGCAAGAAGTAGCCAAACATGGTAATAAAGCAAAATCTTTACAGCGAGTCATCTCAAAAATTGGCAATGCAACTTTGATGACCAACCTTACAACCGCTTCGGGATTTGCCACTTTTATTTTAACTAATAGTAAAATTCTAAAAGAGTTTGGTGTAGTAGCCTCTATTAATATCATTGGTGTGTTTTTATTATCCCTATTCATTATTCCTATTTCGTATAGCTTTATGGTAAGGCCAAAGAAGAAGCACCTAAAACATCTAAAAAATAAAACGGTAGAAGCCTTTGTGAAATGGATGGAAGGTTGTGTACGCAATAAAAGAATAACAGTGTATTTAGTTTCTTTAGTTGGTCTGGTGTTGGGTATAGTGGGTATATATCAAATAAATATTTCTGGTAGTCTCATTGAAGATATGCCAAAAAATGCCCCTTTTTTTAAAGACATTCAGTTTTATGATCAAAGTTTTAATGGGATTGTACCCATGGAAATTTGGGTAGATAGCAAACGTAAAAATGGAATTATAAAACCTGCCACACTAAAACGTATGGATAGATTACAGAATACAATTAGTGAAATTCCCGAGCTGGCTCCTCCTTTGTCTATCGTCAATGCAGTTAAGTTTGTGAAACAAGCTTACTACAATGGTAATCCCAATTATTATAATCTTCCTACTGCCCAAGAAAACCGATTTATTTTGCCCTACGTAAACAATAACAAAGTAAAAAATCCTTTATTGGATAGCTATGTTGATAGCACTGGGCAACTGGGTCGAATCACTACATACCTAAAGGATGTGCCAACACAAAAAATGGAGGTCATCCAAACAGACTTGTTGGAAGCCATTGAAAAAATATTCCCAAAAGATCGGTATCAAGTAAATATTACTGGCAAAGCAGTTCTCTTTTTAAAAGGAACAAAATACCTAATTAATAATCTTTTCTTATCACTTTCATTAGCTATTTTACTTATTGCCCTATTTATGGCCTTTTTATTTCGCTCTTTTAAAATGATTGTTATTTCTTTGATTCCTAACCTATTACCTCTCATCATTACAGCTGGTGTAATGGGATTTTCTGGAATTCCACTCAAACCCTCAACTATTCTCGTTTTTAGTGTAGCATTTGGAATATCCGTGGATGACACCATTCACTTTTTAGCTAAATATAGACAAGAATTGATTTCTAATGGATGGAGAATTAGAGCTGCTGTTTTTGCCGCTTTACGCGAAACTGGAATTAGCATGCTTTATACTTCAATTGTTCTTTTCTTTGGTTTTTCTGTTTTTCTTTCTTCAAATTTTGGAGGGACTAGGGCCCTAGGAGGACTGGTTTCAGTAACCCTTCTTATGGCCATGCTCGCTAATTTAATCTTATTGCCCTCTTTACTTATTTCACTTGAAGATGCAGTGAGCAACGAGAAGGTAATAAAACCTTCAAAAATAAATATTCTAGATCCATAAGCGTTCCAAGGATTTTACAAATAAAACTATCTTTGTATTCAAATTGGAACACATGATATACACTAAAATTAGAGATATTTTTAGTCAAGAACCTAAGGAACAAACACTAAATGTCAGGGGATGGGTGCGTACCTTCAGAGCATCGCGATTTATTGCTCTAAACGATGGTTCCACTTTGGTAAATTTGCAATGTGTTGTAGATTTTGAGAATTTAGAGGAAGCCCTTTTAAAAGAAATAAACACTGGTGCTGCACTCGCTCTAAGCGGAAAATTAGTGCCTAGTCAAGGGGGAGGTCAATCATTAGAATTACTAGTTGAAAAACTGACGCTCTTGGGAAGCTCCAACCCTGAAAAATTCCCTATTCAACCCAAAAAACATTCTTTTGAATTTTTGAGAGACAAAGCGCATTTGCGTATTCGGACCTCCACTTTTGGAGCTATTATGAGATTGCGATCAGCCCTTGCATTTGCAGTTCACGAATATTTTCACAAAAAAGGTTTTCATTATGTACACACACCCATCATAACAGGAAGTGATGCTGAAGGAGCGGGTGAAATGTTTCGTGTTTCAACACTAGACCCTAAAGAGCCTCCTACCAATTCGGACGGAACAGTTTCATTTAAAGAAGATTTTTTTGGAAAAGAAACTCATTTGACGGTTTCGGGTCAATTAGAAGCAGAAACGTATGCGTTAGGGTTGGGTGAAGTCTATACATTTGGTCCAACCTTTAGAGCTGAAAATTCAAATACAGCTCGACATGCCTCAGAATTTTGGATGATTGAGCCTGAAATGGCTTTCTATGATTTGGAGGATAACATGGATTTAGCTCAAGATTTTATTGTTGAAGTATTGCGTCAAGTTAAAGAACGCTGCATTGATGATCTCACTTTTTTAGAGCAGCGCTACACTCAAGAAGAAAAAACAAAACCGCAAATTGAAAGAAGTGAAATGGGGTTGTTAGAAAAAATTGAATTTGTTATCAATAATCCCTTTCAGCGAATCACCTACACTGAGGCCATAGACATACTCAGAAATTCAAAACCCAATAAAAAGAAAAAGTTTCAATTTCCAATCGATTCATGGGGTGCTGACCTGCAGAGTGAACACGAGCGTTATTTGGTAGAAAAGCATTTCAAATGCCCCGTTATACTATATGATTATCCAGCAAAAATAAAAGCTTTCTATATGCGCTTGAATGAGGACGAAAAAACAGTTCGAGCGATGGATATTTTATTCCCTGGTATTGGAGAAATTGTGGGAGGATCACAAAGAGAAGAACGTTTAGAAATTCTACAAGCTCGCATGAAAGAACTCAACATTGATCAAGAAGAATTGTCGTGGTATCTAGACCTGAGACGGTTTGGGTCAGTTGTACATAGTGGATTTGGGCTTGGCTTTGAGAGATTGGTCATGTTTCTAACAGGAATGAGTAATATTCGAGACGTTATACCCTACCCAAGAACACCCCAAAACGCAAGTTTTTAAAATGCTAATCGTATTTACGCTATCTTTACTTCTAAAGACCTGATTTCCAAATGCTCAAACAACAGCTCCAGTTAAAATTAACTCAAAAACTTTCCCCTCAGCAGATTCAATTGATGAAGCTAATTCAGCTTTCTACGTTGGATTTGGAGCAAAAAGTACAAGCAGAAATAGGAGAAAACCCAGCCCTTGAAAGTGGTGTAGAAGAAGATGAAAAGGGGTTTGATTCTAATGATGAATCCGATTTTGACGATACTTCTCAAATTGATGGAGGTGATATAGATATAGATCAATATTTGAGTGATGATGAAATTCCGTCTTATAGACTTTATGCCAATAACTTCAGTCCCGATGATGATGAAAACATGAAGCCAATTAGCGGTGGAATCAGTTTTCATCAATTTTTACAACAACAAATAGGAAATCTTATTCTAAACGATGAAGAAATTGATATCGCAAACTTTTTAGTTGGAAGTATAGATGAGAGTGGTTATTTGAGAAGAAGCAATGAAGAGCTCATCGATGATTTGGCTTTTACTCAAAATCTTATGATCTCGGAGGCACAATTGGAAAAAGTGCTCAGGGCCGTGCAAGCACTAGACCCTCCGGGGGTTGGAGCCCGCTCTCTCAATGAATGTTTGTTATTGCAACTAAAAAGAAAGGAGAAAGATCGTCCTGAAATTTCTAACGCCATAGCTATTTTAGAAAAAGAATTTTATCATTTTTCTCACAAACACTATTCAAAATTACAAGATCGACTAGCCCTTTCAGAAGAAGAGCTAAAAAAAGCCATCAAATATATTTCAAAACTAAATCCAAAACCTGGAGGAGCTCTTTCTAATGTAAATCAAAACACACATGTTGTCCCAGATTTTATTTTAACCATTGAGGATGGAAAACTTGAAGTTACTTTAAACAGAAGAAATGCACCTGATTTACACATTTCTAATGCCTACAAAGAAATGCTTTCTGGGTACCAAAAAAGTAAAAATAAAAATAAGTCGCATGAGGAAGCAGTCATGTTTATCAAACAAAAATTAGATGCTGCCAAATGGTTTATTGATGCTATTGAACAACGCAATCAAACTTTATTTTTAACAATTACTGCCATTATAGAGTTCCAAAAGGAATATTTTTTGACAGGAGACGAGCAACATCTCAGGCCAATGATTTTGAAAGATATTGCTGACAAAGTACAAATGGATATATCTACTATTTCAAGGGTGGCTAATAGTAAATATATCGATACCCCCTACGGTGTGAAATTACTAAAGAACTTTTTCTCCGAAGGCTTAAAAAATGAGGAGGGTGAGGATGTTTCAACCATAGAAATTAAAAAGAATCTTAAACTACTCATAGATGAAGAGAACAAGAAAAAACCACTAGCTGACCAAGCTTTAGCTGTTCTTCTAAAAGAGAAAGGGTATCTTGTGGCCAGACGAACTGTGGCTAAATATCGAGAGCAAATGGAAATCCCTGTGGCTCGTTTAAGAAAAGAATTATAAGTCTATAACAAATAGAATATGAGACCTACCTTTAAAGTTTTGAACTCATAAGGGTAGTTTCTATTTTCAATGGGAATGGGTTTGATAGCATGTTGGAGAGGGTAGGACACATAAAAATTCCATGTGTTGAATCCAAAACTTATAAAGGCATCTGAATGAAAGCGATTGAAATAATTTTCTTTAAGCCTCTCTTTTGGAATATCGACTACTTTAGACATGAAATTCCAACATAATTTTAAACCTCCATATATACGCCAAAAATGATATCGGGTTGGTGTAGAAGTGCGCCAACGTAAAACAAGAGGCAACTCTATTGACTGGAGGCCTAGTTTTGCTTGAGTTGCATTATCCTCTATAGACCTGTCGAAAAATAGTAATTCATTGTTGTTGTCATTTTCTTGTGTTAATCCTGTGACAATACGTTGGGTTTGATAACCTACACCTGCAGCTAAAGCCCATTTCCCATTTTTTGTGAGTGGAAAATCTCGAACCATACCTAAATGAAAATGACTTGAAAGTCCTGTAGGGTCATCTACCGAGTTTGCATTGATCAATCCCATAAAGGACACACCAAAATAGAATTGGTCTTCCCGGTAAAAAGTAGATAGTAAGTCGGGTGATGTTTGAGCAAAACTGAATGAACCTAGAATAAAATATCCCCACAGAAGAAGTATTTTAAAGCGATTCATCATGCTCAATATATTAATTAGAATAAAAGTAGGAATAAAAAATGCCTCACTAAGAGGCATCTTCTAAGATTTCACTCTATGTTGATCAATTCATATTTTGAGAATAGTCTCCAACACGAGTAGTATAATTGATTTTTAGGGCGTTCACTTTTCTCAACTCCTGTTTGATGTCAGTGATAAGTCCCATTTTAGTGTCGCCATCCACCTTGAGCGAGGTGGTTAAAACGTTTTGTAGTTCCTGTCTTTTTGCTGCTCTTTCAGCTAAAATAAAAGCACCCACTTCACCAACGGAAGCGAATTTGTCATTTAACTGAATTTTTGCAGAAGACCCATATTTATCTTGGTAGCGACTCGAAGGCTTACCAGCATATATATACATTACACGATCTTTTTTGTCAAGTTTTTGAATTTGATCTGCAGCTGGTAAAACATTTACTACCATCAACGTACTGTCACGCATTACCGTGGCTACCATAAAGAAGAATAGTAGCATAAAAACAATATCTGGCAAGGAGGCCGTAGATATGGCAGGCAATTCTCCAGACTTTTTCTTTTTGAATTTAGACATAATCTTAATTAACTGGTTTTACTTGGTTCTGCTTCAGAAAGTTTCTGTGGGAACATTTTTTTTACTTCATCTAATTTCGGACGTAGCTCATCTCGAACTTCTTCAGACGTTCTAGGATCATTGTATTTTGAATTAGCTTCGACAAAATTCATTCCCATTGTTGGGTTTAATCTTAAAAATTCGCGATTTCTTAATTCATTATAAGCTGCAACAAGCTCATTTTGAACAGCTATATATATTTTATAAGACGTTTCACGGTCATTTTTCAGAGAGATGATAGCTTTATCAGGATTATCTGAAGAAGAAGGATTTTTCTTTCCTTTACAATAGTTGCAGGCTTCTTCGCCTTGACCTCCACCATTATCTAAAAATTCTACAGCTGTCGAACGAAGTTCATCAACCTCCAGTAACTTTTCTTCTACTAAAAGTTGATTGTTTTTGTTTACTACAACGGTAAGGATATTTTTTTCCTTTATAATGGGCGGATCAATCTGGTCTTCCATCGGCGGTAACTTTCTGTTGAGTCCACTATCTGTTTCAATGGTGGTTGTGACCAAAAAGAAAATTAACAGCAGAAAGGCTATATCTGCCATAGAACCCGCATTTACCTCAGGTGCTGATCTCTTTGCCATAATTTATTTATTAAGAATTTTTTTTACTCCTGAAAAGGCCATAGATAAAATAGCAACAACCGCTAAAATGTAAAAGGTACGGATGCCAGCACCAACCCATCGTGAGCCAGAAGCTGAGAGGACTTCTCCATCTTTAAGTGGTGTTTCCACCCCTGATGAAAGGGCAAAACCAACTCCCACTACAGCAGCAAAGCAGCCAATAAAAATGAGTGCTTTTTTAAGTTTGTTGATGTCTGATGCTAAATTCATTGTGGAGAAAATCAATGTTACTGCAACTGTTACGGCTAGAATAGCAATTGCTAATGACACCAATGGAGACACTGAACTAAGGTCTCCCATAGCAGCTGCCATTTTGATTTCTTCGTCTCCAGCCCCTATAATTCGGAACAAAAAGATAACACCTAATAAACCGAAAACAGCACTTATTATTTTAATAATATTTTGAATATTCATTGGAATAGCTGTTTAGAAATTATTATTTTTTTTGAGCGACTAAAATATCGATTAAGGTAATAGAAGCATCTTCCATATCATTTACGATACTGTCAATTTTAGCTACGATATAGTTATAAAACACTTGAAGTATAATCGCTACAATCAAACCAAAAACCGTTGTTAAAAGTGCTACTTTAATACCACCAGCTACAAGAGAAGGCTGCATGTCTCCAGCGGCTTCAATTTTGTCGAATGCTTGAATCATTCCAATTACTGTTCCCATAAACCCTAACATGGGTGCAAGTGCAATAAACAATGAAATCCAAGAGACATTTTTTTCTAGCTGTCCCATTTGAACGCCACCATATGCTACAACCGCTTTTTCGGCACTCTCAACCCCTTCATTCATTCGGTCTAAACCTTGATAGAATATAGAAGCAACGGGACCCTTGGTGTTTCTGCAATATTCTTTGGCTGCATCAACACCTCCAGAAGATAAAGCATCTTCAACTCCTTGAGTCAATTTTTTAGTATTAGTAGTCGCTAGATTAAGGAAAATAATTCGCTCAATGGCGATGGCTAACCCTAGAATCAAGCAGATTAAGACGATTCCCATAAATCCTGGGCCGCCTTCAATAAAACGTTTTTTAAGTTCTTGTGTGAAACCTGCAGGAGCGTCAGCTGCATCTGCTTCAGTTTCTTGTACTACACTAGTTGTCACGACATTCACAGTAGTAACTGTGGTAGCTTGAACCGTGAAACTTGTTATCATACACACAGCTGTAAGGGCAAAGAGTAATTTTCTCATTTTTGGTAAAAGTTATTTCTAAATTAAAATGTTTGGTTAAAGATAAAAAAAAAACAATACGATACTTTTTTTTTGAACATACTCATTAATTTGATTTATAAAATTGAGTTTGTCATATCACTAATGTGAAATTAAATTGTTGTTGTAGCAAGTTTTCATTAATTCGTTTGACCAAAAAGGAGTTATAGCTAACAAAATATATATTCACCTAATTTTATATGCTCTATAATGTTGCTATGACACATTATTGAGAACCATTAATCATACAGATGATGAGAAATTATATTCTAGTGTAAAAATGAAGAGATATGAAGGCAATTGATAAATAAAAATGGATTTTATGCTCCATATGGGTCAACTTTGCTGGAGCTGATACTATTGAGAAAATAATTTTTGACTTGTAATAAGCCTCAAAGT
>OZSS01000678.1_pt1 | contig 16343 bp, 17 predicted proteins | sample 1779911 | NCBI WGS metagenome assembly OZSS01 (sample SAMEA2603589, study PRJEB24840) | metagenome | biome: Water; feature: Photic zone; material: Seawater sample | place: Mediterranean Sea | collected 2013-11-12 | depth 10 m | reverse complement strand
GTACTGGACTATGAAAAACCTGGACAAACGCGAATCTCTTAGTACGCACGCATTTGGCTGCGGTCTCAAGTACCTGGAGCAGTGGTTCTCTGGTCCTCTTTACACTGCAATAATGGTTCTTCTCACCGATCTTTCGTCTCTAGGGCATGGTAGCGGAGACTTCGATCTTGATAAAGCGCCGACGTTTCTGAAGCAGTTCATCACGCCCATGATCGGGCGGTGGGCTGGCGATCGAGTCATTTTCAGCGGTGACTACACTGAAGCCCTAACTCTAAACCACGGTGACGAATTATTCGAAGACATCTCCGACAAAACTGCTCTATCGATTTGGGCAATGGTTGCGTGTGACATGATCGAGTGCAACGATGTCACGATTGTGAATATGAAAGACAAAATTCTCGAATTCCTGAATGATCAGGTATGTAATGGAAAGTCGTGGGAAAACGAGAAGAGTTTGAAGCCACTGCTGACAACTATCGATAAGCTTGCGGAGCAACAGCTCAAGACGACGGCGGAGCGCAACGCGGCGCTTCGCGGTCTTACGACGACGGTGCCTGCAAAGGGCTATTCTACGGATGGTCATGTTGGAAAGAAGAAGAAAGTGTCGCAGGCATAATGGTCGCTGCACCCAGCAACGATAATGCCGTCACAACAACAAACATGCTTTTGATAGCTCACACGCGTGTGTCAAAATTATCACATTGTACTCATGTATATGACGATTGATTTAACATGTAGCATAAAACTCAATTTCGTTTGAGAGTCTCATCAATCAAGATGAATTTATAAGGATGTCCCGAAAAGAGTACAGTAGATTTGGAAAGTGTGCTTTAATGCTTCAATTTCCTAACAAGTTTGGATTACAAACAAACGTATCCTTTGAATGACACACATGAACGCACAGGATTTACGCATCACTGCGTTCCTTGTAATGGATGCTTTCCTTACAATTTCGTTTCCCTAGCTTGCACATGCTTTGAATACCTTCGAATGTCTGTATTTTAATTGATCCTTGCGCCCAAACACATCCGCAATATTTGCATGCTCTTGCACATGGTAGTAACTGGTTTCGATGCAAATTTCGTCGTACATATCGTTCATTTTTCATACTTTTGGATGCACTTTTCTGTTTGCATTTTTTGACATAAAGTTCAGGCAGTTCAATTTTCATGAATTCTTGCATTACATGATTGATTTGTCGATCATGCTCAATTTCTTCAATGAGATTTGATTGATATATACACGTCATACTATCATAGTCTGAATTTGAAAACAAAATCAAAACTTCGAGATTTTTTAAACGCAATCTGTCGTATCCATAGTCTGATATGTTGGCGATAAGTTCCATTTTCAAGTGTCGTAGCGAATAACACAAAATTGCAGCATAAATTGGAAAATGATCATGGAATCCTTGAAACTTTGAAATACTAGTTTCGTCCTCGAATTTGGTTGCAGGAAAAGAAGTAGTCGTCGATACTATTTTCAATTTGTTCAAGACTTTTGTCGTTGAAAGCAAATGTAGTAGGCAGGCAGTTTCATGAATGCTAAAATAATCACAATAGCTAATATTAAGATGCTCCAAAGAAGTCGCCTTGAGTAAGACATTCGATAAAGCATCTATCTCACGAAGTTCAACATTATGTGAAGATATATTTAGTTTGCGAATACGGGAAGAAGATAAAGCTTCAGCGAGCATGTCGAATTCTTTTTTTGTACTTAAAGTATTTTTGCAAGATACGGCAAACAAATTGTGATTCATCGGTAAACAAATGTCACGACATACATTTGACATCAGATTTGACCATTTGAGTAATTCATTTGACTGTTGCTCAACCTCTGATCGTTTTCTTTTGAACTGAACAATGTGTACACTTCTGGATATGTCATCTGGAATAGCAGGCACATAAACGGTTTTGTTTCTGATCAATCTATCAGAAACTTTTTGATGACTTGATGTATTCAACCAAACTTTCATATCACTGTCATAGAAAGAGAATTTCCATGTAAACGGATTCTTGTAAAGTCGAACATGACCCCAAAGTCTGCACAAGTATTTATCCTTGAGGTCTTCAATGCTCACCCACACACAATCATCCATATCATAGCTCGGAATGAAAGAGCCTTTTGATATTTTTTTGACAAGTTCACCGTCAATACAAATTCTTTGATCGCATCCGAATAGATGTTTGAACAACATACTCAATCGCGTGCATACGCATCCAGCTAATCTTCGTTGAATATAATTCTGTGGCGAAGCACCGAACATCAATGAGATGTGCGATAGTATGTCATCGTCCAAATCTAAAATGTGCATCGGAAAAAATTTTTTGACTTTTCAAATTTTTGAATGAGCAAACTAGTGTACATTGATTGTATATTTTACGCGTTCTACATGTCGATTGACGAACTTTGTCGATTCAGAATCACGCTCGACTACAGCAAGAAGAATGAAAATCTTCATATTGATTCAAATTTAAAGAGAAATAAAACGCACCGACAAGGTATACATAAACTTGATTCAACTCTATTCGAAAATTAGTCCGATTTGATTTGGAACAAAGGAGTGTATCGAACAAAGAATAACACAATAAGTCAGTGACCTTAAGCTTATTTATTCAATGTTTGCGAATTGAATGATGAAGCAATCTGTGCCGAGCTTGCATGACATGATCTGCCACAACACGACAATATGATTCGTTTTCGTATCTTTTGCACATGTAATATATTTTTTCACACAAAAGAATCGTATCCATATGGCAGCATATCGTCATGAGATGCAATAAACCTTTTTGCATTTCATTACGTGTATCTTCACATAACTCGTATAATTTGAATAAATTCACATAGCTCATCTGCTCCATAGTGTTATAAGAAAGAGAGTTAGCCCATTGAGGTTGCTGTCCTGCCAAAGTGTCAAACAGAACAGTTAACAATTGAATTGACTCATCACATTTGGTATTGATGATGAATTGTGAAATTTCCATAAACTTGCGCATGAATTCTTCAAAGTATGCGTTCCATTGCTCAATTGAATGCGTCATATATCGCAAATGGAAATCTTTCTGCTGCCGTATCATATCAATATGAAGCTGAACATACTCGGAAGAAAATTGAGAGTCCATGGTCGAAAAAATTTCCGGGTTGACGAAAAATTTTGTATTTATGCTTGATACGCAGCTCAATGAAACATTCTCTCGCATCTCAGCACAAGATCCGAATGACTATGAAATAGACATCATGAATGATGCTACTGTCATATTTGAGATCATGTCAAATGATTCCAAATACGACTTGTTCGAATATGAATTCTCAGAAATTCAACAACAAGAAAATATAGCATTGATACTACTTGAAGTTATGCAACAACAGAGTTGTTGGAACATCGATAGAATTTGTCTAATAGACATTCAACTGCAGCAAATGCAATTATACTTGCAAAAAATGTTAGAATGACAAGAAAGAGGGGTATCACAAGCAACCAAATAAAGAAGCTTCGAAGCTCCAAAACGAACAGCCATTTCGGGTAACTCAAGCCTGGCCTCTGGAATTGCAAAGAGGTCGATGCACTACCCGCCGTCGCCGTCGAGATTACGATTAGAAGGTGGAGACTCTACTTGGACCCGGACACGTCCCTAAACTGTGTCCCGACACGCGACGAAGTTGCGAGAAAAGCCAGGATTGTGAACGCCGCGCGAGGGATGTGCCTTCTTCCGTCTACTCCAAACTCGCAGCCTTATAAACCGAGGCCAGGCAAGTAGCCGATGGTCTTTGCGCATCCTGGACCCACTGGTCGGATCGCAAAGAGGCGCCACGGTGGCATGGTCGTGGGTCAACACCGATGGGTGCCATGGTCTATGTCCACCGTCCCTCTAGCCCGGGGCCCGTCTCTGACGGGGGATGTCGCGCGACATGAGCTCAACTGCGTTAGTCGAAGCAAAAACCGTGTCCGGACACACAGTTCTGGCAGAACGCGACGTGTAAACTAAAAAGGTGACCGGTATCTGGTGTGTCGAGCGTAATCTCGGGTATATATAAAATGAATGATCTCTCTCTCACATACTTCCTCTACTGTATGTACTTCAATAGTTCAATCATCTCTCATTAAAGCCGTAAAGTTTGATACCTTGACGATTAAATGCATAAATGACATCTTGTGCAGTGATTGTTTTGCGTTTTGCATGTTCAGTATATGCAAGACTATCTTGCACGACATTTTCTAGATACGACTTTGCAACTCCCCGTACTTCTTCATAAATCCTAGCCGAAATTCTCTTCACACCACCACGACGACAAATACGTCTTATGTTGGACTTCTTGATGCCAAGCATAACATCTTTTGGTACTATTTTGTGACGCTTCCCTTTAGATGGTAGTTTTCCTCCTTTCCCACTCAATATCGATTGAGACATACTTTGAGATACTGACGATTGAGGCAAAGCTGCAGGCTGCTGCGACGACATATCCGACATTTTGTTCGAAAAAAAAATTTTTTGAGATGGCGAAGCAGGGTGTATTTTCTGTGCTGCAGGAGTTAGGATGCAGTATTGACGAGGCAGGTGAGATTAAGTTCGCAAATGCTTTCTTTTCCGACAGACTGCGTGATTCTTTTGGCGTCTTCGCGTTCAACGGACGCGTTGCTACATACCGCATGATACCCATTGCAGAATGTGACAATTATGGAAAAAGCGACTCCACATTTTATCACGATATGCAGAAAGCCAAACAAGCGGTAATTAGAGGTGAAGGGGTAGTCATTGTTGTTTCCGCAATCATAGGTGACGATGCTTACACTCACTTGACATATATTTCATTCGAATCACCACTGCAAGTAAAAGCAGGCAGTGCATCTTGAAATGTCGGTAACTAATTGTTGTGTAGTTCACCAAAAATAAAGATAAAGATGTATGCAAAACTCTGATTGAATCAACATATTTCTAACAACAATACATAGTATATAGATTCTATTCTGTCTTTAATCTAAGTATATCGGCTCTGTCATACTAGTCATCGTCCTCATCCTCGTCATCTTCATCTTCGTCACCGTCATCTTCACTATTAGAGTCATCGCTATCACTGTCGTTCTCACTGTCGTCACTGTCGTCACTGTCGTCACTGTCGTCACTATCATCACTGTCATCTTCATCATCGTCACTGTCTTTCTCATTGTCTTTTTTCTTGTTCTCGATATCTGCATCACCTTGTGTCTTCATATAGTGTTGGTGTTCTTTGGTTGTTTCGATTTTGCTCATCAAACGATCAATCAAATCTTTCTTGGTACCACTGATATGAAGCTTGTTCTTTGCACAGCATTCTTTCAACATCTTTTGATCTAATTTGTTGAAAAAGACAATGAGAGATATCTTTTCCGAATGATCAGCGTTCTGTTTTCTTTTGCTTTCACCATTGCCTGCTTTTGATGATGTCAATTTTGTCGATTGAGTTTTAGCGTCTTTCTTTTTTTCCTTTTTTTTGTATAGGTCGTCGTTTTTCTGCTGTGCAGCATGATTGCATTCCTCCGCACTATCTGTCGTCATGTGGTGATATATATATTTGGATTGTTGTTTGTCGTAACCTTTATATGAAAGCTTACGTCGTTTGGCTTCTTCATCGTCAAGTTTCGTGAGGAATCCACGATATCTATCGTCATTGTGTTGCTCTGATGAATACATCATTGCTTTCTTGTTTTGAACATGTGTATGCGCTCGCTTCTTCACCTCACGACGAAGAGCAACACCTTTCAAACCAGTCTCTTTTTCAACTGACTTGAGTTGAGTGTTTACAAAGTTGAGGAATTCGTCCTGAAAGTTGCTGTGTTGATCTTTAGACTCGTAACTAAGCGCAGTCTTTCCTTCAGTCTTTGTCTTTGACAATGCATCTTGTGCATCGTGATATTTGATGATGGAATCATAATCGTTCATTGATTGAAAAAAAATTTTTTGCGACAAATTTTTGTTTGTATTCATGAAGAAATCAAAGATTCACAAACTGAAATCACAGTCTCTGCTCAAATCGAACGGTGAGACAATGCCGAATATTCAAGCCAATGCGAAGCGAACGAAAATCGGTAAGGTCACCAAAAAAAAAGCAAAGAAAAGAGAGCAAACAAAGCTTTGCATATATAAGGAAGGAGGAGAGGATTTTGATAAAGCTGCTGATTCAATTGCAGAAAACAACGGTCTTTCCTTGGAGCAAGAAAAGGAACACTTCCAAAGGCCGCGCCACATGAATGAGTGGCATGAGAAACAAAATAAAAATCAATCAACAGAAGGTGCAAAGAAAAAGGCAGGCCGTCCACATAAGCCAGGTTTGGACTTTCTTGTAGCAGAGTGCGAAAAACGCGGAATACCTACTTATACAAAAAGCTCAAATGTGTTAAAACAACGTTTGAAAACGTTTTTCATCAGAGATTATGGAGAAAAAGGATGCACTACATCTACAAGCATTTTAGAAGAAACAAAAAGTGCTAATTCAAGTCCTTGTAAACCTTTACATATGTCAGCTCAAGCTTATGTTGACGATTATTGTCAAGGAAAAATAAGCAATGCATCTCCGGAATGGGTTGCCACAAGTAAGAACTCTACGAGCAAATGGATGAAACCAACTATTTCCAATTCTAAATCAAGCTATATCATACGATGGGTCAATGCTGCTTAATCTGAAATTGCAATTCGCAGCTGTATGACCGTCCCAACGTTTGCAATATGAGCACATCACAAACGGACATTTTGTACTAGAATGCGCACCTTGACATTTTTTACACACCAAGTCACGACGACGATTCGGGTGAGGTTTCGGGCATCTGTATGATGTACAATCGCAGAAATCGCAAGAAAGCATTGTTCCATTGCCATGATAAAAGCTGCATTGAGATATTTGTCTACAATGCCAACCAAACTTACATTTTTTGCCAGGAGCTGGTTTCGCACAGTATTTCCTTTTCAAATTAGTGCGATGTATTTGTTCAGATGTATCACTTTTCATCTCTTTCACACTCATCGAAAAAATATTCAATTTTCCACAGTAGCTTACGCGCCGGCTTCAGTCATGAGCAAACTGAAGCGCGACTTCAGACTCACTTTCTGAGTCACTTTGTTCTCTTGCCCACACATTTTTGACAACACTTCAAGCGACAAATGCGGCTGTTGTTGCGGTGGCGGCAGCACTGGGTGTGGTCGCGTGAGCGGCAGGTTTGTAGCTTTTCAATTCCCATTGACTGTCGCCCCAGATCTCACGCTGCTCCAACTCTTCCGCCATGCGCTGTCTAAACTTCAAAAAACGTTGATGGGATGCCTTCATCTCGTGGCTGACATCATCGCAAGTATCAACAGTTTCGGAGACCGGTATGATGTACTCCTTTGACTTTTTCGGCGATGTATCATCTTTGTATGGATTATGTGGACATTCATAGAACCCGTTTTTTGAATCAAGCCAATAGCAGTAAACCTTACCCCTTGTACTTTTGTATATATCATGTGCCGTCTCACATGGATACATGAAGAGTCTTGCCTCATTCTTAGCTTGAAGTCGTGCGTCGTCGTTCTCTGGCGTGCATTCTTTCATTTGTTCATCAGTTTCTTCAAAGTCAACCTCATCAATTTCAGTGGAGGACGTTTTCAATTTTGAAAACTCGTTTGTTCTGTATATTTTTGTTGGACGACATTGAACTTTGATAGTGTAGATATTGAATAAGGTACTGCGTTCCGTTGGCTTCCAAACACCATGTTGATGATCCCATTCATGATTTTTGCGAGCGCGTCCTCTTGGGCGGGAGTATTTCATTGAAAAATTTTAATCAGAAGCCGAAAAATTTTCGGCATCGCAGTTGCAATTTTTCATCAAGTGATGCCTCCATCTGAAGAGGAGATGGAAGCGATGCTGCCGCATGGCGCAAAGATCATCAAGAAGGATTCGCTCGTAAATGACGACTTGTACGCGCGTTTGATCAAGCAGCACAATGTCAAGAAAAAGCACAAGAAGACATTTTCAACGTCAACTGTGTCTGATGTTTTTCAGTTTCAAAATCGTCTCGGACTAGGTTCGTCAATTGGATGGCGTTCGAAAATGGTTCAAAAGAAATACAGCTACAGTCACCCCAATGATACAAAGCACAAAGAAGATGTTGTCATCACGAACACTGACAACTCTGAGAAGATAACGTGTGTCTGCAAATTCTGGAAGATGGGTACATGCTTTTACATGAACTCCCCTGACCAATGCAAGTATTTGCATTCGTCGGTAACGCAAGACAAAAACGACATTGAAGAAGAAGGCGACTTCAGCATTTACCTTCAAAATGTGCCTTCAACAATGACCATCCAAGATCTTGAATCACACGTACAAGGTCTAGCAAAATTCAACAAGTTCTTTATCTACCCCAAATCTAACAAACCTGACGGCTCTCGTGCGGCTTATATCCATGTCACGCGCCGCAAGGATGGCGAAGAGGTCATCAAAAAACTCAATGAAAGCAAAGAAGGCATCAAAGCAATGTGGAACAAAATTCAACCTCAACCAAAGCTCTCACAACCTTCTCAGTCGACTTACACTTCAACGGATGTACCAAGCCTTTCAAACAAAGCTTGCAATCAGCCCGCTGACGACAAGGCTAATGAAAAAAGCACAAATGAAGATGATGGAACGGTCTGGATGACGCAAACACGACGCAAAATGAAGAGTAAAGCTCGCAATATTCCTTCTGACAAAAGTGCACCTGTCTTGAATGAAGAGAACAATGTCGACAATGCGATAGCTGAAGACAATGCTGAGGAGGTAGAGGAGAACGCTTGGCCAGTTTTGCCATCTATTCTGAACTCAGCTGTGAAAAAAGAAGAAGCTTCCCAGGCAAATGACGCAAATCAGACTGCTGCTACAAACCAGAATGACAAGCAGCGCAAGCTACTTCTTTCAAAAGAATTCAAAGGACGCAAGTTGACTTTTGAGAAAGACGAAAAGCGGAAGGCAGACGATGGTAAATGGTACTCGGAACAAGAGTTCTATGATTACTATGAAGATGACTATTTGTTTTTTTGGAATCGTGCAAGTCGCGATTTGAGCAATAAAATTTGGACTGAGTGCTTTCAATCGAATCCTGATTTTGACGACAAGCAAATTGAAAAAGAAGAAGACAAGAGACAAGAAAACAAAGATGATTCAGATGTAACGAAAGTTGCTAAAGTTGACGCATCAGACGCAAACGAGGCAGACGAGGCAGACGAGGCAGACGAGGCAGACGAGGCAGACGACTCAAATGATGAAGATGTTTTCGGGGACGACGGAAAATATGCATATGCTTACAAAAAGCATATTATGGCTCACATGCATTGAAATCAATCAAGAGCTTCCTATATCATGGGCAATGGAGTATATCCACTGTGAAATGAGAAAAGGGGATGTGTTGAGTGTTCCGTTTTTAGTAAGCAGCGTCATCATGCGAATGTGTAATTGCTCAAAAAAAGAGAATGTGTACGGCAACAATTTTTATAACATGTATGCTTGAGTGTCATCTGCAGCTTACTACCATCATTTATCTGTTAACATTGCCTTTCAAAAATTACTTGCCATTTGCAATATCAGCACGAGATTTGTTGAAGTATGTGCGAATCCTTCGTGTTTGATTTGTCAAATTGGTAGAAGTTACTTGTCTCGTGATTTTGTGAGTTTTCACAACAATCACAAGAAAAAACACACTTATAGCAGAAGCTGATAATGCGTAAATTAGGCCAGCTAAAACTTCATTTTCGTGAGAAGGAGATATAGATAGGACAGCGATTTTTAGAAACTCAGACCAGGCTTCACCGAATACTAAGAATATACCGTAAATTGCTCCTGTCGTTATCATCATTCCTAAATCTGAATCTGATGCGGCCTGTCTTAATGTATCCATTTTATTATTATATATTATTTTTTGTCTGCACCTCGATCATCCCGTCATCTAAAATGTGTTTCACCACGCATCTAGCTTGTGTCTGATTTGCCAGACACGCTTCTCTAATTCAGGAGGGTGCGTGACTTTGTCAAGACCTAAAAGTTTTTCGAGAGCTTGACAACGTGGTAGCAAAGCACCATGACAAATTGAATTGAAAACCGCAGTCTCGCACTCGGCGAGAATTGTTGATGCACGCGGTGCTGCAATAGATGGAACTGACATGCCAGCTGAACAAGCGGCTGGAGTGGCTGTAGACAGCGATTCCTTCATACCCACTTCTTTTCCAGAAGCGTCATCTAAGTTGGATTCGACAGCTGAAGCTTCCGCGTTTTCTGACATATAGCACTCCGCAAGATTATCTGGATTGTCGACCATCTGATCGCTTCTGTCGGCGGCGGCTTTGGCGGCGACCTTCTTCTTCCATTTTCCATATCTTCCCCCGATCTGTGTCCTTATGCCCTTTTCGTCTGTGCAGTGCGCGCCGAACGGGAAGTAGGCCTTGTCGCTTTTGTGGTAGAAGAGCGCTTGAAGCTTCTTGCTGCCCTCTCTCAGGTAGCCCCACACACCAGCGAATTGGAATTCGCCACGCGGCCCCATTTGGCCTCGCTTCTTCTTGCCGTAATCGAGGTAGTGCGGCTTGTCGCTCGGAGCATCGGCACGCAAAACGAAAATTGCATTCGTCATTTTGTTTTTCAAGTCATCATTGTGAAACTCATTCTCATATTCTTCAATATTGACATCCCCTTCGGATGGTGGGACTGTATAAGGCATCTCGACCAGTGGCACGGCGCCATGATGCGCAGATGAAGGCAACTCTTCGTCTGATTCTTCCATCACTACTTCCACTTCTACTTCAATAGCGTCGTCGACTGAGTTGACATTTGATGATTCCTGAATGTCCTCAATTTCGTCATCGCTATACGCTTGCACATCGAGGATTTGTTCGTCATTGTTTTGTTCTTCAACATCATTGTCATCATTCTCTCCATATTCAATGTCACGACGCTCGCGTAATTGATAAGCGTTGTTCGTTCGCTTCCAATCAGTATTCTCTTCTTGCCAATTGAACCAATCAATCCAGGCTTCAGTTGGACATTGAATGAGTGCCGTAAACCATCCGTCGTCATAAACATCTTGAATGATGCTTTTTGCCCATCCAAAATGTTCGACATCAACCCAAATTATCATGTCAGCACAGACAGACCAATCTTCAGGTGGTGGAAGAATAGAAAAACGTTCCCAGTCGTTTGCTGATCTATTGTTATTAGCGTATTTTGCAACTGCAATGGCGGCTTCAACATTTGAAGAGTAGGAACCAAGATGAATTTTTTTTTTTGAAGATCCTACTTCGACATAGAATGGTTGAACATAGTCGTAATTTCTGAAGTTGAAATCTTGATTCGAGATCATCTGTTTGCGTGCATAGTTCTGCACATTGACATTAGCATAGCCTGAAAAATTGTGCGCTTTACGCAATCGATATCCATTGACTTCTATGGGCAGCTGGTTGCGCAGAGAATCCAAGCCGTCACCTACATGGAATAGACCATCAAATTCCAATCGATCACGATATGATCTTTTCCTGTGTCGAACCGGTTTCTCAGCCTTGTATAGTTTCATGAGTTGTGGTGCGCTTAAACCTCTTCCTTTATTGCGAGCGCAGAACTTTGTGTAATTACTTTTCTTTTTTTGTAACTTATTCTTCCACTTCTCTTTCAGTAGTTGTGCTTCAGAGATCTCACAAGATTTGAATAGTTTCATGAGATCCATCGCATTAAGACCACGACCACTGTATTCTGCGCAAAATGCACGGTAGCAACCTTTCTTTGCTTTCTCTGAAAATGACAACCTGGCAGTGCTTGTACGGCTCATTCTATCCGAAAAAAATTTTTCACAAATTTTTCAAATTTTTGCGTTCACTGGATTACCATGTTGTGTGCATATGAACTGAAACGTTTGGAAAACATACAGTCGAATGAAGATATGTTGATACAATTGGGTCTTGCAGAACCAAAGCCTACAGCATCAGAGATGATGGTAAAGAAGAAAAGTAATCACACTGTATGTGATAGACATGACAAAGATGACTCAGATCATGAAAGGACTTTACCAACACGTATGCAGCCAAAGCGCGGCAAAGGTCAGAAAAGAAACTATTCAGTGGACTACGATTATGATGAGTTGGATCGCTTGGAAGAACTAATCAAAATCAAAAAAAAAAAGAGCACTTCACGTGACACAAAACGTCCAAGATATTATGCTGATGAAGATTTCGAACCTAAAATCAAAAGGTTCAAGATGAAGTCTGCGACAAAGATTAATTCGGCATCTTATCAATCACGAAATGTTGAGAAGCGCTTTCCACAGCAGCAAAGCAAGGTGTTTACCAGCAATGTCAGTTTCAGCAATTCTACAGAAATACAAACGCATCCTTGCATTCCGAAAATGTTCCAGTTCGGATTTGTGACAAAACAATTGAAGAACGCAAATTACGACGAAAAATATGTTCGCGCTTTCCAACAGTATTGCGATTCCAATGCATCAAAACGTTTCGGTTCAAAGATTAACAACAATTCACAGGTAATGTACAGTGATCTCGACATTGTCATGGTGGCGCAAGCGATTACGAACAAAGATGATTTGTCTTCATACGATCAGCAACTATGTCAAAAATACATTGATGCTTGTTTTTCATTCACACCTTCTAAACATAAACTGGCTCAATACGATCCCAAACGGTTCGGTGTCAATCCATTGGTCATTTGCAAATCATGCAAATTACCATTTGCAATCAATGCAAATGCACAGATACGCTCACATGTCTGTGAACATGCACCTCCAACGATTACTTTGATTGGTTCCAAGACTATAATTATTCAGGTTGGGGAATGTTTATATGTGGAGCAGGGAGCATTCACAGATGATGACAGTGATGTCATAATTACATATACTTTGAATGGTTTGAGTGTGGACACTATCGATACAAACGCACATGGCGTTTACACGGTGAAATATAATGCAACTGATTTCAAAGGCTATTGTGCGAAAGAAATTCAACGCAATGTGTATATAGAGGTACCAGTCTGATGAAGCCGTCAGAGTCAGAATCAAAAGTCAGGGTGGTAATCAGAGTCGTCATAGTCGGGCGTTCTATCTATCATGTACGTAGGCCACCTAGACGGGCGTATGTTTTGTGCAGTAACATCGTATACATAGTGCTCGCATGCTAGGTGAAGTAGCGGTAGAGCATTCGCAGAAAAACGAAAATCCGCCCGTAATTCGCCCAAGATCATCTTGCAGTCGCGTGTAAAAGCTGTAGACCACTTTGACTGCTGCAGCTCATAATCCATGATAAATCTAGGCTCGTAGTGTCGACTCGTGAACGCACGCACGATATTGCTTACCATCATACACGCAGTTAACGACGCGGGAGTCAGGTAAGCTGCAATGAGATCAAAAACTTCATCAGACAACAAATAGATCATAACAACCAATTCCAAAATTTTTTGGAAAATGTCGATGATGCCAAAAATTTCTTTCAGAGAACCAATGGTTTCACATCAAAAAGAATTCATACCAGCACCATGGGTGACGAATAGGACAACGGCAATAACTCGTCAAAGTATCAGAATCACATTGGCTATACAAACGACAAATATGGTCACAAAATGTATCTGTATGAAAAATATGGATGACAATTCACGTTGTGCTATATGTGGTATTCAAAACAAACGACAACGCAAGCGAAGTCGTGAATACATATGTGACAATTGTTCACGGGGTAATCCTTTGTCTCAAGTGGCATGTCGTATATGCGGAGAAATGGTACATTCAGTATGCTATTCTGGACGTCCATTGTGCTACGTCTGTGATGAGTCACAATCACAATTGTGCAAATCATCTCTTGCGTGTGATGAAGTTGGATCTGAATCAATGTCGCGATTGCATAATGAAGGCTTTGCAGTGCATCGCAAGGCATTCAAATTGAGCAATGATTGTATCCAATCCATCCATAAGTCACGTTTCTTACCAATATTCAATGGAATAGATGAGAACAATTCACTTCTTTACGATGGCAAAAGACTCATGGCTCAGGGTGAGTGGGGTACAGAGTTTCGTCGCACATTGAAATCATTCTTGAACCAAAAAGGATACATGAATTCTGCAAATGGAACGAAAGAATTGAAGGATGCGTATGCTCTGAAGAGTTTAGCTGGATGCCAAATGCAACCTAAGCACGCCGATTCTGCGATAGAAGAAGGTTTACGAAAATGCGAACCTTCAGATGTCCCTCTCGCAATTCTTTATGCAATTGAAGATGAGACAAAGCTGAAGATTTGGAGATTTGATTATGATCATCCCAGTGTCGTGATCTTAAGTGCAGGCGACTTAGTTATATTCAGAGGCGACACTGCTCATGCTGGTTTCAAATACAATTCAACGAACACTCGTCTTCACGCTTATATTGATTCAACTGTTCATAAACGCATCAAAGGAAAAACTTACATACTTCTTGAAGATCAATATGTGAAAACAAGTTTGACTTCATGAATTATTCTTGCGTCTTCTGAAGCTTCGCCACTTGTTCGTCTGCAACATTGCAATCATCATCTTGCTGGTTATCGTCTTCTTGTGAATCATCTTCATGTTCATCACCCTCACGTTTGCTTCTCCATTTTGTGTAAAGTTTTCCATCATACTTCATATCGTTCCAAAAGTTTCGATCAGTTTTTTTTTGAACATACTCTATACATTCTTTTAGTGTTCTAACCATCACGTAGTCATCTTTATCATTTTTCACCTTGTAAGATCGAACTTTACTTTTGACGGAACCATCATCATTTTTTACAATATTGTAATCGATATGAATGCTGTCTCCTGCATGACATGTCATCCATTTACAAGCAGCATCATGAGCAACTCGAGAAGGTATTGTACCAATTCCTGTGATGTACACTGGTTCAACAATAGATCGTTTGCGTTTTGTTTGACCTTTCGTATCTTTATCAGCAATTTGATAAAGCAATTCGTAATTCACTTTGTGTTTTCCGTAATCTAATTCTCGTTTCATTCCAACATACATTATCGTATGTGTTTGATTCGTTAGGGTTCCTAAAACTTGTGTCATGTCATCAATCGAATCCGAAATTTTCAATGTGAAAAATGAATAGTTTGGAAAGTTCGTATTATTACAACAGCTCGTGATCATATCGTTGATTGGATAGTATGGTTGATTGGAGAGTTTGACATTTGCTGCTAAAATCAAAACGATATGTTGTACACATTGTCCATTCAAAACAACTCCAATTGTTCTATTCACATCTGAATGTCTTGAATGAGATACTGGTAGTGAACATAACTGATAATGATATCCTTCGGGCTGTTGCAACTGTAGAATTTCTTTTGATTCCGGCGAAAGTGAAAGAGAGCAAATGTATGTAGCCATAATAAAAATAAACCGAAAAATTTTTTTTCCGAATGTCGATTGATCAGATCAAACACAATTTTCAACGAATCATCCTGATTTTGGGAGAACAAAACGCTTGTTTCAAAGTTTCAGACGTGTTGAAAACTATGTGTAATTGCAAGGTTAAAACACCTGATCAAACGGTCACCTCTTTGATTAAAACGATAAAAAAACAGGATTCATCCAATCAACAACATATTGAACATTGCGTGAAAATGTTTGCTGACTTTTTAGAAGACAACAAAAGAGCAGGTCAATGCAAACGCAAACAAAGTAAACTTTCATGCGATAAAGTTCATTCTAAAAATGTCGAACGAATGATACAAAAAAAACCAAAAAAACACGTTGCTGTCGGAGGAAGCAGTGATGAATCCAAATCAAATTGTTCTGATGCTGATACATTCCAAATTCGTCTTGATAAAACACTCGCAATCAGAGGTAAAACACAAAATGGCTCTTTAGAACGCAAAATCAAGCGTTTGCTTGATTCTATTGAAGAAGAAGAACAGATGCCATCACAATATGATACAGTTGAAGATCGTTTGAATGAACAACTTACATACAGAGGAGAAGTTTGTGATGGTTCTTTTGAAAACAAAGTCAAGCGTTTGCTGGATTCATTAGATCAAGAAGATTCTGAACATGAAGAGACGATGCTTCCTCATGATGCATATGATGTATTCGCAGTGAAATCGCATGAAGATTTGCTTCAAAACGCTTCAAGCATCTGACGACAATAAGCATGACGACCTATATTCCATAATGTAAAAACTGTGAGAGGAATGATTTTGTGTTGTTCAGGAGTAAATTATGTAAGGTTATTTGAAAAGGATTGATTCATATCGAAACATTTCACACATCTTTTCTTTTTTCAAAATGCTCCATGCCAGGCTCGAACTGGCGACCTTGCGCTCATAAGACGCATGCTCTAACCGACTGAGCTAATGGAGC
>OZSS01000675.1_pt1 | contig 16371 bp, 19 predicted proteins | sample 1779911 | NCBI WGS metagenome assembly OZSS01 (sample SAMEA2603589, study PRJEB24840) | metagenome | biome: Water; feature: Photic zone; material: Seawater sample | place: Mediterranean Sea | collected 2013-11-12 | depth 10 m | reverse complement strand
CATGCCTTGCGCATACCTTCCTTGGATTTTAAATTACTCTGGTAACTTTTACATGATTGTAGTTACAATACTGAATATTGAATTTATCAGAAGATCTATTTATGTAATAAAAGAAAATAAAGATTCAGAAAGAGGTCTGTTTGTGTACTCAATTTTTTATTTGAGTATTTTGTTTGCGAGTATTTGTTTTGATAAACTCATTAGTAATTTTATGATAGGTTAAATATGAAATCTAATAAAAATGATAAATATATTAGAACATTCTACGAAAATAGAAAATCGAAGAATTTTGCTGTTTTAGGAATAATAATATTTATGGTTGTTCTTTTCTTTTTTATTACAATTTTAAGAATGGATGTAACTGCATAAATGTATTCAAGTTTATCCAAAAAAAATAATAATTCTCTAAAGTGGGCATTCTTAATTGTTTTTTTTATGCTTGGTTTATCTTTTGCCTCTGTTCCATTGTATGATTTGTTTTGTAGAGTTACTGGATATGCAGGGACGGTTCAAAGGGCTTCACTAGCTCCAGGATCAAATGGTCAATATAGAAATATTCAAATAAGATTTGATTCAAATATATCACAAGAACTTAATTGGGAATTTAAGGCCCCTAAGAAAGAAATCATTGTTCAGCCTGGTATACAACAAGTCATTTACTATACAGCAAAAAACTTGTCGAACAAACCAACAACAGGAACAGCAGTATTTAACGTATCTCCTCCGAAAGCTGGAAGTATTTTTATGAAAGTAGATTGTTTTTGTTTTGTAAAACAAACACTCCAGCCGGGAGAAGAGGTTAAAATGCCTGTGTCATTTTATGTTGACCCAAGTATAAATGACGATGAAAACACAAAAAACTTGGAAGAGATCACTTTGTCATATACATTTTTTAATGCTGAAACATAGTTTATAAATTAAAAATTTTTTGGATTGAGTTGAATTAGGTTATATAAAGGTTAATTAAGGAGAATGAAATGAGTGGCGAACAAAAACATCAATATCACTTAGTTGAACCAAGTCCATGGCCTGCATTAGGATCTGCTGCTGGTTTTACCCTATTTCTTGGTCTTACATTATATATGCATGAATATCCATACTCAATATGGGTGTTAGGTGCAGGTTTGTTTATGGTGTTAGCTACCATGTTTTATTGGTGGAGGGACATTGTAAGAGAAGCTGAATACCAAGGTCATCATACATCTATCGTCCAAATTGGTATGAGATATGGCATGATTTTTTTTATTTGCTCTGAGGTTATGTTTTTTGTCGCTTTTTTTTGGGCTTTTTTTGATTCAAGTTTATATCCTGATACTGGTGTGTGGCCACCAGAGGGCATTGTCGCTCTAGACCCATTTGATCTACCTTTAATTAATACACTAATATTACTATTATCTGGTTGTACAGTTACCTGGTCTCATCACGCTCTTCAACATGATAATAGAAAAGATTTTATAACAGGTCTTGTTTTAACTGTAATTTTAGGTGCAATATTTACAGCGGTTCAAGCATATGAATATCAGCATGCTACTTTTGCGTTTACTGATGGAATTTATGCTTCAACATTTTATATGGCTACTGGTTTCCATGGATTTCATGTATTAGTTGGAACAATATTTTTAACAGTTTGCTTATTTAGAGGTCTTAAAGGTCATTTTACTGCTGATCATCACTTTGGGTTTGAAGCAGCAGCTTGGTATTGGCATTTTGTTGATGTTGTTTGGTTATTTTTATTTGTTTGTATATATTGGTGGGGTGGTTGATAGGTATTCATAATACTTGTTAAAAATAAGGTTTATATACAAATAATGAAAATACAATTTAAGCCAATGTTATGGCCATCAATATTTTCTATATTAACTTTTGCTATTTTAATTAGTTTTGGCACTTGGCAAGTAAAAAGATTATTTTGGAAAGAAGCTCTGATTCAAAATTATCTTACGCAAAGTCAATCTAATCCTATAACTGATCCTGCTGAACTAGAAAAGTCTTCAATTAATGAATTTAAATCCATTGGTATTTTAGGTCGTTTTATGCACAGTAATGAAATTTATATTACTGGCAAAACTTACGAAGGTAACGCTGGATTTCACGTGATAACTCCATTTATTATGGAAAATAACAAAATTGTTCTTATTAACAGAGGTTGGGTATCAGAAAGTTATAAAAACCCTGACAAAAGGAAGTTTAGTCTTACCAAAGGCTTAGTAAAATTAAAAGGAATTATAAGATATCCACAAAAGAAAGGTTATTTTGTTCCAGAAAATGATGGAGAAAATGGTTTTTGGTTTACAATTGTACCTAAACAGATTTTTGACTTTATAAATATTATCTCGAACAAAACAATTAATGATTATTATATTGATGCTCTGCGTGTTGGTGAAAAGCTGACACTGCCTATAGGGGTAGACGGTGAACCTAAATTTCGCAATCAACACTTATCATATGCAATAACCTGGTATGGTTTAGCTTTATCTCTTCTATTTGTGTACTTTTCATATCACGCGTCATCTGGAAGATTAATATTTAAAAAGAATAAACGAAATGGATGATTATATTAAATATTCAAGTACAAGAGGAGGAGATGTTTCTCTTTCATATGAAGAGGTTCTTTTAGCTGGCTTAGCAAGAGATGGTGGGTTATTTATGCCAGAAAAATGGCCAAGTTTTAGTCATGGTGACTTAAAAAACATGAAAGGACTTACTTATTCAAAGTTAGCTACTAAAATTTTAAAACCTTTTATTCAACCTTTTTTGGATGAGGATGATATTTCAAATATATGTGAGTCTACTTATTCAACATTTGGTAATGAAGTAGCTCCTTTAAAAGAGCTTAAGGAAAACACATACATTCTTGAGCTTTTTCATGGACCCACACTAGCATTTAAAGATTATGCTATGCAATTTTTATCCAGAGCATTTAACATAGCGCTAGAAAAAAAGAATAAAAGAGCTGTAATTTTAGGTGCAACTAGCGGTGATACTGGTTCTGCCGCTCTAGAGGCATTTAAGGGGAAAGATAATATAGATATTTTTATACTTTTCCCGCACAAAAGGGTATCAGAAGTTCAACAAAAACAAATGACCTGGATAAATCAAGACGGAGCTCATGCCTTGTCTGTGAAAACTGATTTTGACGGGTGTCAGGCAATTGTTAAAGATTGTTTTGAAGATTTAAATTTTAAAGATCGTACATCACTCTCAGCTATAAACTCAATTAATTGGGTTAGATTATTACCTCAAATAGTTTATTATTTCTACTCTGCGCTTAGAGTAGGATCTCCTGAAAAAGAGGTGGTTTTTTCAGTGCCCACAGGTAATTTTGGAAATATTTTAGCGGGATGGATGGCAAAAAAAATGGGCCTTCCTATATCTAAGCTGATATGTGGCTCAAACCAAAATGATATACTTACCAGATTTTTTGAAAATGGTATAATGAAACGAAAAAATGTTTTTCCTTCTTATAGCCCAAGCATGGATATTCAAGTTTCTAGTAATTTTGAGAGACTATTATACGAAATAAATGATAGAGATACAAATTTAGTCAAAAAGCAAATGAATGAATTTAAAGTTGATGGAAACTTTCAAATTACTCAAGTCCAACTTAACAAAATAAATAATTTATTCGCAGCTTTTAAGATAAATGATTTTGATACTCTTAATATAATTAAAAAGATCTATATTGATCACAAATATATGCTCGATCCCCACAGCGCGATAGGTTATGGCGCTGCGCAAAAAGCTATTGAACAAAAAATCATTTCCAATGATTGTCCTATAATTTCTCTTGCTTGTGCACACCCTGCTAAATTTCCACAAGTTATAAAAAAAAGTATTGGTATAATACCTGAATTTCCTCTGCATTTAGATCAAATTATGAGTCGAAAAGAAAACTTCAAAATAATTGATCCTAATTTAAAAGATGTTCAAGAATATATTATAAAATCTATGAGAATGTTATGAGTGTAGAATTTAAAACTCTTGATAATGGTATAACAATTATTAATGATCAAATTGATGTTGAAAGTGCATCTATTGGAGTTTGGATAGGTGCAGGCAGTTCTAACGAAAATAATGATGAATGTGGAATTGCCCATATGTTAGAACATATGGCTTTCAAAGGAACCAAAAATAGAAATGCCGAAACAATAGCACGAGAGATCGAAGATGTTGGAGGTGATATCAATGCTTACACTAGTAAAGAAGTTACTGCTTATTTTCTCAAAGTATTGAAAGAAAACGCTGCATTAGGAGTTGATATACTTTCAGACATTATAAAAAACTCAACTTTCCCTAAATATGAAATTGAGAGAGAAAGAGGGGTTATAATTTCTGAGATAGGACAATCTTATGATGCTCCAGACGATAGAGTATTTGAAAATTTTACTAAAACTGCTTTTAAAAATCAACCAATGGGAAGACCCATTCTTGGCACTAAAGAAACTGTAAGTAGTTTTAAACAGTCTGATTTAAAGTTCTTTCTAGATTCAAATTATACTCCAGAAAACATGGTTGTCTCTATGTCTGGAAACTTAAATAAGGATCATTTATTTAAAATCGTTGAAGAAAAATTTTCAGAAATCAAAAAAGGTAATAAACCTAAAAAAGTCATCACTGAATGGACTTCAGGATTTATTGCAGAAGATAGAGACTTAGAACAAACACAATTAGTATTCGGTGTTGAAGGTCTAAAAAACATAGATGTTGATCGTTTTTCTCTCAGAGCGCTTTCAATTATACTAGGTGGTGGGATGTCTTCGAGGTTGTTTCAAGAGATTAGAGAAAAAAGAGGTTTATGTTATTCCATTTTTAGTTTTACACAGATGCAAAATTCTTCTGGCGTATTTGGTTTTTATGCTGGAACTTCGCCTAAAGATGTTGATCAATTACTTGAAGCAAGTTTAATAGAATGGAAAAAAATAAAAGAATTCATATCCTCTGAAGAACTTGATAGAGCAAAATCACAAATGAAATCTGGTTTTATAATGGGTCAAGAGAGTAACAGTTCAAGGTCAGAATATTTTGCAAAAAATATGATTAGTTCTAGAAAATTGATAGAAACTAAAGAGGTTATAAGAAGTATAGAAAATATATCTATTTCTTCTATTTATGATTTATGTGAAAAGTTGTTAAATTCTGCGAAACCAGTTTTATCTGTTATAGGACCAAACGCCAATTCCTTAAAAAAATTAGAAATTTCAACAATACTAAATTAAAATAACTACTAAGCACTCCCTGAATATGATACTAACTTACTTGGATCCACTCCCATGTTTTTTAAACATTTTTTCCATAACGAAAATTCCAAGTGATTATGAAATATCAAATCTTTACTTGAGTTACTTATGATCCAAGAATTTTCAAGTATTTCATTGTCAAGTTGTCCTTGATCCCAAACTGCACATCCTAGGAAAATTTTTGCATATTCTGGAGATTTATCTTTTGAAATATCAATTAAGATTTCTTTAGAACTAGTTATCATTACACCATCTAAAATATCTTCAGATGTTTTATATTTTTTTTCATTAGAATGTATAATAAAACCTTGATTTAGATGGACAGGACCACCAAAAAAAGTAGGACTGGATTTTAAATTAGTCACTGAATTAATTTTCATTTTCATTAAAAACTGGGATGTGTCAAAATTATAAAGTGGTTTGTTTAGAATTAAACCCATTGTAGCATCCTTAGAATGCTCACAAATCAATATAACAGAATCCTGAAATCTTATGTCTTCAAGTCCTGGAGAGGCAATTAGCAGTTTACCTAACAATCCTTGATCCATAATTGTAATTCCAATATATTACTGACAATTCTTATAATAACCAAAAAGAAATAATGTACAATAAACTAGTTAATTTTAAATACTATAAAGTTTTAATTTTGTTGTTATCTCTAACTTTAATTAGTTTGACTAATGTAAGCAAATCTGTCTCTAACATCTTAGTTTCTAATCAAAACACTGTGACTAATGAAAATTATGATTTTGTTAAATTTGATATTTTATTTGGTAAAATATTTGAAACCAAACCAACAAAAATTCTTATAGGTTTAAAAGCAAACCTCTTACCAGAATGGAAAATATATTGGAGAAATCCTGGTGATGCAGGACTGCCTCCAGAAATCAAATGGGAAGCAGGAAATAATATCAAATCAATGAATTTACAGTTTCCAAACCCTAAAAGATTTAAGTTTTTCGGTATTGAGACATTTGGTTACGAAAATGAAGTAATTTTTCCAATAGTTATAGAACGGTTAAACAAAAACAAAAAAATATCAGGACAACTTCTATTTGAGGCACAAGTATGTGCTGAAATATGTGTTCCAGTAAGTTTTAATTATGATTTAAGTAAATTAACTAAAAATTATAAAAATAATTCTAAATTATCAGATATACTTAAATATAAGAGTAAAGTACCAAAAAATGTGGGACATAAAGATTTAGAACTTTTTTCATTTGACAAATTTGATAGTAAACTCAAATTAACTTTTATAAATAAATTAAATATTAATCCATATGATATAATTGTAGAAGATAATAAAGGATTTATTTTAGAAAAACCTTCTTATTCAAAAACTGGTGAAGTTTTAAATCTAACTATTAATTTTAAAGATAATAAAAATTATGAATTTGAATTTTTAAAATTAACTTTTCTTAATAATGAAAATAGTTATGAGAGAATTATAACTAATACGTCAAATTTACATAATAAAAATATATTAAACTTTAATAAAAATAAAATTTCAATTGGTGTTGAAATTTTCATAATTGCTTTAATTGGTGGTTTTATTTTAAATTTTATGCCTTGTGTTCTCCCTGTATTATCTTTGAAAATGGTACAATTAGTAAATCTAAGAACGGTAAACAAAGTAATATTTAGAAAGAAAATATTATTTAATATATTGGGCATATTAACATCTTTTTTATTGCTGGCAGTTGGTACTTACATTGTTAAGTCTGCAGGTGAAGTTGTTGGTTGGGGCGTACAGTTTCAAAATCCATCTTTTCTAATTTTTATGATTTTACTTACAGCTTTTTTTGGTTTCAATCTCTTAGGGCTATTTAATTTATTTTTACCTCCAAAAATTTTAAATATTCTCTCATATAGAGGTGAAGGTTTTTTAGGAGATTTCATTACTGGAATTACATTAACTTTATTAGCTACTCCTTGTACGGCACCATTAGTAGGTACTGCAGTTGGTTTTGCTTTATCTGGAGGGACTTTCGAAATTTTCTCTATTCTTTTAATAATGGGTTTAGGTTTGTCATTACCCCTAATTTTAATAATGTTATTCCCAAAAATTATATCAATTATTCCAAAGCCTGGTGAATGGTTAGTAACTTTTAAAAAATTTATGGCTATTTTTCTTCTACTTACATCGTTATGGTTAATTAATTTATTAATAAAATTAGAGACAAAAATTGAAACCAATATAAATAACTACTCTAGTTTAGAGATAGTTAATTGGGATATAAACAAAAATTTTTCATTACCAAACCAGTTGGCAGCTAAAGGAGAAATAGTATTTGTTGATATTACTGCTGATTGGTGTTTAACGTGTCAGGTGAATAAAGCCTTGGTACTAGATACTAAAAAAATATCAGAAATTTTTAATAGCAATAATGTAAAAGTTCTAGTCTTAGATTGGACTAAGCCGAACGAAAATATTAAAAATTTCCTAACTAAAAAAGGACGTTATGGAATACCGTATAATGAAATTTATGGTCCATTATTATTAAATGGAAAAATTTTGTCTGAATTGCTTACTATTAAAGAGATCCAGAAATATATTAATAAAGCAAAATAATTTTATTTTAAAACCCAGTGATATAGTTTAATTATACACGTAAAGAATTAATAGGAGTTTGAATGTCAACTAATGTAGGTAATAGTTTTCCTTCTGGAATATTTCTTATAAAAGATAGTGAGGGAGTAAAAGAAGTAAAAACTAAAGAGTATTTTAAATCAAAAAAAGTTGTATTGTTTGCTTTACCTGGTGCTTTCACTCCGACATGTTCTGCCAAGCATTTGCCAGGTTATAAAAAATATTATCAAGATATTAAAAATAAAGGTGTAGACATAATTGCGTGTATGGCAGTAAATGATCCACATGTAATGCGTGCATGGGGTATAGCAAATGAAGTTGAAGGAAAAATTGATATGTTATCTGATTCTGATTGTTCAGTCTCTCAGTCTCTTGGTCTAGATATGAATTTTGGAAGGATAATGGGACATAGGTCAAGAAGATTTGCAATGATAATTGAAGATAATGTAATCAAAATGTCTTTTGTAGAAGAAGTAGGTGCATTTGAGGTTTCTACTGCAGAAAATATTTTAAAAAATCTATAGTATTTTATTCTTTCTCATTCATAGCATTTACAGCCAATTTATCTGCAATTTCATTGTAATGGTTTCCAGAATGCCCTTTAACCCAAATCCATTCTATTTCATGAAGATTTACATTTTCATCTAGTTCAATCCAAAGCTCTTTATTGGAAACTATTTTTTTATTTGCAGTTTTCCATCCATTTTTTTTCCAATTTACAATCCATTCCGTAATTCCATTTTTAACATATTGTGAATCTGTATATAATTTTATCTTACTTGGGTATTTTATTGCTTTTAAAGCCTCAATTGTTGCTTTAAGTTCCATTTTATTATTTGTGGTTAATTTTTCTGATCCAGATAAATGTTTTTCATTATCCTGATAAATCAAAACAGCTCCCCACCCGCCTTTTCCAGGGTTTCCAGAGCATGCACCATCTGTAAAAATAGTAATTTCTTTTTTCATGATTAATTTTCTACATATTTAATATTTTTAACTAATTTCTTAAAGTATTTGTGTTTTGTTATATATTCTTCTGGATTTTTAGGCACAACATCAGCTTCAATAGGTGTATTTACCCAATCAAATAATCTTGTTAATAAAAAACGTAAAGAAGCAGCCTGGCACAATAGTGGTAAAAAGAATTCTTCATCTTTACTTAATTTTCTTTTAGAGTTGTACCCTTTAAGTAGAGCTTGATATTTTTCATCTTGAAAATTGTCTTGTTTATCAAAACACCAAGCATTAATAGCAATCGCCAAATCATATGTAAGTATATCAGTACATGAAAAATAAAAATCAATTACTCCCGTAATTTTATCATCAATAAAAAAAACATTATCAGGAAACAAATCTCCATGAATAAAACCTTTTGGTAAGTCATGTGGCCAAAATTTTACAAAAAAATCAAAGGAATTTTGTATATCTTTCATCAAGTCAGGTTGAAGTTTATCTAATACGCTCGCTGGTACAGCGGTACTGCAATTTTTAATTAATGTTTCCCAACCCTTAATAGAAAGTGAGTTATCTCTTTGAATTTTGAAATCTTTACTATAGAGGTGCATAAGACCCATACTCGAACCAACTTGATTACAATCTTCAATTGTTATTTTGTTTTTAGATTTACCTTCAAGGAAATTAACAATTATTGTTGGTTTCCCCCTTAATTCTTGAAGAAATTCGCTATTTTTATCACATATTGGTTTTGGACAATAATAACCATTTTTGTTTAAATGAAGCATTATTTTGATAAAAAAAGGAATATCCTTTATATCGACTCTTTTTTCAAAAATAGTGAGTATAAAATTACCAGTAGATGTTTTTAAATGAAAGTTACTGTTTTCTATTCCTTCTGTAATACCAGAAAATGAAATTAACTCACCAATATCATATAGCTTTAAAAAATCTATTATTTGACCCTCATTTAAATTTGTATAGACTGCCAATTCTAAATCCTAAAACTTATCGTAAAATTTTTGGTAAATTAAATTTAACATCTTCTTTTGTTACTTCATGATCTATCAAATTAACTTCAAAATCTTTTTTAAGTTTAGATATTAACACTTGGACTAGGGTCTCAGGTGCTGAGGCACCAGCAGTTAATCCAATATTAGGAGATTTTAGGGGATCAAATTTTTTTAAAAACAAATCAAGTTTATTTTCGTTGGGTATTAAAATAGCTTTTTTTACACCGTGAGATAACGCTACTTCTACAAGACGAACAGAATTAGAGGAATTTTCAGCTCCAATTACTAAAATGCAATCACATATTTTTGACATTGATTTTACTGCCATTTGTCTATTTGTGGTTGCATAACAAATATCTTCAGAACTAGGTCCTATAATATTTGGAAATCTAGATTTTAAAATACTCAAAATTTTACTTGTATCATCTATAGACAATGTTGTTTGGGTAGCAAAAGCTAAATTGTTTGGATTATCTACTCTAACTTTATAAGCATCTTCTTCTGTTTCAATCAGAGTAATATTATTTTTTGGAACTTGTCCCATAGTTCCAACTACTTCTACATGGTTTTTATGTCCAATTAATAGAACGTGTCTCCCTAAATTATAATGACGAATTGTTTCATTATGAACTTTAGTTACTAATGGACAAGTTGCATCTATAGAAATCATTTTTCTTTGTTTTGCTTCATCCATTACAGATTTGGCAACGCCGTGTGCTGAAAAGATAATTGGGCGGTCAGTTGGTGCCTCACTAACTTCATCAACAAAAACAGCTCCAATTTTAGCTAATGAATTAACAACGTCTTTATTATGAACTATTTCATGTCTAACATAGACTGGGGACCCAAATCTTTTAATAGTCTCTTCTACAATTTTTACAGCTCTATCAACACCTGCACAAAAACCTCTTGGTGATGCTAGATATAAATTAATTTTTTGTTTCTTCATAATTTATTTTTGATGTATTACAATCAATACGTCAATAAAGATTAGCCAAGTTACAAAATTTTTTACGTTTTTAGGATATTATGTATGATTAGATTTTTTATTATAATTTCATTTTTATTTTTTAACGGCTGTTCAACATTTAAAAAAGAAGTTGTTGAATGTCCAAAATTGATTTCACCTAAAAAAGCTGCTGAAATTGTTGTTAATTCAGAAAGTAACCTTCCTGTGTATTTAGGATTTAGAGGCGTAAAGAAATTTTGCTTTAAAGATGGAAATGATATTCAAATGGAGCTCTCTGTGAATATACGAGCAATCAGAAATGACACAACAAAGGAGGATTATGTTCCTGTCAACATTAGTGTAGTATCAATAGATTTAAATGAAAAAGAATTTGATAGGGATGAATTTAACTATTCTCAATTTTTATTAAAAGGGAGTAAAAAAGTAGATAGAGCTACTATATTTGAGTTGAAAGTTCCTGCTGGAGGACAGGTCTTACTAGGTATAAAGTAGTTATTTTAAAGTAGAGGATCTAATTTCGTTAGAAGATTTTAAGATTAGATTAATGTTTTCTTTTTTATCCAATTTCTCTTTGATGTAAGTCTTAGATGATTCAATTACTATACTACTAGTAATTTCTTTAATGTTTTTTATAGCCTCTGCTTCTAATGATAAGATTTTTTGTTTAGCTTGCTCTTCTTTTCTTTTTATCATTTCAAGGGATTTTAAGTTTGCTTCTTCTTGAATTTTCTTAGCAGTTTCTTTTGCATCTTTAATTATATTTTCAGCTTCATCAGAAACATTTTTTTGGTTTTGTAAAGCAAGCCTCAGTTCTTCTAAAGCTTCTTCTTTAAGTGATTTAGCTTCATTAAGTTCTTTTTCAATTAATAATGATCTCTCATCTAGTAAAGAAAGTATAGCTTTCTTTCCTCTTTTCCATACCAAAACAAAAAATAATATAAATGCAATTGCTACCCACGCTGTTTCATCAAAGTACATGCTATTTCTCCACCAATATATTTTTTGATGCTGTATTAATTGCTTTTTTACCCTCAAGCTTATCGTATTTTAGATCAGTTAAATTTTGAATGACTTTTGTAGTAAGTACTTCGGCGTTACTTATAACTTCTTTTACAACTAATTTTTGAGTGTCCATTATTTGTTTTTCAGCTTTGACAACTTTTTCATTTAATTTTTGATTTATGTCTTTTTCTTTTTTTTCTATATCTTTTTTTGCTTCAGAAAGAGCTTGATTTATAATTAATTGTGATTTTGATTTTAATTCTGTTTGAGAATTAATAATGTTTTCTTTTATTTTTTCAGTCTCTTGACTTGAAGTTTTAGCTTTTACTAAGTCATTTTGGATATTAGTTTCCCTGTTATTTAAAATTGATTTTATATTTGGAGTTACCAAATATTTCATTAAGATATAACCTATGATTAGGGATATAATAGACCAAAAAACAAGAGATGGATATGTGTTAAAATCTAATTGTGGGAGTCCAGCTTTACCATCATCAGCTTCAACAACATAAGAAGTATTTGTAAATAGTAGTACAACTAAGATGAATTTACGATAGTATGACATTTGTTATTCTTATTTAAGTGAAAATCTGCCTATAGTAAAATTACTATAGGCAAAATTAAATTTTATTAGAATGTGAATAATAGTAATAGTGCAATAACGAGTGCAAAAAGTGCAACTGCTTCTGTTAGAGCAAATCCTAAAATAGCTATTCCAAAAACTTCATTTTTTGCTGCTGGGTTTCTCCCAACAGCTGTAACTAATGAAGCAAAAATATTACCAATTCCAACTCCAACTCCAGCTAGGGCTATAACGGCTAAACCAGCTCCTATTAATTTTGCGGCATCCATTTCCATATTTTTTTTCCTTTCTTGAGTAATTTTAAATTTAGTAATGAATTAGTGTAAATGTATTGCATCATGAAGGTACATACATGTTAAAATACTGAAAACATAAGCTTGAAGCGCGGCTACTAAAAATTCCAGTCCTGTCAAACCAATAACTGCCAAAAGAGGTAACACAGCTCCTGCTTTTAAAATTCCACCTGCTGATCCCATCATTATTATGAGTCCAGCAAATACCTTCATCATTGTGTGTCCGGCTAACATATTAGCAAATAATCTAACAGATAAACTAATTGGACGGATAAAGTAAGAGATAATCTCAATTGGTATAAGTAGAGGTGCTAGGCCAATTGGTACTCCAGATGGAAAAAAGTATGTAAAAAATTTAAAGCCATGTTTTAAAATTGCAATAATTGTAACTCCTACAAAAATAATTGCAGCCAATGTAAAGGTAACTGCTATTTGTGAAGTAAAAGTGTAACTGTAGGGTATCATTCCAAGTAGATTTCCAAATAGAATAAACATAAATAAAGTGAATATAAATGGAAAGTAGGCTTGACTACCTTTGCCTGCATTTTCTTTAACCATATTTGCAACAAACTCATATGACATTTCTACTAAGGATTGAAATCTTCCAGGTATAAGTGCTTGCTTTCTTGATCCAAAATATAAAAAACAAACTGACCCAAGAATAGACAACATCATGAATAGAGAAGCGTTAGTGAATGATACATCAATACCCATAAAGTTGAGTTCGTATAAAGTTTTAATTTTAAATTGTTCAACAGGTGAATTCATACTATTTTTCTTTTTCGTTAAAAAATCCCATTTTCAAACCTTTGCCAGTCAAAACTCTCCAAAGGTTATATATCCCAGCTACACCACCTAATAAAAAAAATACTAATAGGAATAATGGAGTTGTATTAAACCACTGATCTATTGTCCATCCTAAGCCCGCACCAATTAGCAAACCTGCGAGTAATTCTGTTCCAACTCTATAGTAAATATTAAGCGAATCTGTATCTTTAAATGTTTTTTTATAATCCTTCTTAGCTAGTGCAACATCTATTCTTTTTGATAAATTTCTTTCTTTATTTAACTTGCTCATACTATACTTTCAAATGAAAACTATAAGCGTGCTTAAATTATTTTGAGCTAACAAATAAGTCAAGAGTTTACTTCAAAAACTTTAATTAGGCTATATCCTTTATTTTATTTGCTTGTTCTAAATCAACAGAAACTAGTCTACTTATGCCTTTTTGTTCCATAGTAACACCAAAAAGCCTATTCATTTTAGCCATAGTCAATCTGTGGTGTGTCACAACTAAAAAATAGGTTTCTGTTTCATCTACTATTTTATCTAATAAGTTACAGAATCTGCTAACATTACTATCATCCAAAGCAGCATCTACCTCATCTAAAATACATATTGGAGCAGGATTGCATAAGAAAACAGAAAAAATGAGAGATATGGCTGTTAAAGCTTGTTCTCCACCTGACAACAAGGAAAGTAATTGCATTTTTTTTCCAGGTGGACTTGCTAATATTTCCAACCCAGCTTTAAGAGGATCATCATCTCCAACTAATTTTAATTCAGCGTCTCCACCTCCAAAAAGCTCTTTAAAAAGATCCTTAAAGTTTTTATTTACGAGCTCAAAACTATCTTTAAGACGTTGTCTGCCTTCTTTATTTAATTCAAAAATTCCACTTTTTAGTTTTTCAATTGCTAATTCTAAGTCAACTCTTTCCTTAGACATCAATTCAATTTTTTGTCTCATTTCGTTCATTTCTTCTTCAGCACGTAAATTTACAGCGCCTAATGATTCTCTTTCATTTAATAATCTTTGAACTGTTTTTTCTAAAGTTTCGATTGATGTATTTAATTCTTCGTTGTCACTTATATTAACAATTTCTTTTAGTTGCTTCGACTTTACCCTGAGTTTCTCATAAACTCTATCCTCGATATTTTCTATTTTTGTGCTAGCTAGATTAAGTGCGGCTTCTACTTTTATCATATCTTCTCGAAAAGATGCTAAATTTTGTTCTGACAATTTTTCTGATTTTTCTGCTTCATTAAGTAATGTTTCCGTTTGTACTAACTTATCTGCAGCTAGGTTTCTTTTTTGTTTAGCTGTTTCAATCTTGATATTTAATTCATTAGCTTTTTCCACAAAATTATCTGGTAGCTTCTCAAGTCTTGATTTATCTTCTTTCAAGCTATCTAGTCTTTCTTTTAAAGATTTAATTCTTGTTTCTGCCTCGTCCTTTCTGTTTTCCCAATCATTTTTTTGATTGTTAATTTGCATTAGGTTTCTTTGTTGATAACTTTCCTGATTTCTAATTTGTTGCTCTGCAGCCATTGCATCTGTCAATTGGTTTCTACATTGATCAGCTGCATTTCTGATTTTTAATTCATCTGCTAGTAAAGTTGGCAAGTTTAGTGATTTTTTAGATAGTGTTTCTAAATCTACTAATTCTTTTTGAGATGTATCTAAAATATTTTGATGTTCTTTTAATAAGATATTACTTGAATTTATCTTTGAATCTAAACTTGAAATTGATAATTTTGTGTCATTTAATTCATTATTCAGTAAGTTTATTTTAGATTCTATTTCCTTCGTTGTTCCAAAAAATTTCTTTAATTCCAAATCATTTTGATTAATTTCATTAACAATTGTAACTTCTTCTTTTTCTTTGGATGGTAATTCATCTTGTAAATTTCTTAATTTTGTAATTTGTTGTAATCTTTCTGAATAACTATTTTGAACACCTAAAGGTTGAACATATCCATCCCATCTCCACAAGCCTCCTTTTAAAGTTGTCAAAGCCTGTCCAAAAGATAATTCTTTTTGAAGTTTAAGAGCAGTTTTTTCATTTTCTACGATGCCTATACCGATTAATACAATATCTAGAATTGAATTCTTTTTAATTTTTGAGATTATAGGAATAGCACCTTTGGGTAATTTTTCTTCAAATTTAGCTGTAATTTCTTTCCAGTAAGAAATGTTCTGTTCATCTGAATTGTCTGATTTTACAGGAGCTAATATTGTTTCACCTAGTACCGATCCAATTGCATCTTGAAGGTTACCTATATCATCTATTGTTGCTTCTAGAGTGTTGTTTTTGAATTCATCATAGCCTAATAGCGAAGATAAAGAATGTAAATCAGCTCTCATTACATTGAGATCATAATCTATTTTACCCTTCTTTTCTTTAAGTCTTATACTTAAATTCTCTTCATTTTCTAATTGTTTTTTTATTAAATCTAGCTTGTTGCTTTCTTCTTTAATTAACTTTTCAATATTAACCCTTTTCTTGTTGTGCTCATCAATTAACTTTTTATCTTCAGTCATATTGAACAGGAATTTAATGACCTAGAAACAAAATTTAAGAAATCAAAAAATCAAGTTGAAGAAGCTCAAATAAACTTATCTAAAAATACAAAATCAAAGCTAGAAATTTTTAATAAGTTACCCGAGCTAAGAACAATTGAAGCAGAAAAAGCTGCTACTTTACAATCATTAAATATTTCAAAAATAAGATTGGAGGAAGAAGAAGCAACTTCAAAAATTACCTTGAATAATGTTTTAAACCAAATTTCACAAATAGAAACTGACATTAGAAGAGAAATTGAAATAAAAGATGATGCAATTAAAACAATTTCAAATCTTCTTTTGGAAAAAGAAAAGCTCCTATTAGATACAAAAGATTTTACAACTAATAAAAATGATGCTGCAAGAAGAGTAAATGAACTTAAAA
>OZSS01000673.1_pt1 | contig 16376 bp, 17 predicted proteins | sample 1779911 | NCBI WGS metagenome assembly OZSS01 (sample SAMEA2603589, study PRJEB24840) | metagenome | biome: Water; feature: Photic zone; material: Seawater sample | place: Mediterranean Sea | collected 2013-11-12 | depth 10 m | reverse complement strand
TAAATGAAAAACCAGCTAATCCCTCTGCAAAATCAGCTGACATAGACATAGCCTTTGGTCCAACCGCGCCTGCTAAAATTTGAGGTCCAGTCTTAGAATAGGTGTTTGGACCCATTTCTTTATGAAAATCTTTCGACCAAACTGATTTCATTGTTTTGACATTTTTTGCAAGAATTGCCCATCTTCTATCTGACCAATTGGAACCAATAGCAGTATAGTCTTCTTCTCTACCTCCAACACCAACACCAAGAGTGAATCTGCCCTCTGCAAGCAAATCAATTGTTGCAAATTGTTTAGCGCTAAGGATTGGATTATGCATTGTTAAAATAGACACAGTTGCAATAATCTCTACTCTATTAGTCCAAGCTGCTACAGCACTTAAAGTGGAAATAAATTCAGGATTGGGAAATAAAATTCTTTCTCCCAGAGCAATGTGGGACCAAGGACCTGTATCAATTTTTTTAGTCCATTTTTCTAAATCTTTTCTTGTAAGATCAGGTTCCATGACCGGGAGGGTCATGCCAATTTTCATGACTTAGATTTTTGTTTAATTAAATCAAGTGCAACATCAACTATCATGTCCTCTTGACCACCAACCATCTTTCTTTTGCCCAACTCAACCAAAATTTCTCTAGTATCTAAATTATAGGTTTCAGCAGCAGACTCAGCGTGTCTTAAGAATGATGAATAAACGCCTGCATAACCTAAAGTTAAAGTTTCCCTATCAACTCTTACAGGTCTATCTTGCAAAGGTCTAACCAGCTCCTCTGCAGCATCCATTAATTTAAATAAATCTGTTCCATGTGACCATCCAAGTCTATCAATGGCTGCAACAAAAACTTCAAGTGGAGCATTACCTGCACCTGCTCCCATTCCAGCTAAACTTGCATCAACACGATTTGCACCATTTTCAACTGCAACAATAGAGTTAGATACACCCAATGATAGATTATGATGGGCATGCATACCTGTTTGAGTTTTTGGATCTAATGTATCTTTAAAAGCTTTAAACCGATCAGCTACATCTTCCATGCTTAATGCGCCCCCAGAATCAACAACATAAACACATTCAGCACCGTATGACTCCATAAGCTTAGCTTGATTTGCTAAATTAGATGGTGAGGTCATGTGGGACATCATTAAAAAACCAATAGTATCCATTCCCAACTCTCTAGCAAATTCTATATGTTGCTTTGAAACATCTGCTTCTGTGCAATGCGTTGCAACCCTTACTGATCTAACTCCAAGATCCCATGCCCACTTGAGGTCTTCTTTTATAGCAATACCTGGCAAGATTAAGGTTGTTAACTTTGAATGATTTAAATTATCAGCAACAGCGCCTATCCATTCTTTATCTGTATGCGCACCAAAACCATAGTTAAATGAAGATCCTGCCAACCCATCGCCATGAGCAACCTCTATGGCATCAACTTTTGCATCATCTAGGGCCTTTGCAATCTCAATAACATGATCAAGTCCGTATTGATGACGGATAGCATGCATACCATCTCTTAATGTAACGTCTTGAATATATAACTTTTTCATGAATTTAACTTTATAAGCTCATGCGCTGTTCCCATTGCGGCTGAAGTCATGATATCTAAATTTCCTGCGTATTTAGGAAGATAGTGACCAGCTCCTTCGACTTCAAGAAAAATTGAAGCTTTTAAACCTTCAAATTCACCATATCCAGGAATGGAACAAGGATTATTAGAACCAAATCTTTCAAATTGAACCTCTTGTTTAAGTCGATAGCCCGGTACATATGATTGAACTCTTTTAACCATTGACTCAATACTTTCTTTAACTAACTCCTGATCAGTAGGATCACACAAGGTAAAGACAGTGTTCCTCATCAACAATGGTGGTTCAGCTGGATTTAATACAATTATTGCTTTTGCTTTATCTGCACCACCAACCTTTTCGAGACCAAGGGCTGTGGTCTGAGTAAACTCATCAATGTTTGCTCTTGTTCCAGGCCCTGCGGACTTAGAAGAGACTGATGCAACTATTTCAGCATATTTTACGCTAGATACTTGATTAACTGCAGCAACCATTGGAATGGTTGCTTGACCTCCACATGTAACCATATTTACATTTTGTTCTTTTAAGTGCTCAGACAAATTCACAACTGGAACGCAATATGGCCCTATTGCAGCTGGAGTTAAATCAATCATCTGCTTTTTATCTTTTGCAATTAAATCATGGTGAGTTTTATGTGCGCCTGCTGAAGTAGCATCAAAAAATATCAAAGTATCTTGATACTCTTGCATTTGCATAAATCCCTCAAGTCCATCTGAAGAAATTGGAATACTTAAAGACTTTGCCATAGCAAGACCCTCTGACTCAGGATCAATACCGATGACACCATTCAATGCTAAATAATCAGAGGTATGAATAATTTTAAGCATTAAATCTGTTCCAATGTTTCCAGATCCTATAATTGCACATTTTGTTTTATTCATAATTAAGTGAAATTGATTTCACAGGTTCCTACGCCTTTAAGATTCATTCTAAATTTATCTCCAGCTTCGGCAGGTTCTAATGGCACCAATGAGCCAGATAAAATAAATTCTCCTGTAAGCAATGGTATATCATATTCACCTAAAGTATTAGCTAGCCATGCAACAGCTTCGGCAGGATGCCCTTGAACTGCAGAACCTTTACCTGAAGAGAGAAATTCGTCATTTTTAAAAACTTCAACCTCTAGTTCATCCATTGCAAACTTATTTGGAGAAACTGCGCCCTCACCTAATACAAAAATTCCGCAAGATGCATTGTCTGCTATAGTATCTTGAATCTTGATTTTCCAATCATCTATTCTTGAATCAACTATCTCAAAGCAAGGAATAATTTTTTCTGTTGCCGCAATAACATCCTCCTTAGTAATACCTGGTCCATGGAGGTCTTCTTTTAAAATGAAAGCAATTTCAGCTTCAGCTCTTGGCTGTATTAAATACTTTGAAATTAAAAAATTTGATTTATTTTTGACATGCATTGTATTAGTTAAAAAGCCAAAGTCCGGTTGATTTACACCAAGCATTTCTTGCACAACCTTACTTGTTACCCCAATTTTCTTACCAATAACCTTTTCTCCCTCAATCTCCCGATGAGAAAGGAATTTCTTAGAAATCTGATATGCATCATTGATATCTATATCTGGATACCTATCAGTCAAAGGCTGAATCATTTTTTGCTTTTTTAATGCTGAAAATAACTCAAACGCCATATCATCAATAGTAGCAGGGTTCATACTCTAAGAATTTAAAAAGTTTATACAAGCGTTATTAAAAACTGTTTCCTGTTCAATCATGACCCAGTGTCCACATTGACTAAAAAGCATTATCTGGGAATTTGGGCATCCGTTACCTATTTTCATTGCACCTGAAACTGGAATGAATTGATCATTCATACCCCAAAAAGCAAGCACAGGCTGGGTAATTGATGGAAGATCTGCTTCCATATTAGGTATATCCATTGTTGCCATTACTTGAGCATTCATCAAAGGAAGAATTTCCATTCTTTCGTCAATCATCTCTTTAGTTATTATTGACTTATCAAATGGAAATAGCTCAAGCAATCCCTCTATTTTCTCTTGATCCATATTACCGCCTAAAAAATCGGAAAGTAATTTTTTAACACCTGGCATCGAGTTATAAACTTCAAAATCTTCAATGCCCCCTGGTGCCATCAAAATTAATTTTTTAACTCTTGAAGGATGATCAAGACCAAGACCAATAGATAATGCTCCACCAAGACTATTACCCAATAATGAAAATTCTTCAATTTTAAGAGCATCAAGAAGTTCAATTAATTTTTTATTGAAGTATTTTAATGAATATATTTCATTATCTGGCTTAGATGAAAATCCATATCCAGGAAGATCTGGCAGAATTACTCTAAAACCTGCATCCCTTAAGGCAACAAAGTTATTTTTAAAATTTGTATGTCCAGATGCTCCAGTGCCACTTCCATGTAAAAGAAGAACAACATCGCCCTCACCTTCATCATAATAATGAAATTTGAAGCCATCATTAACTTCAATAAACGATCCTTTCGGAATCATGAACTAAATCCTAGTAAGTGTTATTGGCAGGCCATCAATAGGACGAGGCAAGTGAACATGCTGAAAAGCAGGATTGTAATCAGATCTTAAATTGATCTTATAGTTTTTAAGAAGCCTAAATAAATATAATTTCGCATTCATCATTGCAAAGTGCATTCCAATACACTTATGCGCACCTCCACCGAATGGGACATAACTAAAACCATGTCTTTTATGCTCAGCTCGCTCGGGGGAAAATCTCATTGGATCAAAAGTATAAGGATCGTCCCACCACTGCTCCATTCTATGGGTGAAAGGCGGGCTGATCATTACTACAGTATTTGCAGGAATATCATAACCAGCGACATTCACGTCCCTTGTTGTGCGCCTGTTTAGGACCATCACTGAAGGATAAAATCTTAAGGTTTCTTGAAATACATACTCAGTCAAATTCATTTCAGCCAGGTCTTCAAAAGTTGGCATTTCGTTAGTAACACTGAAAATTTCATTTCTAACTTTATCTTGCCATTCAGGATTTTTTCCTAAGTAATAAAGAATATTTGTTAAAGCACTTGTTGTTGTATCAAATGCAGCAAATAGTAAAAATGCAATATGTCCATCAATATCAATATCATCTAAGTACTCTCCATCTTCATCTTTCGCGTTGCAATATCTTGTAAACATATCCAAACCATTGCTGCCCCTTCTTTTGGGAATATTTTCAATGAAAAACTGTCTTAGTTCCTCTCTAGCTTTGAGTGATTTTCTAAATTGAAGGAATGGAAGATCATAAGGTAGTGGAGTAATTAAACCCTCATTTATCTCAGAGAAAAGTTGTCCAAGTTTCTTTGCTTCAGGACTTAATTCATCTAATCCGATAAAAACTCTTGCTGCAACATCCATTAAAGTTTTTTGGATATTATCATAAAAAATAAATTCTTCGTTGATTGGAAGATCTTGAATGCGCCTTTCTTGGATAGGAATTAACATATCCACATATGTTTTCAATGCATCATTTTTAAATGCAGGTTGAGAAGCTCTTCGCGTCCTTTTATGCTTAGCATCATCCCTTGTTAACATTCCATCAGGATAAAGACCTCCCAAAGAACTTGCATAGCCGCCAGCAACACTGAAATTACCTTTTGGGTCAAACAATGTAGCTTCATTAAATTCTGGACCTAAACACATTAAAACTCTTTGATTCTTTACCATATCCAATCTGGAAACAGGTCCATATTTCTCATAATGCTTATTGCACATAGCGAGCGTATCTTTAACAAATTCAACAGTTTTTCCTAGAAATGGTAATCCATACTCTCCAGGAAACATTGAGAGATCTCTGTTATCAGGCGCTAATGAGTTTAAATCTGACATAGTTTTACCATTATGAATTTTTTGCAACTAATTTCCACCAATAATTTGGGAAAAATCTTCTTATCCTAGTAGCGTACACTGCCTCTTTAGTAGGATAGCAAATTATCTTATCAGTCAGTATATCTTTTTCAATTTGATCAACCACTTCTTCGGGATCACAAAGCATGCCCTTTTCAACCGCACTATTAATGACATCTGGAGCATCAGTTTCATCAACAAATCTCATTAAGGGAGTATTTGTTTGAGCTGGACAAACTACCATTACTCTAATATCGGTATCTTTGACCTCTTTTGCTAAGATTTCTCCAAAGATATTCACAGCTGCCTTAGAAGCGCAATATGCTGACATATTTTCTAGAGGACATGTGCCTGCAATTGAACCAAAAAGAATTATTTGACCACTATTTTTTTCAAGCATTGATGGTAAGACATTGCTTACAATATTTACGGTACCTTCATAATTGATTCGCATTAAATTATTAATAGATGAAGAGTCTAGATCTTTGATACTACCCATTGGCATGACTGCGCCTGCATGAGTAACTCTATCAATTGACCCGATTTGATTGGTGACCTCAACAACCATTTGCTTCACAGCTTCGGAATCTGCTAGATCACAAGGAAAAATTGAAATGTTATTTGATTCTTGCTTAAGTTGATTGAGATTTTCTTCATTGACGTCTACGGCTGCTACATGGACGCCATCTGCAGCAAGACGCTTTGCAGTAATCTTCCCCATTCCACTTGCTGCTCCCGTTATTAAAGCATTTTTAATTTCCATATTTCTCTCCGTAAAAATAAACTATATCACTAAATATCTGCTTGTTGGGATTACTTCAATTTTTGAAAAATCAATAAAAGCACTACAACTATCCATCATGATTTCTAGGTTTTTTTTCATTAAGGTTGCATCTCCTCTGGCTGCATAAAATTCCTCTTGATCTGACATAGCCTGGCTAGGAAAACATTCTTCAACAATAGCAATAAAATCTGGCGCTTGTTTTTGAAGTTTTCTAACAACTGAATTTTGTACATAAATAAAATTAGATTGAGTCTCAATAGCTATTTTAGTGTGATGATGAGTCCAATGATCAAACCAATCAAATCTATCGATATTATCTGGCTTTTCAAGAAAAACAATTTGAGAAAATCCTTCAGTTCGTTTGTTTAAGTTTTTTGTTTCATCAACCTCAATAATTTTAGATTCACTTACAATGTAACTAAATAGTTTTTCAGCATGTGATTCAAATACTTTTAGTTTTTGCTCAACATGAAATAAACTTTTTACTTTTAAAAAAACAATTGCGTTTGGGCTTGGTGGATAAGAGGATTGAATCAGCCCTGAAGCTTTTGAAACATCTTTATCTGGAAGATTTACTTGATAGCTTGTTAAGTCAGATTTTAAATTGGATGGTATTTCATTTAATAAAAAATTTTTAAAATCATCGTCACTTATTTCATGATTTTTCCAAATCTGAATTACTATTTTTTCCATCAGGCTCTTTGAGATGAAGCTGAAATTATTTCGCCAGTCATATAAGAAGAAAGATCTGAGGCTAAAAATAAGATAATGTTTGCTATTTCCCATGGCTCAGCTCCTCTTCCATAAGCTTCCATAGATGCAAGCTCAGAAATTAATTCATCTGAATTAGTTTTTGAGAGATGAGGATTTATCGCAAGACTTGGTGCTACTGCATTAATTCTGATTCCAAATTCGACAGTCTCCATTGCAACACATCTTGTTAAAGCCATTACTCCAGCCTTTGCAGCTGCATAATGAGATTGACCAGCTTGCGCTCTCCACCCAAGAACTGAAGCATTATTTACAATTACTCCTTGAGTATCTTTCAAGACAGGTATGGCTGCTCTCATAATTTTCATTGCTCCATTCAAAGTAACATCCATTACTAAGCTCCATGCATCATTGGTCATTGACTCTAGAGACGATTCTCCACCTAGTCCTGCATTATTGATTACGCCATCTAGATGAGAAAAACGAGTCAGGGCTTGTTTGAACATTGAATCTATCTCTTGGTCATTTGTAACATTACAAATACATCCATCTACTTCTCCAAGTTTTAAATCTTGAAGGGTTTGGATTGCTTGCTCTAATCTAGCCTCATGAACATCAGATATAAAAACATTAGCACCTTCCTCAAGAAATCTTCTTGCTGTAGAGAATCCAATTCCCGAGCCAGCTGCAGCAGTAACAAGCATGTTCTTTCCCTGAAACAAGTTTCTTCCATTCGGATAATTTGGGGTTAATAAATTGTTCATGAGCAATTCTCTAAAATAGTTACATTAGCTTGTCCGCCGCCCTCACACATAGTTTGCAAACCGTATCGAAAGTTATTTCTTTTCATAGTATGTACCATGGTTGTCATCAACCTAGCACCAGTCGCACCAAGGGGATGACCCAGAGCTATAGCGCCCCCATTAGGATTAATTTTACTCATCGGATAATTCATTTCTTTTTGCCATGCCATAGCAACCGAGGCAAAAGCCTCATTAATCTCAACAACATCTATGTCATTAAGACTTATGCCAGATTTTTGAATAGCATACTCAGTAGCTGGCATTGGTGCTGTTAACATCCAAATTGGGTCATCAGCTCTTACGCTAATGTGAGCAATACGAGCTAACGGATTAAGGTTGTGTTCTTTTAAAATTTTCTCGGAAACAATTAAAATAGCTGAAGAAGCATCGGCATTCTGAGAGGAAATTGCTGCAGTGATGTCATGACCTTCGACCAGTGGATTTAATGAGGCCATTTTTTCTAATGAAGTTTCAGCCCTGGGAGTTTCATCTTGGCAAAATGTTCCAACCGATATAATTTCGTTTTCAAAATATCCACTTTTTATAGCATGCATTGCCTTTTGATGACTTTGATAGGCATAATTTTCCATTTCCTCCCTGGAAAGGTTCCACTTTTTAGCAATCATTTGGGCAGAATTGAATTGACTTACCTCTTGCTTGCCATATCGCTCTAGCCATCCTTTTGATCCAGAAAAAGGATCGTCAAAACCCAATGATTGACCAGCTAACATTGCATATGAGATAGGAATCATATTCATGTTTTGTACTCCACCAGCAATAACAACATCAGATGTACCAGACATGATTGCTTGGGCAGCAAAATGCACTGCTTGCTGAGAAGATCCACATTGTCGATCAACAGTTGTTCCAGGAACGTGCTCAGGCAACCCTGCAGCAAGCCAACAAGTTCTTGCAATATCTCCAGCTTGAGGCCCAACAGTATCAACACAACCAAAGATTACGTCTTCAACTAAGCCAGGATCAAAGTCTATTTGCTCAAATGTAGCAGAGAGAACCGATGCTCCAAGATCAGCTGGGTGCATGCCTGATAAAGACCCTTTTTTCTTTCCAATTGGAGTTCTTAAGGCGCTTACTATAAATGCATCTTGCATAAATTTCCTTTAAAAAGTGTATAAAACACCCAACTCATCTTTTGAAGTTGTTAGTGTTTTATAAATTATATCTTGTTGCTTGTCCTCATTACCCCAGCATGCCATTAAAGACCAAGCTTTTCGCATGTATATATGGAGGTCCATTTCCCATGTATAACCCATAGCACCATGAGCTTGAATGCTATTTTTGCATGCCAATTCAGCTGCTCTTGCACTCATATATTTTGCGTGAGAGCAATGCAAGTTAGACTTGGGATTTTTATCTAATAATGAATGAGCAGCTCTGTACACAGTGGGCTTAGCGAACTCAATCTCCACGGCAATATCTGCAAGCATATGTTTGATAGCTTGAAATGATCCAATAGGCTTTCCAAATTGATTTCTATCAAGAACATATGCAGAACTCAAATCTAACATCTTTTGAGCTAAACCAATTAACAAAGCAGCTGTCATGAGAGAGCCCCTTGCAGTAACTGCAGAGTTTAATGTTTCAAAGTTTTCAGATGAAGAAATAGATTTCTTAATTGAATCAATTGCAGAAAGCTCTCTTGATGGATCATTTGATGCAAGTGGCTTGAAATTGAGATCATCTTTAAGAATAAATTGATAAGTACTTTCATCAAATAAAAGAAGTGCTGCTGCATGACCTAAAAATAATGGATTTGGAGATAATGGATGAGCCAATGCAATATATTGATTACCAGATTCATGAATGCTCTTGATTTCATCCTTCAAGCCTTCTGGAAACAATGGCATCAGGTCATTTACTAAAAAAGTTTGCTCTGCAACAGGCTCCGGTAAACCAGCATATCCCATTTCCTCTACCATTAATGCAAGAGCAACCTGATCCATGCCAAGCCCCCCATCTTCCTCAGATAAATTTGAACTTAAAACTCCTAACTCTGAAATTTTGTTCCATCTAGACTGATTAAAAGATTTTTTTGCAGACCAACCATCCCTGATTGATGAAGGTGTGCATTCATCTGCCAAAAGTGATTTTATAACATCCTTGAATTGAGTCTGTTCTTCAGTAAAATTAAAATTCATAATCTACTTTGGTAATCCCAATAGTCTCTCAGCGATAATATTTTTTTGAATTTCATTGGTGCCTGCATAAATTGGTCCGCCATAAGAAAACATAAAGCCTTTTATCCATTGAGCAGCATCATGCTCAGAAGAATTAGATAATTCAGCACTGGCGCCAAGAATTTTAAGTGCAGTTTGATGCATCATATGATCTAATTCAGACCAAAAGATTTTACCCAAACTTGATTCAGAACCAATTGATCCACCAGCAAGCATCTTTGAAGCAGTATGATAGATACTTAAAGCATAGGATTCTGATTGAGCCCAGGCTTCCACTATTTTTGATTGCATCATTGGTGAGCAATGTTCTTCATTTTCGATATACAGATTAAGTAGCTTTGCTGCTGTTTGTTGGAAACGGGCTGGACTTCTTAACATAAGGCCTCTTTCAAAACCTGCTGTTGCCATGGCAATCTTCCATCCTTCACCATCTCCTCCCAATAAATTTTTAACAGGCACGATCACATCATCGAAATATATTTCAGCGAAACCTGGTTCGCCATCAAGTTGCGGGATTGGTCGAACTGTTACTCCCGGCAAATCTAAAGGAACTAAGATGAATGAAAGACCTCTGTGTCTTTCAGAATCTAGATCGGTTCTAAATAGACCAAATGTCCAATCTGCATATGCTGCTCTGGATGACCAAGTTTTTTGGCCATTTATCCTATAGTTATCTCCCTCTAAAACAGCAGTCGTTCTAATTGCAGCCATATCGCTTCCAGCTCCAGGCTCAGACCAGCCTTGAGACCATATATGATCACCGGTGGCCATTGCATTCAAAAATTTAGATTTCTGTTCATGTGTCCCGAATTCCATTAATGTAGGTCCAAGAAGAAAAACTCCGTTTTGATTAACTCGCGTAGGAGCTTCTGCACGATAATACTCCTCTTCAAAAATCAACCACTGAATTAGATCCAAACCTCTACCACCATATTCTTTGGGCCATGTAACCATAGACCAATTGCCGGAATTTAATGTTTTTTCCCATTGCCTGTGTTGCTCAAATCCTTCCTTGGTATCCAAAGATAGGAGTGATTCTTTTGGTACATTATCTGCTAGCCAGGACCGAACCTCCTGTCTAAAAATGTCTTGATCTTTTGTAAAATTAATTTTCATCTTTAAAATCTGCATCTCTTTTTTCAACAAATGCATCTCGAGCCTCTTGGGAGTCCCTTGACTTATAGAGTTCTAGGGTAAAATTTTGTTCAGACTTATAATGCTCATCAACGTTACTGTGCTCGATTTCATTTAATGCTTTTTTTGCTAGTTTCATGGCAATTGGACTCTTAGATGCAATATCAGCAGCAATTTCCATAGCTGCTTTATCAACAGAATCAACATCTTTATGCAATGATTCAATAGACCCATATTCAAAAGCTCTTTTTGCGGTAATTGGCTTTCCTGTAAACATCATTTTACGAACTGCTTGAAGTGGAAATAGTCTACTGAGGTGAGCGCCTCCACCAAGTGCGCCTCTATCAATTTCCGGTAACCCAAAATAAGAATCTTCAGTTGTTAAAACTATGTCGGAGGCTCCTGCAAGCAAAATGCCTCCTCCTAAAATAAAGCCATGACAAGCAGAAATTACAGGGACATTGCAAACATGAAGAGCTCTGGCTGTTTTCCAGCAACCATCATTTACATCCGCAATTTTTGTGGGATCTTCTTGTAACTCTTTAATATCAGCTCCTGCACAAAAACCCTTACCTTTTGCTTTGAGAACTACTACCTTGACGTCTTCATTATGAGATAAATAATCAATATTGATTGCGAGGTCTAACCACTCAGTTGAAGTCAATGCATTAACTGGTGGACAATCTATAATAATTTCAGCTATTCCTTCGCTAATTGATGTCCCAACACTCATGAGCTGTCCTTTTCGATTTTTTTAAAATTAGCTGATGCGAAACTAAACTCTTTCATAATTTGATCAATTAAATCCTTGCATGTAGGAAGATTTGAAATAAGTCCTGCGACTTGTCCAGACGGCATAGCCCCCTCATCAGGAGAACCCTCTACCATAGCTTTTTGGATTATAGCTGGGCTATTTGCTGACATTACTGATTGAGATATTGTTAAGTCATCTCCTTTTAACATTGCAAAAAATGATTTCATTAAATCTAAATAAGATGACTTGGTCAATTGTTTGTATTTCCATGCTGAAGTAATAGAAATGATAAAAAGACTAAATGGGTTAGATCTATCAATTTTTGCAATGTAATCATTAAATATTAGCCTATGCGACATGCCATCAAATTTTTTTGTTATTTTGATATTCTCTATGTCAGCAGATAAATATGCTTTTTTAGTTTTGTGAGGAACCGGACTCTCCTCAGTCATCATAAATCTTGTGCCCATTGCGATTCCACTGGCACCCCAAGCGAGAGAAGCTGCTAATCCGGAGCCATCACGAAAACCTCCAGCAGCGACCACAGGAATTTTTACATTTTCGAGCACAGAGCTCAAAAGAAGAGTTGTTGGGGTCGAGCCAGTATGCCCGCCTCCCTCTGATCCCTGAACAACCAAGGCATCTGCACCAAGTTGTTCTGCCTTTAAGGCATGCTTAAGCGCACCCACCGTAGGAATGCAAATAACACCCGCCTCTTTAAATGCTTTAATAAATTCAGGAGTCGGAGACCTGGAGTAACTTACTGCTTTGATTTTCCTATCAATAACACCCTGAACAATTTCATCGGCTCCAGGTTGAAACATATGAAAATTAATACCAAATGGTTTGTCAGTAAGAGCTAATGTTTGATCCATCATTTCGATAGCTTCTTTCGGTCCAGCTGTTGCTAAAGCGAGAAATCCGAAAGCTCCAGCATTTGATGATGCTGCAACTAACTCAGGCATTGCCACCCAACCCATGGCAGTTTGAATAATTGGGTATTCGCAACCCAGCATGTTCGTTAACTTATTAATTTTTCTTTCCTTTTATTTACTTTTTTTCTTAGAAGAGGATTTTTCAACCAAGTTTTTTTTTGGCACTGTTTTTTTCTTTTTTGTACGCTGAGATTTAGCCATTTTTTTTGCATCAAAACCTGCAAGAACATTTCCAGTTGTAAGATCATTATGGGCATGTGAAAAATGATGCCAAGCAAATGCAGCCTCCATACCATTTCGTTTACCTTGCAAATCCTCAACATGATTAATGGCTTGTTTAGTAAGAGTTAAACCCAATCTTGGCATTGCTGAAATTTTTGTTGCCATATCCATTACAGTAGACTCAAGCTCTTCCTTAGAAACAACTTTATTAACCATTCCCATCTCGTATGCTCTAGATGCAGACATCCTCTCTCCCAAAAATAAAAATTCTTTTGCTATTCTTGGATTTAACTCATAAGGATGAGCAAAATATTCTACACCGGGAATGCCCATACGAACTACAGGATCAGCAAAGAACGCATCATCAGAAGCAATTATGAGATCGCAAACCCAAGCTAACATGCACCCTCCAGCCACACATGCACCATGCACCATGGCTATGGTTGGTTTAGGCATATCTCTCCATCTTCTGCACATGTTGAGATAAACTTCTTGCTCCCTGACATATAAAAATTCACCTCCAGGTTTATTTGTATGGTCGTACCAAATTGATTTTCGATCATACTCAACATCAATGTCTCTGCCCGGCGTACCAATATCATGTCCAGCAGAAAAATGTTTTCCATTGCCATTGAGGACAATCACCTTAATGTCATCGTCATCAACAGCTTTTTTAAAAGCTTTGTCTAAGTCATATGTCATCTTCCCATTTTGTGCATTATTAAACTCAGGTCTATTCATTGAAACTATGGCAATAGAATCTTTCTTTTTATATGTAATTGTTGATTTGCTTCTTGGCATATTTATTCTCCAAAAATTGAATTGCGAATACCTTGAGGGTCAAGAACCTCTCTTATTAAAATAAGCTCTTCTTCTGATGGCATCGGTGTAATAGTTTCGGAACTAATGGATATCTCAAATCCAGTATTAAGCTTTACATCATCAACACTTGCTCCAGGATGCAAAGAAAGCAACTGCAAAGAATTATCTGTTCCATTGAAGTCAAATACACCAAGGTTTGTTACAACCACCTTGATTTCAAATTTACCATTTGATAGTTGTTTATTTTTGTAACCCATTCCAGATACCATATCTACTTCACCATTAACAAAAGTTTTTACAGAATGATTAGGAATAAAAATTGAATTTTTATGATTAATAAAATTTCCTGGAAACCCTCTTACACCTAGTAGCTGAACTTTGGGAGAAGTATATTCACCAATTGCACTGATATTAGTTTGTCCAAAGCAATCTATCTGGGTGGGAGTAACCATTGCATGCCTTTTGCCTCCCCACAGATTATCAAAAACTCTGCTATAACTCATGTAGCCTTCAACTTGGTCATAAGATACATCTCTTTTACCCATTGGTGCAGGTTCTGAAATTAAATATGTTTCTCCATCGGTCATCATCAAATCTGGATTTTGAGTGAGCTTCGCTAAACCCGCGGCAATTCTTGGAATCAACCCAATTCCAGTAGCAAGTATTTCACCGTCATCTTTCCATGCCTTTGAGGCTGCGCTTATACATATTTCTGCTAATGAAATTGAATCTGACATTTTAAAATTGTGGTAATGGTATATTTTTTATTGCTTCAGACCCTCCAACAGAGTCTATGTATTCTTCATGAGTCTTATTCATATATTTTGAGCTGTATTCCTCAAAAGATTTAGCAGCATCTGAGTATTCCTTGAGATGCTTCATATCAAAGCCATAATTAGGTGCGCAAGAAGTTGGGTGAGCTCCAAAAGCAGAATGGACCACTCCTGTTACAAGACTTCTTTCAAATCTATTAAAAATAGCTCCTTCCTTACCCCCTAATTCTTGAGTAGAAACTAATTCTTCGGACGATATAAATGTTTTTGTGGCTGCTCTAGCGAAGAGCTCATCAAAAAATGGATCAGGACCAACAATTTGAGTATTCCCTTTCTCATCGGATTTGTTGACATGAAGTAACGCAACATCTAGATTCAGTGCTGGCATAGCGACAAGATTTTCTTCATCAGAATATGGTGAAGTAACAAATTTAAGCTCAGGATTATGAGTTAACACATCTGTACCCAAACCAACTCTTGTTGGAAGGAAAGGCAGATCCATTGCCGCAGCACGAAGTCCCCACTGGACCATCCCCTCATCGAGCTCCATAACGTCAATTTCGTTATTTTGCCGAGATACTCGAAAGTGAGCTTCTAGGGGAATCATATCCAAAGATACAAAGCCAAAGATTAATTTTTTGACTTTTTTATGCGCACACAACAATCCAACATCAGGGCCACCATAGCTGACCAAGGTCAGGTCTTTTAAATCTGATTGACAGATTGCCCTGATTAAAGACATTGGTTTTCTTCTAGCACCCCATCCGCCAATACCAATAGTCATTCCACTAGACAGATCATTAATTACGGCATCATGGGTTAAAACTTTATCCATTAATTATGCCTCTGGCATATTAAATTCATGACCCCAATAACTTGGAGCTTCAGAGTTAGTAGTTTCATGAACATCCCAATCAGGCTGGATACCATCGTATCCGAATTCAAGCATAAATCCAGCAGGTGTTTGCATGTAGAAAGAGAACATCTTATCGTTCATGTGTCTTCCAAGGGTTGATGAAATATGAATATTATTTGAAGTTGCTCTATCCATAGCATCAACAACTTGCTCAGCAGTCTCGACTTCAACCATTGCGTGAATTAGCCCTGATGGTGGAGTTGGAGCCAACATAATACCCACGGTGTGATGACGAGGATTGTCACAATGCATAAAATATATAACAGATTCAGGATCATTAGGGTCAGGAGTGAATCTCATACGCATAATATCTGAATCACCAAACTCCATAACTTGAGTATAAAAATCATGGGCAGCCTCTGCCTCTAAGGTTCCAAAAACAAGATGTCCTAATCCTAATCCATGGGTAACAAAACCTGAGATATCTTGAGAAGACTTGAACTCATTTTTATCGATATCCCTGCCATAAAAAAGCTCAAGTGAGTTTCCGGCTGGATCATTAAAACTAATTAATTCCTTGACACATCTGACCTTGGCCAAATCCTCACCTTCTTCTTGAAATGAGATGTTTAGGTCTTGAAGTTGTTTTTTTGCATCTTCAAAATCTTCCTTACTTGCAACCTCAAATCCTCCTTTGGAATATTTATTTTCACTGCCTTTAAAAACTTGAAACCTAAAAGGACTCTCATCCATTCGAAGAAATAGATTATTTTCATCGCTCATATCTTCATTCTTCATCAAACCTACAACGTTTTTTGCATAAGCTTCCCACTCAGTTATATCAGTCGATTCAATTGTTATATAACTTAAAGATTTGATTTTCATGACTAACCCCTCTTTTTAAATTTTTAAAGACTAAACATTGCCAATACAAATATGCTTATATC
>OZSS01000670.1_pt1 | contig 16395 bp, 28 predicted proteins | sample 1779911 | NCBI WGS metagenome assembly OZSS01 (sample SAMEA2603589, study PRJEB24840) | metagenome | biome: Water; feature: Photic zone; material: Seawater sample | place: Mediterranean Sea | collected 2013-11-12 | depth 10 m | reverse complement strand
TTAAAATTAAACTCCAACGCAGAGGTTTTATGGCTTTTTTTTAAAAGCAAATCACAATTCAGATTTAAAGGAAAAATGAAGGAGTTAAAGGAAAACATGAAATATTGGGATTCGTTATCAGACAGATCCAAATCAACTTGGTTTTGGGAATATCCAGGAAAAGAGATTAATAAAAATATTCGCACTTCTCAAATAGTTTCTAGTGATTTGAATAAACCAGAAAGTTTTGTTGTATTAGAATTTGAAATATATTCTGTAGATCTTCTTAAATTAGTAACTCCTATCCACAAGAGGTATGTCTGGCATAAGGAAAAGAATTGGGAAAGAATAGAAATAAATCCATAAAATATTTCTAAATTGTTTACTTAGGTTGTAAAAATTATATAGATCGGTCAGTTTTATAAAAGAAATATTAACTATATGAATTTCTCAGAAATTCCTGAAAATCCCTTAATCTTGTTATCTTGGGTAACGGCTTTAGGACTATTTTTAAGTTTAACGGAAGCAACTTTAAAAATTAAATTTGAAAGATTAAATAACTTAAAAAAAAGACAGGAATTTATTGATAGTCTTTATCCAAAAATTTAATTTGAAGTGTCTGACAATAAGTTAGCCTGTAAAAATTGGAAGATACCACCTTTATTAGTTGAATCTTCTTGTATGACTGATTTATTATTATTATTAGCTTTAACTTTGATTGATTCTTGAATATCTTCATCATCTGATTCAGATCTCAATACTCTTATAATTACTTCATCAAGTGAGAAATCCCCAGGACCTGTTAATGCTATTGAAGTTGCTGAAGCGAAATAAAGTAGTAAAAGTTCTAATAAGAAAATATTAAATCCCGATGTTACTAGAGCATGATAGATAGCTACAGAGATAGTACCAACTATTGCTAAAGCACCGAATCTTGTAGCTAAACCAAGTATTAATAACCAGCTTCCACCAATTTCTGAAAATGCAGCTACATATGACAAGAATATTGGGAAAGGTAAGTGCAGAGGTCTGACAAAAGCATCAGCAAAATTTTCTATATTAGCTAGCTTTTCAAACCCATGATGAATTAAAACTGTACCAGTAATTACTCTTAGAATTAATAAAGCTGTATCTTTGCTGAATGATTTTGTAAGAATTGTTGAAAGCACTATAAAAACGTATTTCTTAAGTAAAAATAACTAGCCACATTATTCATCGTGGATTAAACCATGAAACTGATCTTTAATTAAGTATTTATACTTAGTATTTTGCATATCTCAAAATTTTTAGCTTATTAAGAATATAGTTTCTTTCGAAAATTTCCATTAATAATTTTGAAAAACATATTGATTAATTTTGGGTATATTTTCTTTGAATTTAAAGAACCCTTTTTTGGCAAACTTCCATGCAAATAAGTCTTGATCTCTTACTAAATTAAAAATCACCTTATTATTTAACTTCTTAAAACTATTTATAAAGTCGTTATTTTCACCAACACCAGGATAAATCATATCTAACTGATCAATAGCAACCAATGTCTCATTTAATTTTAAAGGATCAATCTGAGTAACATTATCAAATTGCTTGATGAATTCAAGAACTATTTGTTGTTTGAAACTCAGGACTGCTTCAGATAATTTTATTTTTCTTTGATCATTACTTAGTAGGATAATAAAAACGCTCTTGTAATTTCGTAAGATATTTTCAAGAGTTGAAACATGTAAATCGTTTTCAAATAATATAAGGTTTTCTGACTTTGGTTCCATATTGCTTTTATAAATCTCATCATCAAGTGGGATTTGATTTTTTTCTTCAAGAAAGATTTGCCTATTATTAATCTTTTCAACATTGAACCTATTATTTGAAAATTTTCTGAGATTTTCAGGGGAAAAACGATATTGCTTTCCTTTTGTTTGTAATCCTGCAACCCATCTCCAACTCAAAAGATTCGAGGCAGCATCTCCATCATAAAGATGTTTAAAGAAAAAACTTGCGCCTAATTGCCAGGGCAAACCTAAATTAAAAATCCAAGTACTAGCAAACCACATACGAGTATGATTGTGTAAGTAGTTATAAGTTTTTAATTCATTAACCCATGAATTGAAAAACCCTAATTCTGAGTTTCCATTTATTGCTTTTTCATAGGTTTCAAAATCATATTCATAATTTTTTTCTGAAATAAAATTAAACCACACCTTTGGTCTATTTTCCATCCAACCTTGCCAATAAATTCTCCAATAAATCTCTTCAACAAATTTATTAATCTTTTGAGAATGATATTTCTTTTTAACCTCTTCAAGCAATTCGTATTCTAATAAAACCCTATGAGATATATAAGGTGATAATTTTGAAACGGAGCTTTTATTCGTTGGGCCATAATCAAAATTACGAAGTTTTTCGTAGTTTGTGATTTTATTCTCTAAAAAATCATCCCACTTTTCCTGAGCATCTAAAAGTAATGGCATTTTTGAATATGCTAAAAAATTTTTTTTTAAATTGTAATTTCTTAATTAATGAAATTTTTTATTAAATTACAAAACGAGTAATCATTTAAGTACTCACGATCCTAACCATTTGTATTTACGATAAAAAATATTCAGCAAACTTAATTTTTTAATCAAGTTTCAATATTTTTAAGAAGAATTAGAAAATGACTGCCACGATTTCCAGGAATAAAAATTCTAATTGGACCATATCAGATATTCCCAATTTAGATGGGAAAACAGCTTTTATTACTGGAGCAAACAGTGGTCTTGGATATTACACCGCTAAAGCTCTAGCAGAAAAAAATGCACATGTTTTACTTGCTTGCAGAAGTTTAGAAAAGGCTAATTCGGCTATAGATAAATTAAAGTCGCTAAATCCTAAAGGTAAGTTTACACCTGTAGAACTAGATCTATCAGATTTAAATAATGTAAGTGAAATTGGATTAAAAATATCAAGTGAGTTTGAGAATTTAGATTTGCTTATTAACAATGCAGGTATAATGCATCCGCCAAAAACATTAAGCAAACAAGGTTTTGAGATACAATTTGCAGTTAATCATTTAGCACATATGCTATTAACACTAAAATTTCTTCCTCTAATTGAAAAGAAAGAAAAATCTAGAATAGTAACGGTAACTTCAGGGGCTCAGTTCTTTGGGAAAGTTGGATGGAATAATCTAAAAGCAGAAAATTACTATAACAAGTGGGAATCATATGCTAATAGTAAATTAGCTAACGTAATGTTTGCTTTAGAGTTAAATGAGAAACTAGAGCAAAAGAATACTTTATCCTTGGCGGCGCATCCAGGTATTGCAAAAACAAATCTTTTTTCAGCACAGAAACCAAAACCAAGTCCTATTGAAACTTTCTCTTTAGAGCTATTTAGTCCAATTTTTCAATCGGCAGAAATGGGGGCTTTACCTCAACTACTTGCTGCGACTTCTCCTGAGGTAAAGGGAGGAGACCATTACGGACCTAAATTCAATTTTAGAGGTCATCCAAAATTATCTCCAACTTCACCATTTGCTCTAAATAAGAAAGAAAGAAAAAATTTATGGGAAAAGAGTATGGAAATACTTAAAAGTTTTTTATGAGTTTTTAAGTTTTATTAACTTCAAAAAATATTTCAGAATATGCAATTCACTTTCTGAAAGTTTCATAAATTCATTTAAAGCCTGATAATTATCTTCATCAAATTCATTGGCTATTTCCAAAAATTCTTTATGATTTTCATTTACAAATCTCTCTGCAATTTGTGATGGAGATAACCCCTTATCAATCAAATTACCCGGAGCATTTTTCTCCCAATTTTTATAGAACCAAGAGAACCATAATTCAGTAATATTTTCTTTCATTTAATTAATCTGGGTATTTAATTTTAGATCTAGGAAATAAAAATAAACCAGAAATTATTGCAAATATTGTTAATAAACCTACAACAGGTGTAAAAAGAGGTTGTAGATTTATAAAGAAAAAATTTCCTGTGTGAATTTTCATAAGCCAAAAGAAATCCAATCCAAAATATTGAAATAAAGAATATAAGCTTCCACTAAGAACGGTTATTAATAATGGAATTACTGCTATAAGAGTAATACTTCTGTGAAGTTTTCTTGTTTTAGTTTTAAACATTATTTGTTTTTTCTAAGGTATTTGTGAAGATCTTTTTCACTTTCACAAGCCATCCACATTTCTTTTATTTTAAATGTTCCAGAGCAACCAAGGTCTTTAGCTTTTTCTTTGGCTTCACTTTCAGTTGAATAAGAACCTCTAAGATGAGCTTTTAATTCAATATCTATTAAATTAAATCCAAAAATAATTAATAAGACGTTTATTAATTTTAATTTAGAAATTAGATTAGTTTTTAAAGAATTTTTCATAATTAAATAGACCATTTAATTTCTAGTCTTCAATTTAATTATAAATTTAATGCCTATTAAAAATAATTCAAAAAAGGAAGAAAAAATAAATTTTGTTATTGGGTTAGGAAGATCTGGTTTTTGGGCAGCAAAGTATTTAAGAAGTATTGGAAAGAGAGTTATTGTCTGGGAAAGTAATCAAAATAAAGAACTTTTAGAAACAAAGGAAATACTAGAAAAACTCGATATATCTGTTTCCTTAAATAAACAATTTTTATTTGATGAGTTTTCTACATGTCTTAAACAAATTGAGTCTATTGTTGTAAGCCCAGCTATACCCTTTGACCATAAAACAATAATCAAACTTAAAGAACGAGGAATCCTTGTAATAGGGGAAATAAATATCGCATGGGAAAGTTTAAAGAATATAAATTGGATTGGGATTACTGGTACTAACGGGAAAACTACAGTTACTCACTTATTAAGTCATATACTAAGAGAAAATAATTTATTAGCCCCATTTGCAGGCAATATTGGGACTCCATTATGCGAAATTGCTTACTCGACAAACAGCAAAAATATTGATTGGATAGTCGCTGAATTAAGCAGTTTTCAAATAGAAATAGCGACACATTGCATTAAACCTAAAATTGGAATTTGGACAACATTTACTCCCGACCATCTTGACCGTCACAAAACACTTGATAATTATTTCAAGATTAAAAATAGCTTACTAAAACAATCAGAATTTAGAATTTATAATTACGACGATAAATATTTAAAAGAAAATTTCAAATCACTTTTAAATGGAATATGGATAACTACTAATCCTAACGAATCTGATTCAGATCACTGTGATTATTGGATAAATAATGAAAACTTTATTGTAGAGAGAAGGGAAAAATTATTGAGTTTAAAGAATTTCAAATTGAAAGGTAATCATAACACTCAAAATCTATTACTAGCTGTAGCAGCTGCAAGGAAAATTGGATTATCCCCTGAGAGAATAAAGAATGCTTTACTTAGCTATGAACAACTTCCCCATAGAATGGAAACAATATTCCAACGTGATGAACTTGAAATAATTAATGATAGCAAGGCTACCAATTTTGACTCTTCCGTAGCAGGTATAAATGCAATTAAAGGTTCTCCCATAATAATTTCTGGGGGTAGGTTAAAAAATGGCGATTCTATTGAGTGGGTAAAGATTATTAATAAAAAAGCAAAAGCTGTATTTCTTTTTGGCGAAAGCTCGCAAACCTTAAAAAAATTGATCCTTGAGGGAGGATTTAATAATGATATTTTAACTTTTAATGATCTTTCAGAAGTAATCAACTACGCATATTCTTATATAAAAAATAATCAAGCTGAAACTTTATTATTTTCTCCTTCATGTTCGAGTTTTGATCAATTTAGAGACTATGAACAAAGAGGAGATATTTTTAAAAAATTAATCTATGAAAAATTCAATATAAAGTTTATCACGCATTAAAAATTTAGTTGGACTAATTCCAGGTCGGTCATTACAACCAATACACTACTAGCAAATTTCCTCTTATTTCGTTAAATTTTAAATACAAATTCGAAAGAAACATGAGTGAATCTAACAATTTACCTCAAGCAATAAGCCATAAAAAATTAACTTATTTGATGCTGAATGCACAAAAAGATCTTAATGCCTCTGATGATAAAAAAAATACTGAAAGCTTAGAAAAACAAGAATTTGATGAATTAATAAATAATTGGGAGAACGTAACTAAAGATGTTATCAAGACAATTTCTAAGAGAAATAAAAACTTATTAAAAGATAAATCTTCTAATTCCTTAATTGCGTTGGGTGCAATGGAAGTTCATCTAAACATGGCTTTACAAGCTCTAAATGCATTCCAAAAAGACTCTTTAGAATAAATATTATAATTTTGGCATAGAGAATAAGAGCATATCGACAAAGGTATCAGATTGAATATCTATATCGTTAAAATTAGAAATTTCAAAACCCAAACCGTCACCAGCAGAAAGCTTTTTACTTGATTTATTATTTTTATCTCTTACTAACAAATCACCCTCTATTATTTGAATCCAATTAAATCTTTTTATTTCTGAAGGCAAATATTTTTTGTTTAAAAGGTTATATTTACATCGCCATATAGATATATCTTGATTTATAAAAAGCTGACATTTGTTTTTTTTTAAAGAATTAATAATAAGATTATTCCCAGAAGTATTCTTAATCGAAATTTGATTATATGACGGCGTAAGATCTTGAATATCCGGATATATCCATACCTGAAATAATTTACAGTCTGTATTTTTTTCATTTTTTTCACTATGAGTAATCCCTGTTCCTGCAGACATAACCTGCACTTCATCTTCATGAATTATTCCTAAATTATTTAATGAATCTCTATGTGTTATCTCACCTTTTATGACTATTGTGACTATCTCCATATTCGAATGAGAGTGCGTATTAAATCCTGAATTAGGAGAAATTATATCTTCATTAATTACTCTAATTTTTCCAAAATTATCCCAGATTGGATCCCTGTGTTCTGCAAAAGAAAATGAGTGTTTTGAATCAAGCCATTCTCTATTTGATTTAAATCTTTCATTAGATCTTCTTAATTTGATAATATTAAAACTCATTAAAACTAGAATTGACTATAAAAATTTTATAAAAGGATCATTCTAAATGAAAAATAATAACTATTTAAATTTATAAATTTATTTTACTTTGCGCTTTAGTAGCCTTTATCAATATAGTTCTTGCTTCTTCTCTCGTAAGGCATTTTTCTGCTTTAACATTTAAATTCTTTAGTTTTTGTAGTTGACTTTTATTACTCATTTCTTAACCTATTCTTAAAGTCATATTAGCATACTATTAAATAAATTGCCTCTTAAACCTTTGTCTCAATCAAATCTTTTTCAAATGATGCAGATTGGAGAGAGGAATTATCAGAGCAATATAACGGGTGTATAGGATTTTGTTTTTTTGTTTTTTTTATAAAAAGCGGACCTAAAGGATTCACAAAATTATCTTTTTTTATTGAATAAAAATTCATTATTTTTTTAGAAATGTTGTAATTCCTATTTAGAAAGGTCCCTTTGTTGCCCCAGCCCAACCACAAATGACAATTTTTATTTTCAGACCAGTATTTTAAACTTTTATTTATAAACTTATTGTTTAAATAGCCAACAGGTTTTTTATGAGTGAATAATTTATCAGGAGTTTTGGAAATTAAAGCGAATAAATTTATTATTTTAAGATTTCCATAATTATAGTTGTTGCAGATTTTGATTATTTTCCTCGTTGTATTATCAATATAAGTTGAATCTGAAAGGGAGGGATTTAGACCGATAAAAATCATCTCTTTTTTTGATTTATTAATTTTAAAACCTAAACTCCATCTATATTCTTTATTTGTACTTATCAAACAACTTCTTTCCATAAAGGTTTTTCAACCTAGACCCACTCCTCTCGCCATTAAAGTCGCGAAAAGAGGGATCGTTGCAAAACCTACTAATTCAGTTGTGATAATAAATCTAAATCTTTTTACAAGTTTTTCTGAGATCTCAGGTAATTTATTTTTACTCAATGGTATCGCCCACAAAATATAGGTTGTTGTTGGGTATAAAGACAATAATCCAACTAAAATATAGAGAGAAACTTTAATCCAAAAAATTGGATTTTCTGTATAAAAATCACCTCCTTGTCCAAAATATTTTACCCGTAGAATTCCAGTAACTAATATTGCAACCCCAGCTAAACCGTAAATAACATCTGCAACAACCATTGAAATAGTTTGGTTTCTATTAAGATCAACTTTTAAAGTCAGCCTTTCAAATAAAAGAGATCCAAAACAAAGTATGATTCCTAGATAATGGATATAAGCAACTAATGCACTTTTAGCTATTTCACCCGTAAATAAAGTTCCTAGTAACATTTGCAAGTCTAAATTTATACAATACTAGCTATTTAAATATATATTCGTCCAAAAATGCCTTCAGTAAAAAAAGTAATTTTTAGATTTTAGGATTTTAGGAACCTTTTTTGTCCCTCCTGAAAAGAATCTTTTTTATTCCAAACCTCAACCACATCTGGGAAATGTTTTTCCATACAAACATCACAAACACCATGACTAAATCTAATATCACTTATTTTCGATAGATATTTTTCTAAATGCATCCAATCACCATCATTATTTTTGACTTCTCTACAATATGAACAGACTGATAATATACCCTCCTGTTTATGCAAATTAGATAAAGCCTCTAATAAATTGAGAGATTTCTTTCTTAACTCCAAAAAAGAAACTATTTGCTTAGATAATAATTCCATTACTTTGAATTGTTTTGGAGAAAGATTACCTGGTTTCCGATCGATAACACATAAAGTTCCAAGTTTATTACCATCTCTATTTTTAAGAGGAAACCCAGCATAAAACCTAATTTTAGGATCACCAGTTACCAAGGGATTATTGATAAATCTTTCATCCTGAAAAGCATCCTGAATAATTAATGGGCTATTTTCTTGAATAGCATGGGTACAAAAAGACCAATCCCTTTTTGTTTCATTAATTTCGAGGCCCACTTTTGACTTAAACCATTGCTTATCTTTATCAACTAAGGTCATTAAAGATATCGGAACATTACATGTAGATGCTGCTATCTTTGTAATATCGTCATAACAGGATTCTGGTTTAGTCCCCAATATTCTATATTCAGCTAATGCTTTTAATCTTCTTTCTTCTTCTTCCTTTTTAGGAATTAGATTTTGCATCATTCTTTTTGAGTTTTTCAACTTTAAAATTAATCTATGTTTAAAAAACTTTTATCGATAAATACTTAATAAAAAGAAGATAAACTTATTAATTTGTTACTTTGCCACATAACTTTGAGACTGACTGTCCTGCAAGCCATCCACTCGTCCAACAATGTTGAAAATTGAACCCCCCAGTGATTCCATCAACATCTAGAACTTCACCAGAAAAAAATAAACCTGGACATATTAAACTTTCCATACTTTTAAAATTAACTTCATTGATTGAGACACCTCCAGAGGTGACAAATTCCTCTCCAAAGGGGCCTTTACTAGAAATAATATATTTATCTTTCAATAGGCTATTTATCATTTTCTCTCTTTCATTTGCAAGAAGATCTGACCACTTCTTATCTTTATTAATTTCCATTTTATTTAATAAGAACACCCACAACCTCTTTGTTAACAAAGGTAGAGGTCTTAAATTAATTAAGTTTAATTTTCCATTATTAAATTTTAGGTTATCAATTTTTTCTTTTAACTCTTTATATTCAAGGTTTGACCATCTAATTATTAAACTAAATTTATACTTTTGGTCAAACAATTCTCTCGCAGCTATCGAAGAGAGCTTTAGGACAGCAGGGCCGCTAAATCCCCAATGAGTTATAAGTAAATCTCCTCTATTTTTGAAAGATTTGTTATTTAGTTGAATTTCAATATCTATATTTTTAATAGAGACACCACTACACTCATTCAATTTTGTTTCTTTTGTGGAGAAAGTAAAAAGGGAAGGAACAGGTCTTATTATGCTGTGGCCAAAATTTTTAGCTAATTTATATCCACTAGGATGGCCTCCAGTAGAGAGAATAATATTTTTTGCAATTATCGAAATTTTTTCACTATTAAAAATAGTAAAAAGGTTATCTGAAGTTTTTAAAATTTCTTTAACAAAAAATTTAGTTGATATCTCTACCCCTTTATTTATTGCATTTTTTTTTAAGCAACTTATTACATCTAATGATGAATCAGATACTGGAAATACTCTATTATCAGCTTCAATCTTTAAATTTAATCCTCTTTTCTCAAACCAATCAAATACATCTCCAGCGGCAAAACGATTAAATGATTCCAAAAGCTTAATACCACCTCGAGGATAATTTTCTGCTAACTCACTCGGTATCCATGATGCATTAGTTACATTGCATCTACCTCCTCCACTTATTCTTACTTTCTCCATAAGTTTTGAGGAGCCTTCAAGAATTATTATTCTTTTAACACCATTTTCGGCGGCTGTTACTGCCGTCATGAAACCTGCTGCTCCACCACCAACTACTACTAAATCAAAAGGGTTCAAAAATGTAGGCTCTCAATATTTCCTTAATCTGATAATAGCAATTCAATTTTATAAAAAAAAACGTCTTTAAATAAAAAATTCAACTCTTAGACTAAATTATACTGAAATATGGAGAATAATAAATTAAATACATTTTAAAATTTTTTGGTTTATATAAACACGCAAATATCTTTTATATATTATTTTAGTTAGATGGTTAATTTATTTTCCTACGTCAAATATTCTGAAGCTAGCTTTCCAATGACGGGCCAATATGCGGCTCTTTTGTTATTAACTTCAGTTATTTGGGTACTTCTTTGGATCGGTTATAGACAAAACAAAATAAACGATGAAATAAAGAAAAAAGAGAAGGAAGAGAGAATTAACGCAAAGACCGAAAGGAGAAGAAAGTTAGAAAGTTTATATCCAAATAGGAAAACTAATTTTTAAAAATTTTTTTGAATCAAGCTTTTAAAAGCCATTAATTAGAAATTACTTTGGTTTTAGTCTCGAATTCGTTTCTAGTCCTAATAAGCTTTGAAATTTCCAGATTAAGTTCTTCTTCGGATTTAAAGCCTAATGTATCGAATGGTGCAAGACCTAGCGAAACATCATTTCTATTAATTAATTCCATTTTATAGATAATTTATTTTTATATTAGATAGTTATTAAATCAAAGTAATTGCTTGGTGATTGATTCAACATAATACTTACTGCTTTCAGATATAAATATGAAAAATATAAATTTTTTGATGAACTTCTTATGAATTTTCTTATTTATAAATCACCTTACAAAATTTTAGTATTAAACCTTATGTTAATTTCTTAAATTATCTGCTTCTAATGACTGTATGAAGACTTTATATTATTTAAATATAAATATCAAATTTAAATATCATGGAAACTAACAAATTAAAGTCTTTAATACAGTATCTGCCGGGTTTTATTATTATTCTATACGTTTTCTTTTTAGCAATAACACAATTTATAAAGTAAAAAATTTTTAGAATTATTAGTTTTGATTGGAATTTTTTCGGCCTTCGGAGCAGCAATATCATGGACTTATGCATGCTTCATATGGCGTTCACAAACCGAAAAGTATAAATCCATAGATATTAATTTAGTAAAAAATATAATCGCATTTCTAGTTTTTCTTCCTGCATTTATCAATCTCAGTGTTTTAAATGATTTAAAATCTATTATTACTCTTTTATTTAGTGGAATTATAGGAATAGGTTTAGGAGATACTTTTTATATAAAGTCATTGCAACTAATTGGTACTAGAAGAACTTTATCTATTGAAGCATTATCTCCAATATTAGCCGCATTATCTGGTGAAATTTTTATTAATGAAAACCTAGCATTTAAGTCTTATCTAGGTATTTTAATTATATCAATTTCACTTTTCATTCTACTTAGGCAGAGAACTAATCTTATAGTTAATAATTTGACCAACATTACAGAACGAAATAATCTAAGCGTTTATATATTTCCATTTTTATCAGTTTTATGTGCTGTGTTAGGAGGGCTTTTATCTCGAAAAGTATTTTTAGAAAGCAATCTATCTCCTTTCCAAACAACAGAGATCAGGTTACTTGGAGCAATAATATTTTTAATAACAATAAAAAAATTTAGAATTAATTTTTTCTTAAAGAAATTAGATTTTAATGATCAAAAAAGATTTTTACTCTCAATATTATTAGGAACAAATTTAGGCATATTGCTTCAACAAATTGTTTTCAAGACTCTTCCTTTAGGCATAGGTTGGACTTTACTTAGTACCTCCCCCGTAATTTCTCTTTTTTTCGCAACTAAAGAAGAAAGACAGATAACAAAAGGTATAATATTCTTTACAACATTATTATTTTTAGGTTTATGTCTAATAATTATGTGAAAGTTAAATCCATGTAATAAATACTCATGTTAATAGAAAAAACAATCAATAAAATAACCTTAGAAACGTTATTCAATATGAAAGTTCTAAAGAAAAAGACACTTGGAATCTTTGAAGTATATTTAATTTTCTTATTATGCATATATGCAGGATTTATAGGTTATAAGTCCTTATTAAATATATTATTTACCTAAATTAATTGATTTTTTGAGCCGACTTTACCAAGTGACCTCCATCTTGATCATCATCATCACTTGAAGAGAAAAATAAACAATATATCCCAAGTGAAGCTATTGATATTGAAATAGAAAGGGCTGAAAGCTCGTCCATTAATAAAAGTATTTATTAGATACTAATAGAAAAATAAATAAAAATTTGTAAATTAATTAACCTTGTTCAAATATATTTTATTTTGAAAATTTAATTATAATGTACATATTATGGTGTTTTTGTGGTGAAAGTTCTTATCAAATCGCCATGCAGCGCCAGTTTAATAATTCAGTACGGAATAAAGAATTGGCCTATTTGGGAGCGCGAACCATGTAATTTTTCTTGGATTTACAGGGAAAAAGAAATTTGTTACATAATTGAAGGTGAAGCAAAAATTAAAACTGAAGCTGGAGAAAGTTACTTAATTAAATCAGGAGACTTGGTTGAATTTCCTGAAGGACTTTCTTGCGAATGGCAAATAATTAAAAGTTTGAAAAAACACTTTAGATTAGGGGAATAGATTTAAAAAAATATTCCCATAAATTAACTAATTTTGTTCTATAAGCTAATATAAATTAGTAAATTAATTGTTAAAACATATATTTTTTATGACTTTCACGGACAATGAATATTTTGAAGTTATCAAAAAAAACGAAACTGTCAAAGAAGCCTTCGAAACGATAAAACAAACATGTATTAATTTACAAAATCAAACTAATTGCCCAGAAGAAGACATTGAGAGTTTTCTAATATTTATTTCTAAACAATGGGATAATTAATAATTGATAAATCTTTCTGAAAGATATTGATAATTAAAATAACATTTAATATTATTCTCAATTTTGAAACTTAAACATCTTTTTTAGGATTTGTATTAATACTTGAAGTTCCTTTAGCCGCTGATACAAAGAAAACAAAACCTACTAATCCTGCAATACCAAAAATTGCAGCTAAAGGGTCAAAAGTGAAAGAGAACATAAAAAACTATAAAATCAAGATAAATAATAGTTTTTGAATCCAAATTTCACAATTATTGTTAAGTAACATTTGTCACATTAATATATCTCAAGACGTCAATATTAATTAATTAGTAGAAAATATTTAAGTAAAAAACTTATATTTAGAAATCAAATAAGGATATAATTTCCTAAGGAATTATTCTCTAAACCCTTTTCGTAACTGGTATTCATTTTTTATTTTATACAATTTCATGGAGAGAAAACAGATTAATATATCCACAATTAACTTTTTTTTTGTTTACAGTATCTTCATGACAGAAATCTATTCAGCAACTTCATCAATAAGTCCTTTCTCAGCAATCTTATGGTGTTTCTACCCTATAGCTATATTAGTTTTGGTTGAGTTGTTTCTAGGTGGGGGATTTGACGATGATAATGATGACCAAGATGGTGGAATGATGATCCCTGCATATTCAGGAGCTAAGAATTAAATTTAATTTTTAAATTCATAATTTTAAAATCTTAAAATTCAAGTTTATTATTGTAATTTAAATTGACTTATTCATTAATAGTATTAGCCACTTTAATTCTTGTATTTCTTTATTGGTTAGTAACTAAAACACTTAAAGAAGGTAAGGAGGCTCTTAAGGAGATCAGTAAAAATACTAAATAAACATTTTTATTTCCCCTATTTAGTAAAGTAAATTTTATAAATTAGAAGAAACAAAACTATAATTACAATAAAAATTTATTTTAAGTTAAATAGAAATTACCTATTAATTTAGATTAATTTTTTATTTTGATAAATTTCTGACGAAAACTCAAGATGCATCTTAATTCTCTACTTTATATTTTTTCTATTACTTTATTTATTTATGTCATGGCTCTATTTTGGAGAGATCTTCCAAATCAAAAAAAGAAGTAAAAGATAATTATTATTAATTTTGTTGCCTATTCAAATAAATTTAGTTATTAATTTAATGATGTTTCTATTAATTTTATATATATGCAAATTGAATCTTCAAATAATTCAAAAGATGATGCTTTTCCCCAGTCATTGAAAATTGAAAAAGAAAATATTATTTGTAAAGACGGCTTTTGTACATTACCAAATCAAAATCAAAATCAAAACATAATTAAAAACAACGTGAATTTATTCGATCCTATTTAAAATAAAGGAATACATAAATTAATTCTCTTAAGCGAATACTCTTTGAATAGTGATGTTTAATTAATAAATGATTAAATTTAGAGCTTATGTATAATAATTTTTTGAATGCCTATCAAGAATTTTGGCTTAAAGCTACAAACTTTAATAGCAAAACAACAAGATCTGATTGGTGGCGAGTTCAATTAGTAAACATTATTATCTCTATTTTTACTATTCCAATATTTCTAAGAACATTTGGTTTTAATATTTATGGATTAGTTTGTATAGTCCCTCAGATTGCTATTGATGTTCGAAGGTTAAGAGACTTTGGAAAGAACTGGGAGTGGATATTTATAAATTTGATACCAGTGTTTGGCTGGATAGTATGGTTTATATGGCTTGGTTTTGGTAAATCTGGAAATGGGAAGTCAAAATTTATTTAAATTTTGACTATCAACCTAGGGAGTCTAAATCCCTCCTGTAATGAACTAAATTTTCCTTATTGTTCAAACTAGTTTCTTTAAAGTTTTTATTCAAATTCTTTTTAAAATTAAGAACAGAGAAGGAGCTAATCAAGTTTTTCATAATGTCTATTAATTATTTATAACCTAATAAAAAGATGGTCTCCATTGAGCATAATTTTAATGGCTTAACCGAACAATGAAGTTCATTAACCCGTACTAAAAAATTAAGCGTTTAAAAAAGCTTTCTTTTACTTAATTATTTTCTTATTTCTTATTTCTTATTTCTTATTTTTTATTTTTTTATTTTTTTATTTTTTTATTTTTTTTAAAATCTACAAAAGTTACTTTATTTTTAAACTCTAATTGTTTTTTTAGAATCCTGAATACATGCCATTCACATTCAGATAACTTTTGAAATTGATCAAGTGTATCTTTATCTTCTTCATCAAATTTATCAAAAATATCGGATATCCCCAAACTATTAATTGCAACAAAATTCTCTGCTACATCTTCAGGATTTTGACCTGAAGCAAAGTCTTTAAAAGCCTCATAAGAATTTAGTTTTCTAGTCAACCAATTAAACCATAATTCAGATGTATTTTTATTCTCTTCTTTAACAATTTTCTTCATTAACAATATATTCACTACATTAATGATTATTGGTCATTATCTATTTGGCACCTGTACAATTACTCATATTTATATTCGGAAGGATTATGAAGAAGCTACTTTAGAAAATTTGTTTATTTAATTGGATAAGGATTTTTTATTAATAGCAAAAACTAGTTAAATAAAATATTAGGTATTTATCTTATATTATTTAGATCAAAAAAAAGCTAAGATAAAACTTTACATAGCAAATGCCTTCAGTACCTTTTTACGATTTCCCATCATCACCTTTATTAATAATTGGAGCACTTGGTATTGTTGTAGCGTTAGCTGTATTTTTTCTAGCTTATCAAAAATACTTTAATTCACCTTTTAATAAAGAACTCCAAAAAAAGAAAAAATCTTTATTAAAAGAAAAGCAAGAATTAAATGAAAGATTGCAAAAAATAGATCAAGATTTAAAAAATTTATAAAATAAAGAAAGAAATTTAGAAACCACTTTTAGAGATAAATAGTCTCGGAATTAGAAAAAAGTAAAAATAACCATAGTAATAAGGTTTGGGATTCAAGATTTTAAGTATTTAATATAAAAATATGGATTATAAGAAAGTCATGGATAAACAACATTTAGTAGATTTAATCTCGAGTAGCTTAATTTACGAAAGCCAAAATCTCAAATCGAGAGAAAATTCTAGTGAA
>OZSS01000667.1_pt1 | contig 16503 bp, 16 predicted proteins | sample 1779911 | NCBI WGS metagenome assembly OZSS01 (sample SAMEA2603589, study PRJEB24840) | metagenome | biome: Water; feature: Photic zone; material: Seawater sample | place: Mediterranean Sea | collected 2013-11-12 | depth 10 m | reverse complement strand
CATGGTTGTTTAGCGCTAGTAGTTTTTTTTTGGTTCAAGATGTAATTCTTCATTGTGTAGAAACGAACACAACAAGTCTACTATATAGTCTTGGTACCGATTAAATATATCACATATCATTTTCCCTATTTTAGGTTTGCTGAGTCTGAGCGTATGATTTTTCATTTATGGTTACCTAGGTAAATGATTACGACTCGCTCTGGACAAATGAAGAAGGCTCAATTTATCTAAACTTCATTTATTGTAATTACATTGTATCCAGTTCTACTAAGAATTCGTTGTCGGTTAACAATTACGATTTTGTATCAACCCGTCGGTATTTTACGTTTACGTCTGCACCAATCAGAACCCGACTCTTTTTTGATTGTAATAAGTCATTTGAGATAAAGTTATATATCCTTATACTATTTTAGAAGTCTGAGTGGTTAAATAAGCAATGAATTAAGAGAATACAACAAACGAGCATATACTTTTGAAGCCGAATATTAGGAGAATGTGCCAGCTAATTGATTGCTTGCAAATCAATCAATTATATTGCCTGCTGCATGAATTTACATTATGCACGTATACCGTTCGATAGTAATCTTACAAAAGCAAAATTGGTAATCTTAAATATGTCTAAAATCAACTTGATGAACTTACCGTCACAGCTATAATAAATTAACAGTCAATCACAAATGAGCTTTTTTGGATTAGGTTTTCCTGAGATACTAATTATATGCCTTATTTTTTTATTAGTCTTAGGGCCTAATAAATTGCCCAAAGTAGGAAAATATTTGGCTAAATATTTGGGCGGTTTTAGATCCGCCTCTGATGAATTTAAGAGAGAAATTGATGTAGTTGTCTTGGAGGACAAAGATCCTAAAGAAGATACCCTTTAATCTTAAGGCGATTGATCTGCGCAGCAGATCTTCTCTCAAATATAATAAATTCCTAATAATAAAGATTCACTCATTGTTGCAATAAGTATAATTTTAAGTTTAAGCGCATACTGTTTAGGACATCCAACAAATTTTATCTGGAGAACTACCTTTCTCTCTAATAAATTGAACAGCCGATTAATGTAGCAAGTGAGACAATTCTGACAAATTTTGCTATGAGTATCACCTGATACAACATCCGCGTTCGCTTTCCAACTATAAATATGGAACTATGAACCCGATTTGTGGCGAATCTTTTCACCTCGCATGCATCCACAACAACTCAGACTGCCGCTGAGATTCTTAAGTCACAGCTTCAATGTAATAGCACTACAGAAGCTACATCAAGTTCTCCTTCCTTTCAACCACAAACCGGTCATGGTTTGTTTTGCTTCTGTGTAGAGTGCCGGCCATTTAGCCCAGATCATCAAGATTTTACCGAAGATATGCCTTCAGATCCTGAGGATTTGATGGATGATTTTTATAAAATGGGTTTGATTAAAGCCGATGCTGTAGAAGTCGCTGAGGCTGTTTCATCAGCGGAGCTTAGAGAGATTCTTTTTTATAAGAACGCCTCTCAAGGTGATCCTGCCAAGGAAAAGCTTTTGCGGGCACTAGCTGAAGAAGCCGGTGGATTAGACCAAGCAATGGCAGCAGCTTTTGGTCCTCAAGCAGGTGAATTCTTTGCCTCTATTCACTCTAGTTCCCCTTTTGGAAGAAGGTCATTTCTCAAAGGATTGGCTGCTGGTGCGGCCATGATAACAATTGCCAATAGCGCAGGCTTAGATACTCAAGATGCTCATGCAGCAGGTCATGCCGGCGGTAAATTAGAGAAAACTAACTTGAAGATTGGATTCATTCCAATTACATGTGCAACACCGATAATCATGTCAGAACCTATGGGTTTTTATAAATCTAATGGGTTGAAATGTAAGGTTGTGAAAATGCCAAGTTGGGGAGCTGTTCGCGATTCGGCCATTGCAGGTGAGCTTGATGCTTATCACATGCTCGCTCCAATGCCTATCTCTATGACTTTGGGATTGGGAACTTCTCCATTCAGCGTCAAACTAGCCAGTATTGAAAATATCAACGGACAAGCAATAACTGTAGCTAATCGCCACAAGGATAAAGTTAAATCTGCCGCAGATATGAAAGGCTTTGTATTCGGAGTACCATTCCCATACTCGATGCATAATTTACTACTTAGATATTACCTCGCTAAGGGTGGAGTTGATCCTGACAAGGATGTACAAATTCGCCCTGTACCACCACCGGATAGTGTTGCCCAGATGGTTGCAGGTGATATCGATGCATATTTGATGCCTGATCCATTTAATCAAAGAGCTGTGTTTGAAGGTGTTGGTTTTATTCACCTTCTAACTAAGGATCTCTGGGTTGGTCATCCATGCTGCGCTTTCGCTGCGGGTGAACCCTGGATTAACAAGCATCCAAATACTTTTAAAGCCATCAATAAATCTATTATTGAAGCTGCAAATTATGCAACTAATCCTACTAACAGATCTGAAATTGCGAAATACATTTCTGGCCGCGCCTTCCTAAACCAACCGACTAAAGTCGTTGAAGCTGTTTTGACAGGCAAGTTCGATGACGGCTTGGGCAATAAGAAAAATGTTCCTGACAGAATAGATTTTAAACCTTATCCTTGGCAGAGCTTTTCACATTGGATTCAGTCTCAACTTGTACGATGGGACCTTGGAGGAGCTGCTGACGCAATTAAAGCTGGTGACTTTAATGCTAATAGTGCCGCAATATTCCTAACAAATGAAGCTCAATCTTTGGAGAGGGAGCTGGGTTTCAATCCTCCCTCCCGTTCGTTCAAGACTGAGAAGCTTGCATACGACAGCTTTGACCCTACTGATCCGTTGGGCTATGTCAGCAAACAAATTGATAGGGACGGTGTATAGACTGTATGTCTACAAAGTCAACAATCCTGAGATCGTTACTGATCTCAGGATCTAGCCTCCTTTCTTTTTGCGTTGTCTGGGAAATTATAGCCAGTGCCAATTTAATTCCTAATTTTCCAGGGGCTTTAAAGACCTTTCAGGAATTATTATGGTGGATATCAGATCCATTTTTTGATAACGGTCCTAACGATTTAGGTATTGGTTTTAATTTACTTATAAGCTTAAGAAGAGTTCTAATTGGTTACACACTTGCAATGGTTGTTGCAATTCCAGTCGGTCTCTTTGTTGGTGTTTCCAAAACCGTTAAGTCTTCTGTTGATCCTTATGTACAACTACTGAAACCGGTCTCACCGCTTGCCTGGCTGCCCATTGGCTTATTCGTATTTAGAAATTCAGAAGTTACCGGTATTTTTGTCATTTTTATTACAAGCATCTGGCCGACTTTAATTAATACCGCAATTGGTGTTCAATCCGTAGATTCTGATGTCTTAAAAGTTGCAAAGTCATTAGGTGCTTCCAAAACTAATACCATTACCAAAGTCATCTTACCTGCAGTAATGCCAAATATTTTAGCTGGGATGAGAATTTCAATGGGTACAGCATGGCTTGTAATAGTTGCTGCTGAAATGCTTCTAGGCACGGGTATCGGATATTTTATATGGAATGAATGGAACAATTTATATGTAGCTAACATATTTGTAGCAATTATAATCATAGGAATAACTGGTTATGTACTGGATCAAATCTTTGAGATTTTGCAACTTCGATTCAATTACGATTCATGACTAAATCTGTTCCCAGTTCAGTTGATTCCATTTCTTACAAGGAACATGAATCTCATGTTGAAATTGTAAATCTAAGCAAAGTTTTCCCAATTTCTCGACCTTCTCTTTTTAACAAAAAAACTGAGAACTATGTTGCTCTTGAAGGTATAAATCTCGATATTAAAAAGAACACTTTTGTCTCTTTGATTGGCCCTTCGGGTTGTGGTAAATCAACGCTTTTGAATCTTTTAGCAGGATTAGATGATTTCACGTCTGGTGAAATTTTCATCGAAGGCAAGCCACTGGTTGGCCCTGGTCCAGACAGAGGCATAATTTTTCAGAACTACGCACTGATGCCCTGGCTTACCGCCGCAGGCAACATCGAATATGCCTTAGAGACGGCCTGTCCAGAACTAAGTACCTCACAGAGGCGTGAAAAAGCCAGATACTTTTTGAATATGGTTGGGTTAGAACGCTCAATGAACAAGTTTCCAAAGCAAATTTCAGGTGGTATGAAGCAGAGAGTTGCTATTGCACGAGCTTTGTCTATTAATCCGTCTATGTTACTTATGGACGAGCCTTTTGGAGCCCTTGATGCCCTTACAAGGTCCTATTTGCAAGAAGAAGTGTTAAAAATATGGGAGAAAAATAGAGTCACAGCTCTTTTAATTACACATAGTATTGAAGAAGCATTGTTAATGTCTGACAAAATTGTACTTATGTCAAGTGGACCATCTGCAAATATTGCAGATATTATAGATGTCCCTTTGCCAAGGCCCAGAATCCGTAATATTATAGAAAAAGATTCTCTCTTCATTGATATCAAACTCCAACTTGAGGATCATCTCCTTCGCGAAACAAGAGCAGTTGAAGAGTCTTCTTAGTTACACTTTGTGTTTATTGAACTTGCCTAAAGTAGCTCTTTTATTTTATTATGTATTTAGTAATTTCACTTAATTCTATGTCTCCGGGTCTAAAGTATCTTACATATAACGTATCAACATTTTTGTAATTACCTTTAATAAATTCTTGGAATTCTTCTTCATTGCTTATATTGCAATGTTTAGGTTGTATCTCTTTGCCCTTTAACAATTCTCCATCCTTTTCAATTCCAACGATAATTATTAAAATCTTTCCTTGAATAATACTTGCACCTGATTCTTTTAATAAAGCAAGAGTACTTACTTCTTTCATTAATTGTGAAAAAATATCTTGGTCTTCGTTACTTTTTGCTGATTCTTCATTCATTAGCAATGGGCTAGGGTTGTTTCTATATTATAAACATACATGTTATTATAAAGGACTCTATTGTCGGCCCATTAAAAATCTTAATCAAAATTGCGTATGTTAATGCCTAAATAAACCGCTTCCTTAAACAATTCTGTAGTTGCTTTTTTGTCATTTTCTTTTTGAGACTTTAGATAACGCTTCCGCAGTGAGTCAGTGACGGAAGCCAGCCATTGAGTTTGATACATAACTTGTATTGTATTGAATTACACCATTGTACAGTCCGGCCAGTCGCATTTGAATTAGTTTTTAATTTCTTAATCAACTTTCCTCTGATCCTCAAGGATTATATCGAACGGTTATATATTTACTTTTTGAATCCGAATCCTTCTCCATTTTTAGACGGTATATCCCAGCAGAATAATTTCCCCGAGTCGCTAGCAGCTAAAAAGGCATTATCGTCTCTCTTCCATTTTAGTCGTGTCGGCGTCGAGTTGATGGATACCTTGTCAATGGGCTCACCATCTCCATTTTTATCTAATTTCCAAATTGCAATTGATCCATCTTTTGCACCAGATGCTAATAACGAGCTACTGTTAGCAAAGCTAAGGCAACTTATCGGCTCATTATGAAGTATAAGTTGTCCCGGAATTGTTCCCTCAGGACCCTTATCTTTAAAGTTCCATACTGTAACTTGGGGGCTTCCCCCTGTAGCTAAATATTGACCCGTAATATCGAACACAATATCTTTAGGTTTGCCAGGATAACCAGTCATTTCAGCGTCTTTACCATTAGTTCGTCGCCAAAAATGTACTGAATTGTCTTGACTTCCACAAGCTACAATCTCCCCGTTTGGGCTCAATGCCAATGATATAAGAGATCCCTTCCACTCAAATCTTTGACAAACTTTATTGGTTTTCACATCATAAATAATCACTTGGCCGTAGCTTGCTATCGCTAATTCGCTATTATTTGACCAATAAATTGCTGACACAGTACTTGTCAGTTCATCGGAACGCCATAATTGATTTCCTGACGAATCAATCACATGTACGAACTTTCCAATGCTACCGGCTAATAATTTTCCGTTGTTTGTCCATTGTATATTGTCAACCCAGTCATTGCCTAATGAGTTTGAACTTAGTAAGCTTCCATCTGAAGCCGCATTAATATCAACCTTGCCGTTTTGGCCACAAGTTGCATATATGCTTCCGTTGGGATTTACTGCTAGATCTAAGAGTGATTTGTTGTGAGTGTCTTTTTGCATGTATAGTAACTTCCCTGTTTTTGCATCAAAAGAGTAAATGTTGCCTGTTATATCTGCAGCAATAATATTCTTATTTTCGAGTGCCCAGTCACAAGCTATTACGTATTCATTAATTTCACTGTACCATCCACCTTGAAAAATGCTGTTAGATCTTTTCATGCTAGACATTTTTGAAACTCAGTCCTTAATGCATCCTCGTCTAAATTTCGGCCTATGAATACAAGTTGATTCTTCCTGGGCTCGTTTCCCCACTCGCTTCCAGGTTCTGCAGTAAATAACATATGGACCCCTTGAAATACAATTTTTCTAGATTCTTCAGCGTAGCTGATAAATCCTTTGGTTCTAAATATATCTACTCCTTTTTCTCGGAGAAGTTTTGAAATCCAATCGTTTAATTTATCTGGATTAATGTTGCCAAGGCTTTCTAGGGCAATAGATCCAACTTCATCGTCATGCTCGTGTTCTGCTACCCATATTCTTTCGGTCTTTGTATCAATCCCCTTAGTTATATTGCTAAATTCCTTATCTCTGGGCTGATCATCTTTATTTTCATCCAGTCTTATATTGAATTCTTCTGCCGTATGTTGGGTGAAGAGACCTATAGTTGATTTATTATCTATGTATAATTCAAAGGCCTTCTGACCCGCATCTTGTAATTGTAATTCAATAACCTCGTTAAAACTTATTGCTTCACCTGGCATAAGTTGTTTAGGTTCTTTTGAAAATATTCTTACACAATCTTCGGCGTACCCGTCAAGATCTTTTCCATTTGAACTATCAAATTCTATTGCTGTTATTAGCATTGTTGGATCAGGTCCATCATCAAAATAAAGCCTGTAGTTTCCTTTCTTAAGTTCATATACTCCGGTCCACTCAAACGGATATTCAGGTTCGAGAAATGTCGGACGTCTATCTAATGTTTGCTGGAGATCAAATGCACCAAGATTCAAGACATCTTCAACATCGACCCCTGCTTCTTTTGAACGCAGTATACGGGCCATTTTGTTCATATCTCTAAGGCGTGATTCAAGTACGTTGACTTCGTTTTTGGAAACTAAGTCAGTTTTATTGAGTATGAGTACGTCCGCGAAGGCGACCTGCTCTGCACTTTCAGTGCTATGTTCCAATTGTTGATTAATGTGAGCAGAATCTACTAACGTCACTATTCCATCAAGAGTAAATTCATCTCTAACTTCATCATCCATAAAAAAAGTTTGTGCTACCGGCCCTGGGTCAGCGAGGCCGGTCGTTTCAACTAAAACGTAATCAAATTTGTCCCTACGTTTCATTAGATTGCCTAGGACTCTTATCAGATCACCTCTTACCGTGCAACAAATGCAACCATTAGACATTTCAAAGACCTCTTCGTCTGCGTTAATGACGAGTCCTTGATCAATTCCAACTTCGCCGTATTCGTTTTCTATGACTGCAATTTTTTTGCCGTGCTCTTCTCTCAAGATCTTGTTTAAAAGTGTGGTTTTCCCTGCCCCAAGGTAGCCAGTAAGTATGGTGACAGGAACCTTTCGCTTTTCTTTCATTACTAGATGAGTGATCAACTACTATACTAATACCAGGTTGCTTACACTGCCTTTTTTTTTCAGTGATTCAAATATATCTTTGGTTTTTCGTATCGTATTTGACTTCGCTTCTCCTACATGGTGCGCTTCAGTAAGTGGGTTACTGGCTCGCTAGCCTCAATATTTTTGGTTTCTTGCGGCTCCCTCACAACGCCTCCTGAGAGGTCTAAGAAAATTTCTATTATGACCTCATTCCTTCCCATAACACTATTTGCTAGGGCAGTAGCCGGTGAATGCGGTGATGTCAAAGCTTTAATACCCACAAATATTGGACCACACGATTTTCAATCAACTCCTAAGGACATTCTATCTATTGGCAAGGCTGATATATTTTTTATTAACGGCTTGGGAATGGAGACTTTTTTAGACAGGCTAATCTCTTCATCAGCGAGTACAACATTATCCGTTGTTGACACTAGTATTGGTATCAAGACCATTTCTACTGATATCTCTAACGCGGATTCTGATCCTAATCCTCACATATGGCTAGATCCTATACGTGCTATTAGCCAGGTTGAGACTATTAAAGATGCTCTTGCGGAATTAAACCCTGCTTGTAGTGAAGTTTATACTTCAAATGCCTCCGCTTATGTGGATGACCTGCTCGCATTGCATGCTGAAATTTTATCCAAGTTGGAGCCTTATCAGGGCAAATCATTTATCGCCTATCATGACTTTGCACCATATTTTGCTGAACGATATCAATTAAAAGCTGAATACTTAGTTGATCTGCCAGATATCAATCCAAGCCCTGCTGATTTACAGCGAGTTTCGAATCTTGTTCGAGATTCCGATTTAAAGGCTCTTTTAACTGAGCCTCAAGATGGAAGCAATTCTTTCAATTCGTTGGCACGTGATCTTAATATTAAAATAGCACTATTCAATCCTATTGAAACTATTTCACAGGATTTTGTGTATGACGAGTCTCTCTATTTTGACCTTATGCGGGATAACTTGTCCAATCTTCTTCTCTCTCTTGGTGGTTAAACTATGTCATATCCAATTGCTTCTGTTAAGAATCTTACTGTAAGAAGGGGTGCCAATGTTGTTGTAGATGATGTTTCTTTTGAATTATTAGCTGAAAGTGATACAGCTTTAGTTGGCCCTAATGGTGCTGGTAAAAGTTCCTTAGTTGCCTCCTTGTTGGGTCTTATTCCGCGCGTCTCAGGTGACATCAATATTATGGGCACCAAAATGAATAAAGCTGGGTATCTACCGAAATCCATACGCGAGCGAATTTCTTATATTCCACAGAATTTTTCTTTTCAGGGTCAGTTTCCCCTCTCCGTATTTGAGTTCGTGCAACTTGGACTTAGTAATAGTTCGTCCTTTCTACGCATGCGGGACTCCCGTACTAAGATTTTAGTTCATCGATCTTTGGAAAGAACCGATACTTTTAATTTAAGACGACGTCTTCTTAGTGAACTTTCTGGCGGTGAACTGAAGCGAGTTATGCTTGCATTTTGTATCGTACGTCCGAGGGATCTTCTTGTTTTGGACGAAGTTCAGGCTGGTCTAGATATACCTTCAACTCAACGTTTTCAAAAAATGTTATTTGAATTGCGTCGGCAGGAAGGTTGGACTGTCCTTCATATATCTCACGATATTGATATGGTTCTCCGTAGTAGCGATCAAGTACTTGGTTTAAATAGACGTTTGTGCTGCCGAGGTGTACCTAATCTTGCATTGACTTCCGAAAGATTAAGTGTTCTCTATGGGCCCAATATAGTTTCTTATCAGCATCAATGTCGTGGGTGATTTATCAACTTTTTTTGAGTTATTTGATGAGCCATTTATTCACCGCGCATTAATTGGTGGCTTTTTAACTGGTTCTTTAGGAGGGCTTATAGGTTCTTTTGCTGTACTCCGACAACTTGCTTTTTTTAGTGATGCATTAGGGCATTCTGCCTTGCTCGGTATAACTCTAGGTATCCTTTTAAATGTGAATCCTACTTTTGTTCTTATTCCTTTTGCCATTATATTTGCATTTCTTGTAAATAATCTAGTTGAGCGCAGTTCTTTGCCTACCGACGCACTATTGAATATCGTATATTCTAGCTCTCTAGCAGCAGCTGTTCTTGCCTTAAGTAAAATCAACTCTTATAGTGGTAGCATTAAGCAGTTGCTTTTTGGAGATATTCTTGGTATTACAGCATCAGATATATATATTACATTGATCCTTTTTATTGTTTCTTTTATCTACCTTGTCTTTAGTCTTCGTTCTCATGTTCTTTTAACTCTTAATGAGGATTTGGCTGGCTCTATTGGTATTAACACAAGATTCCATAAACTTGCTTTCATCATTTTATTGGGTATTGTTGTATCTGTTTCAATTAAGTCTGTTGGTGTATTGCTTATAAGTGCTTTCGTTGTAATACCTGCATGCGCTGGTAGACTAATTTCGCGTAAGTTTAGTTCTTATATTGTTTTTTCTATGGTACTGGGTGGTATGTGTGCTCTGTTTGGGCTTATCTTATCAGGTTTCTTTAATCTACCTTCAGGTCCTTCAATTGTAATCTTTCAATTCTTTGCCTTCCTTTTTTCCTTGATATTTTCTCGTGCTTACAATTTAGTAGAATAATCTCTTTGCGATTTCTTCTCCGAATTCTTCGTGGCATCCTAGCCTACCTCTAATGTATAAAACATCTTTAATGCTCTCTGAGAGTGCTTCCATCTCTGATAATGATCTTTTTGGTGAATCCTTCGGTATAACAAGAGTAGACATTTCTTTAACTATATTTGTATTTGATATCCACCACTTGTTATTATTATCTATATCTAATCTCCCTGTTACGAATGCTGCGCTTGCGTATCGTGCTCCCTTCTGTCGAGATAATACCTGAAGTTTTCGTATTTTATCATTATCAAGGTCATTCTTATTTAGCCATACATGCCTTTTCATCATAAATCTTATAATTACTTTTGTTGTATTTATGAAGTATAGTATTGGACCAATGATAGGAAGCCTTACTATTTCATTTATGATATTTAGCCTCTTAGGTGACCATCCTGTCATACTTGGAAGTGGACCTCTCCATGTTGGTGCAATTAGCACAATTTGTTTTATTGTATTGATGTATTTGTCTTTTAGTGTAAGTACAACTGAGGCACTATGACCAGCTGCAATTATAGTTAGCTTTCTGTTATTTTTACTCTGTATTACTTTGATAGCCTTTTTTAGTGTTTCTTGTAATACTGTTCCACTGTAGTGTATATCTATTTTATCACTTTCGCCGAATCCAGGCCAATCGATTGTTATTAATTGGTATTTATCTGTCACTATTGCTTTAAAATGTTGCCATTCATCGCTTCTTGAAATTGTACTTAAGGCCGGAAGCATTAGCATTGGAGGTTTTTCTCTTTTACCTTCCCATTTCATCTGTATTCCTATTTTCTTGTTATCATGAATAATTGAGAATCTTTCTCTAATGTGATATAGATTCTCCATCTGATTTAAGTTCGATACTTTCTTTGTTATACCTTTTAACCCTAGCATGATCTTTTTTTCTATACTCTAATTATTGCAATTCTTTTAATTTTGCAATATTATCTTTACTCTTCTCTGTTGATCAACTTTGCTTTATAACTTGTTTTATTTCTTATAAAATGATTATTTCTTTTCTGTAGCTCCAAATTTTGAAATAAGTACTTCCTTAAGGGCTGTTTTGATTTCAGCCGCAGGTATAGCTTTGCGATAGATTTGACCAATAGTTGGGTTGCGACCCTGTGAACCACCAATAGTCATTGTGTAGCCTTCACCCATTACTCCTTCAGCATTTTTAGCCTTTGTACCTGTTAAACCTATTGCTCCCATATAAGCCTGTCCACATGTATTTGGACAGCCAGTCCAGTGAACTTTTATCTCTTCAGGTAGATTCAACTCCTCGTCAAGTTCCTTTGCTGCTTTTAAGGCTTGGTCTTTAGTGTTGGTAAGCGCAAAACTACAGTACGTATTTCCCGTGCAGGACACTGTTCCTGCTGAAATATTGCTAGGTGCTAGGGGGAAACGCTGCAATAATGTATCAGTCTTTAATTCTTCAACTTTTTCACTCGTAAGACCTGTGATAATTATATTTTGGTCTTCTGTGAGTCTAATTTCTCCATTTCCATATTTGAGACTCGCTGTTGCGATATCTTGTAGATCCTCTGCCGTGAGGCGACCGACCGGCACGTGTATGCCAGCAAAATAAAGTCCGTCTTGTTTCTGCTGATTAATGCCGAAGTGAGAGCGTGGAGAGTTTTCGAATATTGAGCCTGGATCGGGAGTGAGTGTTCCGTACAGTTTTTCCACTTGGCTGCGGAATTCTTCGTGCCCTATCTCATCAAGATACATGCGGAAACGTCCCTTTGTTCTCTTTTCTCTTTCTCCATTGTCTCTCCAGAGACGAATCACAGTATCCAAAATGTTGCAGATCTCGTCAGGTAATACCCATACATTCATGGGAAATGCATATGCGTTCATCTGTGGAGATAAAATCCCTCCAATCCAGATGCTAAAACCCATCACGCCGTTATTCTCAACGGGATGAAACACTATGTCGTTGTGAAGAAGGAAATTGTCTTTAGACCCTGCGACTGCTGTGTTCCATTTTCTCGGTAGGTTGGAATATTCCGAATTTCCCTCACAATTATTTGTGAGAAAGTTCTGCAATTTAGTTGTGTAAGGTCTCGTATCGACGATTTCGTTCGGATCTATTCCTGCGAGTGGATTGCCGGTTACGTTTCGTGGATTATCAAAGCCCGACTGGATGCTACTTAGTCCGGCTTCACGCAGTCTTCTAAGGATTTCGGGAAGATCGCATAATAGTATTCCTCTAAGTTGCAGGTTTTGCCTTGTGGTGATGTCGCAGCTTCCATTTTCTCCATAACGTTCAACTATTGAAGCTACAACTCGTATTTGCTTGGATGTCAATACACCATTTGGTATTCTAAGTCTTAGCATGAATTTTCCGGGTGTTTTCGGACGCCAGAACATTCCATACCATTTCAGACGGAGTTTTAAATCGGTTTCATCCATATTTTCCCACCCAATTTTTGCAAACTTTTCGATTTCGCTTCCTACTAAAAGCCCATCTTTTTCCAACTTACTTTTTTCAATCTTATTCAATTTTTTTTCTGCGAAGTAGGGGTTGACTTGGTTGTTGATGGTCATGATTCATGAAAATAGGGCGGACTGATCGATCAAAAAATGTAGTAGATCAGTTTAATCGGCCCGGGGACCTTTGTCGCTACGTAATAATGAAAGCGCGCGATTGTGAAGTAACCTTCGATTGCTCGAGCTACTTATGAAATACATTAGCACAATGTTGGTTTTTTAGACTCCCAGCTTCCCTGTTGATTTTATATTCTTTTTCCTGTGCGATCTATGCTATTCATTTTATAGATTTAAATCTGATGTAAAACTCTGTTCAGCATGCGGGCAGCTCCGGAGCTGATCATTAGCCAAACCCGCTTCAAAGCAGCTATGTCCTTTTCTAGTTCGTACTCAAAAGTTGTTCTGTTAACGGAATTACCATTCCGCTCGTATTGCCGTCTGTAACTCTTGTCGTACGGCTTTGCCCTTTTGCGCATACTGGGGTTCTCAATTTGAATTAATCTATCGCTTAGGTCAAAGCGCTGACGTGTCTGTGCCAGGTAGGAACGACTTTCCAATGATGCACGTTCGTTTTGTTGGCGAGGTGCCACGTACTTACCCCAGGTCATTACTTCTCGATGACATCAGATAGCGCTTTTTTTGATCCGTGGCCATTGCTACGGAATGACGCTTCCGATCGGGGGCGTCAAGGGTTGCATCTGGTGGTGCATGGCCGCAGTGGCGGTGTTGTTCCCGACTGTTTGGCCTCCCTGCCGGATCTCCTGGCCCAGCGGCGATCGGCGCCCGTTCAGCTGGAGGTGCTGACGGCTGAACAACCCCTGTCGGCACTTCCCCAACCTTCTTTTATTGTTCCCTTGTTGTTGCTGCCTGGAGCGCACGCCCGAACGGACGTGCCGATGATTCGGAACAGGCTTCGTGGAGCCGGGGCCGGTGTGCGTTTGCTGCCTTTTTTGGGTTCTTGGATCACCTGGTGGAATGCGGTGCTCTCAGCACTTCCGGTGTCTGAGCGCCGTGATGCCGTGCTGGTGCACCACCCCCTGCGCCCGGGAGTGGCAGATCGCTTCCTCACGATGCTCTCCTCTCGACTGGCCTTGCCGTTGGTTGCCTTTGATGCCTGGCCCGAGTTCCAGCAGCGCCACCCCAGGGCCAGGCCACTGCCATTAACCCTCGCTCCAAACCGCATGACGGATGCGTTGAGCGAAGCTGGTGGATTGCCTCCTCTGCTGGAGCATCCCCCCACCCGCCAGGCCCTGATCGATCTGCTTGTTTCTCTGCCGTGACCACCGCTGAACAAACCGGAACCGTTTATCTGGTGGGAGCCGGTCCCGGCGATCCCGAGTTGCTCACGCTGAAGGCGCATCGGCTGCTGAGCCAGTGCGATGCCCTGGTGTACGACTCGCTGGTGCCCAAAGAAGTGCTGGATCTTGTGCCGGCGTCCTGTGAGCGCCGTTTTGTCGGCAAGCGTCGCGGACATCATTCGGTGCCACAACCCAGCACCAATGCCGTGCTCGTTGAAATGGCCCATAAGTACAGCACGGTGGTGCGCTTGAAGGGAGGTGATCCCTTCCTGTTTGGTCGTGGAGGGGAAGAAGCGGCTTACTTGCAGGAGCGGAACATCTCTGTTCAGGTCGTTCCTGGTGTCACCGCGGGAATTGCCGCCCCTGCCTATGCCGGAATTCCCGTCACCCACCGGCGGGCGGGCTCATCGGTGACCTTCGTCACCGGTCATGAGGAAATCGACAAGCGCCGTCCCTCCGTGGATTGGCGCGCTTTGGCCACGGCCAGTGACGGATTGGTGATCTACATGGGGCTGCACAACCTGCCTCGGATCGCAGAGGAGCTGATGGCGGGTGGTTTGGCCGCGACAACCCCCGTGGCGGTGATCCAGCAGGGCACGGTGGCGGGGCAACGCTGCCTCAAAGCCACCTTGGTAGACGTTGCCGATCAATGCCGAGCCGAAGCCTTCAAGTCGCCCTCGATCGTTGTGGTGGGTGAGGTGATTGATCAGCAGGTTGAAGCTTGCAGGCCCTCACCGGCAGCGGTCACGATGCCGATTCCGTTCTGAACAGCTCCCCTCGATCCCGCTTTATTCCTTCAAGCGAGCCCGCAGCTGGGCCAGGTTGCAGGGACGGGTCTGTTCATCAAGCTGAGCACGGATGAGCCTGTCCCAAGCGGTGGTTACCGCATCCAGAGATCCCGGCAGCACAAACACAAACGTGCCGTTGGCCACGCCGGCAAGGCAGCGGCTTTGCAGGGTGCTGGTGCCGATGCTCTCGAAGGAGAGCACACGGAACAGTTCCCCGAATCCCTCGATTGTTTTGTCCAGCAGCGGTACCACCGCTTCAGGGGTGCCATCACGGCCGGTGAGTCCGGTGCCGCCGCTGGTGATCACCACATCAATTGCGGGATCAGCGATCCAGCGGCTCAGTTCACGGCGGATTTGATAGCGATCATCCGGGCAGAGTTGTCGCTCTTGAAGTCGATGGTCGGCGGCTTCAAGGCTGCGCTGCAGCTGATCTCCGCTGCTGTCGTCCGCCAGGCTGCGTGTGTCGGAGATGGTGAGCAGGGCGATGGACAGGCCCATGGCACAGCGGCGGAGCCTTCGGACGCTAGAACCGCTCCAGATGGGAAGGCCATGGTGCTCCGGGTGTTGCTGTTCGCATCCCTGCGCGAACGCGCCGGTTGGGGCGAGCGTTCCCTTCCGTTCACGCCAGGCGTTTCGACGGCCCGTGAGGTCTGGAACCAGTTGGATCTTGGCCCGCTCGAGGGCATCAGCATTGCGGTGAACCAGGAGTTGGTCGGTGCCAATCAGCCGTTGCAGGCCGGAGATGAGCTGGCCTTTCTGCCACCGTTCACGGGGGGTTGAACCATGACCGGTTGCCGTGTGGAGGTGTGCCCGGATCCCTTTGATCCATGGCAGCAGCTTGCGCTCTGGTGTGGGGATGCCGCGGCCGCGGCCATCTTCATCGGTCGGGTGCGTCCCACCACGATGGATGGCCGGCCTCTGGAGGCGCTGGAGCTGGAGCACTTCCCCGGCCTCTGCGAACGTCAAATCACAGCCATGGCCCAGCGTCTGCAGCAGGAGCACCAGGCGGGGCCCATTTTGGTGCTGCATCGCGCGGGCAAGCTTGCCCCCGGTGAACCGATCGTGCTGGTGGCGGTGCAGGCCGATCGTCGTGGGGCGGCGCAGCGCTGTTCGGCCGCGTTGTTGGAGCAACTCAAGCACCAGGCCCCGTTCTGGAAGCGGGAGTGGTGCGCTGGTCAGGGCACCTGGCTGGTGGCCAACACGCCACTCTGATCAAGGCGCGGGTGCTGCAGTTGGTAGCCCAGCTGTTTGAGCCGGGTGTTGCGGATCCGTCGGCCCCCTGAACCCGGTTCGTCCTGCCCAAGCCAGCGCACGGGGGCCAGACCCTGGCGCTGCAGGCTGCGCCCCACCAGATCCCGCAGCCGAATCGGCTCGTCGTTGACCACATTCACCAGGCCGGCCCATTCAGCATCGAGAGCTGCTTCCAGGGCACCGGCGGCATCCGCCACATGCAGCCAGTTGCTGTAGGTCGCTCCGCTGCCAGGGCGTTCCAGTCCGGCGAGCCCGCGCAGGCGTCGATCAAGATCGCGGCCGGGGCCATAGAGCGCCCCGAGGCGCAGGATGCACACCCGCCGGTCGCTGATACCGCTGAGCAGTTGTTCGCTTTCCAGCAGAACATCGCCATGGCCCCGGCCTGGCTCGG
>OZSS01000664.1_pt1 | contig 16548 bp, 18 predicted proteins | sample 1779911 | NCBI WGS metagenome assembly OZSS01 (sample SAMEA2603589, study PRJEB24840) | metagenome | biome: Water; feature: Photic zone; material: Seawater sample | place: Mediterranean Sea | collected 2013-11-12 | depth 10 m | reverse complement strand
TCCCTCAATTTTGAGTCGACTTTGCCCACTCAGGACAACTCAAACCCTTGTTTTTCGGCCGAGGCCAACCATATCAACCAACTGCTGGACGAAAACTATTTAAAAAACTATACCGACAGTCATATTTTAGGGATAGACCCCATTTTGCTATAACTATCTTATGAACACAGGAGAAAGATCAGACGCTGTGTGTTCCTCGCTATAGGCATAGCCCCCGTAATCAAAATTTAACATAGAAGCTGCCGAGGGGTTCTCAACATCTAAAAGATATCGCACCATCATCCCTCTGGCTTTTTTAGCGAAAAAAGAAATCATTTTTAAAGTTCCGTTTTTATAATCTTTAAACTGAGGTGTAATGACCCTGGTGTTGAGGATTTTGGCGTCGATAGCTGAAAAATATTCGTTACTTGCTAAGTTGACAAAAAGTTCATTTTCCTCCAATTCATCATTGAGGAAACTCGTGATTTTTTGCTTCCAGAATTCATAGAGGTTTTTGTTTTTTTCAACTGGGAATTTTGTTCCCATTTCCAAGCGATAGGGCTGTATTAAATCCAATGGTTTTAGAACACCATAAAGCCCAGAAAGTATCCTAAGACTGTTCTGCAAAAGTTTTATTTTCTCCTCAGGGAGGGTATAAACATCTAATCCTGTATACACGTCTCCATCAAAAGTATAAACGGCGGGTCGGGCATTCTCAGGATTAAAAGGAGTATTGAAATTCTGATTTCGTTCCCAGTTGAGATTCCCAAGCTTATCGGATATTTTCATCATATGAGACAGTTCCGATGGGGTTTTGTCCCTCAGCAGTTGGTTGATATGGTTGGCCTCGGCCAAAAAACAAGGGTTTGAGTTGTCCTGAGTGGGCAAAGTCGACTCAAAATTGAGGGATTTTGCAGGAGAGATGACCATTTTCATAAATGCTAATTTTTTCAAATTTATAATGATTTCCCCTGAAAACCAACACCCAGTGGATTGTATCCGCTGATGCAGGGATCAGAATTGTTTATGCTGGGCGTAGTTTCTCCACTTATGAATGGCAACAGACATATCCTCTGGAATAGGGGCCTCAAAGTCCAACCACTTGTTTTGGGTGGGATGCTGGAAACCCAATGTTTGGGCGTGCAGGGCTTGTCTGGGTAAAATACGAAAACAATTTTGAACAAATTGTTTGTATTTGGTAAAGGTCGTTCCTTTGAGCAGTGCATCCCCCCCATATCTGGCGTCGTTAAAAAGGGTATGTCCGATGGATTTCATATGGGCGCGAATTTGATGGGTTCTCCCCGTTTCTAGTCGACACTCAATTAAGGTGACATAGCCCAATCGTTCGATAACGCTATAATGAGTAATTCCGTTTTTGCCATTACTTCCATCGGGAAAAACCATCATTTGCAATCTGTTTTTTGGGTTGCGACCGATGTGTCCCTCGACGGTACCCTCATCCTCCTTTACATTTCCCCATACAAGTGCAGTATATTTTCTTGAAGCGGTTTTGTCATGAAACTGTTTGGCCAGGGCTGCCATGGCAACATCAGTTTTTGCCACCACTAACAGTCCACTGGTATCCTTATCAATTCGATGCACCAATCCAGGACGGTTACTCGAGTTTATGGGCAATTGTTCAAAATGATGCAATAAGCCATTGATCAAGGTACCCGTATAGTTTCCATGTCCGGGATGGACCACCATCCCGGCGTTCTTGTTCACGACAATTAAATCATCATCTTCAAAGACAATGTCCAAGGGCAATGCTTCAGGAACAATTAGGTTTTCGTGCGGTGGATAGGAGAAAATAACCTTGACCAAATCATCGGGTTTTACTTTGTAATTGGGTTTTACTGCACTCCCGTTAACCTTTATGGCCCCTGACTTGGCCGCTTGCTGAATTTTATTTCGGCTGGCATTTTCAATGCGGTTCATCAGAAATTTATCGACGCGTAGAGTTTCCTGGCCTGGATCTGCCTTGAAAGCAAAGTGTTCAAATCCCTCGGCTTCATCGACAGGCTCTAACGGTTCTGAATTATTTTTACCTTCTTCCATTGCCCAGTACCAAATCGATCTCTGCTGTTTTTTGTAATAACGCGCCAGGGGTTAGGGGTTCACCCTTATAACGCATTTCTAAGACCATGTCTTTTCCAATATCGTTTTTGAAGGTAATTTCTCCGATCTTAAAACCAACAGACATTAATTTTACCTCAGCATTCCTCCGGGTGATCTGGACCACATCGGGAACACTGATTCTTCGGTATCCAGAGGGGTTTAAAGTAATGTATATTTTTCTGTTTTTCTTTACCTGTTCTCCAGGGCCAGGTAGGTGCTCTATTACGCTAAGTGCTGGCAAATTAGGGGTATATTTTGAGGAGTCTATAATTTCATACCGCAAATTTTCCTCTTGGATCACTTGGGATAAATTCACCAGTGGGGTCCCTTTCAAGTCAGGTACATTTTGGTAATCGTTGTGTAATGTAATGAGCTTTAGAAACACTAAGCTGAGATAAATAACCACAACGCCTACCACGGAGGCAAGTACGATTTGAAAGATCAAAGTTTTACTAAAAAGAAATCTTAAAAAACTCATTTTATAATTCTGAAGTCAAAGATAACAAATCGATGGGCTTTAGGATTAATTATAAATACAATACCTTTGTTAAAAGCTAATGCATGCGCAGAAAAGTTGTGGGCATCGCCATGGGGGGATATTCTTCCGAGCGAGAAATTTCGCTCAGCAGTGGAAGTACTGTCGTCGAATCTCTAAGCCCTTCAAAGTGGAATTGTTTTAAAATTATTGTCGATCAAGAGAAGTGGTTGGTCATGGATTTAGAGAACAATACATACCCGCTAAAGTTAGAAGATTTTTCTTTTAAGTTGGGGGAAACTATCGTTCACTTCGATGTGGTATTCAATGCCATCCACGGCACCCCAGGTGAAGATGGAAAATTGGCCAAACTTTTGTCTTCGCTCAACATCCCACAGAGCAGCTGTGATGAAAAAGCTGCTTCCTTAACTTTTGACAAAAGGGCCTGTTTGAAAGAGGTCCGAAAATGGGGAGTTGCTGTTGCCAATTCTTTTACTTACGACCAAGGGGATTCTTTAGAAATTGATGATATCATAAAAAAAGTGGGGCTTCCTTGTTTTGTTAAACCCAACCGATCGGGGAGCAGTTATGGAATTGTCAAGGTGTATGAAAAAGGGGATTTGGAGGCAGCAATCGTCTCTGCCCTAAAGGAAGATTCTGAATTGATTATAGAGTCTGCATTGTTAGGGACCGAAATATCTGTAGGTGCCTTTGCTAACGATCATGACATAGTGGTCCTCCCAATTACAGAAATCATCTCCGAAAATGATTTTTTTGACTACGATGCAAAATACAATGGAAAATCTAAAGAAATTACCCCTGCACGACTCGATGGAAACATTGTTAAAAAGGTAGATGCTCTGGTACGCGATTTGTATAAAAAGTTAAATTTAAAGGGAGTGTGCCGTAGTGAGTTTATCATTGTAGCGGACGTTCCTCATCTGCTGGAGATAAATACGGTTCCTGGTTTGACCACTGCAAGCCTAATTCCACAGCAACTCCATGAAGCAGGAATAGGCCTTTCAGATTTTTTTGAATCGTTGCTGGAAGGGGCAATGAAAAAAAACCAGTAATTTAGTGATATGAAACGTGGCGTATTTCCTGGTTCTTTTGACCCCATTACCCTTGGACATTATGATATCGTTCAAAAAAGCCTCCCGCTTTTTGATGAAATCATTATTGGAATAGGAACCAACACGGAAAAAAAATATATGTTTCCACTGGAGAAAAGGGCTGCTTTTGTAAAAAGCACTTTTGCCAACTACAAGAAAATTTCAGTGGTTGAATACGAAGGCTTAACGATTGATTTATGTAAAAAAATAAACGCGGATTTCATCATCAGGGGCCTTAGGAATCCTGCTGATTTTGAGTTTGAAAAAGCCATTGCCCACACCAATAGACTCATGTCTGGAATAGAAACAGTCTTTTTGTTAACAGCGGCTAAAACCTCTTTTATCAGCAGCAGTATTGTAAGAGAAATAATATTGAATCAGGGCGATTATTCCAAACTGGTTCCTAGTTCTGTAAAAATCTAAAATCCACTAAATTCCATCGAAGAGAATTTTGATATTCTCATAGGCGTTTTTTAAAAGCTTAGGAACTTCCTCCTTGGTTTTCCATTGGGCCAATGTAATTCCCTCATCTGTTTGAGGGGAGAGCATTCCATTGTAGGATGTGCTCATCAGGTACCAATATGTTTTTTTTAGTCTGTATTTTCCATTTCTTGAAAAAATATGATAGGTATGGCTCAGGTTCTTTTTAACAATAAGATCTTTAACTCCCGTTTCTTCCATGACCTCCCTGACTGCCCCATCGATCATCATCTCATTTTTATTAATTTTCCCTTTGGGCAAATCCCATTTTTTATTTCTGTAAATGAATAAAATCTTACTGTTGTGGTGGACTACCATTCCGCCAGCAGCTTCTACTAGGGGGAAATGTTTGGTCATAAACCTCCAAAGCTTTTCTTCCTTGGGGTGGTACAAAAAAACCCCCTCAATTTTTTTCGATTTTAAGGCAGAAATAATCAATTTGAAATTTGTGTATTTTATATAGAAAAGAGGGGTATTGTCATTGTGATTTACCATTTTTGAGGTCAGCACGACCCATTTTCTATTGAAAAAAACTTTATACATTTGTGTATGATTTACGATCGAGAAACAGCCCACACCACTGCCCAATTTCTTTTACAAATAAATGCAATAAAATTGAATCCAAAAAATCCATACACATGGGCCAGTGGATGGAAATCTCCAATATATTGCGATAACAGAATTTGCCTTTCACACAAAGATGTAAGGAAATTTATTGCTGAAAAAATGGCCCAGCAAGCCCAACTTATTTACGGAGAGGATTTTGTGATTGCTGGTGTGGCTACCGGTGCCATTGGAATTGGGATATTGGTTGCTGAGCTACTGGGAGTCTCATTTATTTATGTAAGACCAGAACCAAAATCACATGGCAGAAAAAATCAAATTGAAGGACAATTGATGTCCGATAAAAAAGTATTGGTAATCGAAGATTTAATATCCACGGGGAAAAGCAGTTTAAATGCTGTTAAGGCGTTAAAAGAGCAAAATATAACCGTGTTGGGAATGATCGGAATTTTTGATTACGGCTTTCAATTGGCTGTTAACAATTTTAAAAAGGAAAACGTTCAACTTCATACGCTAAGCGATTACTACCACCTGATTTCTGAGGCAGAAAAAGCAAACTACATTGAATCCGATCAAATTGAAGTACTCAAATCGTGGAGGGTTTCACCCGCTGATTGGAAGCCCAATCAATAAATCATTTTAATGGCGCCGTGGGCGAATTTGAGCACTTCACCGGAGGACTTTTTTATTATGATTTCCCCGCTTTCTGTAATCCCTTGGAGTGTGGCGTCAAATTTTTTTGTCAAGGTACCGAACTGGGATGGCTCTCCTTTTCTAAAAAGACAACTTTCGTATTGGTGCAGCAGATATGATTTGTGAATTTGGACTTGAGCGAGTTGGCTTAAATGGTCATTCAATTGTTTTAAAATATTATCTAACAGCAACTTTATTACAAAGTTTTCTCCTGTTACAAGCGCCAAAGAGCTGGCTTGGGGCAAACCGTCAAATGCCACTTGATTTACATTTATTCCTATGCCAATTATGGAACCCGTTATACGGCTCCCTTTGACCATATTTTCAATTAGCACTCCTCCTATTTTTTTTTCACCTGACAAAATGTCGTTTGGCCATTTTAACTTAAAAGCTTTATTTGTCAACTGGCTGATTGCAGAAAGCACCGCCAGGGAAACAGCGCAATTAATTAAAAATGAATGATCGACTGAAAAGCTTGAATACTGCTTGTAAAGACTGAATGTAAGGTTTTTTCCAGGTTCAGACTCCCATATTTTATCTCTCTGCCCCCTGCCTTTTATTTGATGATCTGCCCATATCAAATCGCCATCGTTGCATTTTCCAAGATTGTATTTGTCTTTCAACCAATCGTTGGTAGAGTCTGTGGCATCAAGTTTGATTATATTGAAATAGGTCATGGTTTTGAATGCTGTGAATCCAAAAAGTAATAAATTTGTTCAAAACTAAAATTTTTTAATGGCAAAATCGAAGTCCACTGAAGATGCTTTGATATCGACGATTATTTCTGGCATAGAAAATGTTAAAGGACTCGATGTAAGCCTTTTAGATCTCAGGGATTTAGACAACACTGTTTGTAGTTATTTTTTGGTTTGCTCTGGAAATTCTAACACGCATGTGAATGCCATTGTTAGTGCTGTTCAAAAAACAGTCAGCAAAGAGCTTAAAGAAAAGCCATTTCACACTGAAGGTGCTGACAACGCCGAATGGGTGTTGATTGATTATGTAAATATCGTTGTACATGTGTTTCAAAAACACATCAGAACATACTATAATATTGAGGAACTTTGGGGAGATGCCAAAACGACTAAAATTGCGTCAAATTATTAATTGGTTATGAAAGAAGGAAAAAACAACAAGCCTAAATTTAATCCCTATTGGGTGTATGGTGTGATCATCACATTCTTATTGGGAATTAGCATGTTTGGTGGAGATAATAACTGGCAAACAGTTAGTAAAACGAACATTTCAGACTTTGAACGTTTTCTCAACGAGGGAGACGTTGAAGAAGTGATTGTGGTGAATCAAAAGTTAGCAAAAGTAACCCTCAACACCTATGGGTTAGAAAAAAGTGTCCATCAAAACTCAAAAGCAAAAAACATTATTGGTCAGGAAAACACCAATGGCCCTCACTACGAGTTCGAAGTGGGTAACTTGGAGCTTTTCCAACGCAAATTGGAACAGGCCAAAGAAAACGGGGTAAACTTTCGCTATGAGTTTATGACCGTTGAAAACCGATGGATGGACGTAATCATGGGATTCCTTCCAATCATTATCATCATAGGCGTTTGGATTTTTCTGATGAGAAGAATGTCTGGTGGTGGCGCAGGTGGAGCTGGCGGCCAAATATTCAACATTGGAAAATCAAAAGCCAAACTTTTCGATCAAAATACAGAGGTCAAAACCACATTTAAAGATGTCGCCGGCCTTGAAGGCGCAAAAGAAGAAATACAGGAGATTGTAGATTTCCTTAAAAATCCAAAAAAGTATACGATATTGGGGGGTAAAATTCCCAAAGGAGCACTCTTGGTCGGCTCCCCAGGAACTGGTAAAACATTACTGGCCAAAGCTGTGGCTGGTGAGGCAAAAGTTCCTTTTTTCTCCCTTTCTGGTTCTGACTTTGTGGAGATGTTTGTGGGCGTAGGTGCTTCCCGGGTAAGGGACTTGTTCAAACAAGCAAAAGACAAATCGCCGTCGATCATTTTTATTGACGAAATTGACGCTATCGGAAGGGCCAGAGGCAAAAATAACTTTACGGGTTCCAATGATGAGCGGGAAAATACCTTGAACCAACTGTTGACCGAAATGGATGGATTTGGCACCAACACAAATGTAATTGTATTGGCTGCAACCAACCGCGCCGATGTATTGGACAAAGCCCTGATGCGTGCTGGTCGATTCGATCGACAAATATATGTGGACCTTCCCGACCTCAACGAAAGAAAAGAAATTTTTAAAGTTCACCTCAAGCCTTTAAAATCGGTCAAAAATTTGGACATAGAGTTCCTCTCCAAACAAACCCCAGGTTTTTCTGGTGCTGATATTGCCAATGTCTGTAACGAAGCAGCGCTGATTGCCGCTCGAAAAAATAAAAAATCTGTTGGAAAACAAGATTTCTTGGATGCCGTGGATCGAATTGTCGGCGGTTTAGAAAAGAAAAATAAAATTGTAACCCCAGAAGAAAAGAAAACCATTGCGTTTCATGAAGCTGGCCATGCGATTGTGAGCTGGTTGTTAGAACACGCTGCCCCTTTAGTGAAAGTTACCATTGTTCCCAGAGGACAATCTCTTGGCGCAGCATGGTATTTACCCGAGGAAAGATTGATTGTTCGCACAGAACAAATGTTGGATGAAATGTGTGCCGCCTTGGGAGGAAGAGCCGCTGAAAAGATTATGTTTGATAAAATATCCACAGGAGCACTCAGCGACTTGGAAAAAGTTACCCGTCAAGCAAGGGCCATGGTTTCAGTTTACGGGTTAAATGAAACTTTGGGGAATATTACTTACTATGATTCTACAGGCCAATCAGAGAATAGTTTTACAAAACCATATTCGGAACAAACAGCGCAGGTTATTGATAAAGAGATTTCTCAGATTATAGAAATTCAGTACAAGAGAGCCTGTGATTTGTTGAAAAAAAATAAGTCTAAGCTGACGCAACTCGCAGACAGACTTTTAGAAAAAGAGGTGATATTCAAAGATGACTTACTAAATATTTTAGGTGAACGACCCTTTGATGTCAAACCAAACGGTAAAGGAGAAGGACCACTGGGATCCCTGTACCCGTAAATTAATTTCTGTTGTGGTATTTTGGAAGAAACTATTTGGTACCTCAAAAAAAGATAAGGCCGAGCCTGTTAAAAGCAAATTTCATCCTGAAAAAAAACAAGAAGTCGACACTTTATTTGCCAGTGAGTTTACCCATATGGGTGGTAAATTTTTATACAGTGAAAACAGTAAATCAACAGACGAATATTTTAATTTAATACTTGAGGAAAATCATTGGAGATCTGAAAATCTCCTCTGCTTTAATAAACAACTTCGTCATAGGTTTGGCGTTGAAAGCCCCTCCAGTACATCCAACCCAAAAGATTATAAAGCCTTACTAATAGGGTGTGAATACCTGATCGCCAATAAGGGTACCATTCTGATATGCAACCATCAAATTAAGGATTTAAAACTCCATCAACTGCCAGATTTTATTATAGTATTTTCTAATCTCAACAATTTTGTAAATGACGTTAGCGAAGGAATGAGTAAACTTAAAAACAAGTACATTGACAAAGTCCCTTCCAACATCACAACGCTGAATGTAAAAAACGCAAAAGATGAAAATGATTTTTTATCCTATGGGAGTAGTGCGAAAAACTTATATTTAATCCTTCAAGAGGATTAATCCATGAGAGAATTATTTTTTAGAGGCGTTTCTGGCCTCTTATACGCAGCAATGATTTTGGGATCTGTAGTATACGATCAGCTTCTATTCACTATCGTTATTGTTGTTTTCTCAACACTGGCAATCATTGAATTTCAAAGGTTAATCCGTCATAAAAGCTATATGCCAATGGCTTTGGTATTGCTTTTGATCTATAATTTCTATCGATCCAAAATTGATACTGTTGACCTTATCTACCCGCTCATTAGTGTTTTTATCGCGCATATTTTCTTGATCTATTGGCTGTTTACCAAAAAAACAATGACCTTGAATTATCTCTCCAAGACCCTGTTATCCCTTTTTTATTTGGGTATGGGCTGTTTTTTTATAATCTCTTTACCAGGAAGTCCCGAAAATTATGACTTCGAAAAACTGATATTGTTTTTTGTTTTGATTTGGACCAACAATACCTTTGCATATTTAACGGGAAGAAAGCTGGGAAAAACACTAATGTTCCAAAGGATATCACCCAAAAAAACTTGGGAAGGTTTTTTTGGTGGTCTTATTTTTTCACTGGCTGTCGCTTTAGTCTTCCATCATTTCAGCCCAGAATCTTCTGTGGTCTTTTATTTATCTGTAGCCTCCATTTGCTCCATATGGGCAACTGTGGGAGACCTGATTCAATCGAAATTTAAGCGACTTGTAAACGTAAAAGACAGTGGATCATTAATTCCTGGCCATGGTGGGTTTTTTGATAGAATGGACAGTGTTATTTTTACTGCTCCATGGATTTACTTACTTTTTAATTTTAAAGATTATGTTTCATAAAGAAGGTTTTAAAATCATTATCAACACCTTTTTAATTGCTGTAGTCATTGCGCTTGCGTCTGCCTACTTTATTGAAAATTTTTGGATTCAGAAATCACTTCAAGTGGCGAGTATCATACTGTTGATATTGGTGCTTCAGTTTTTTAGAAACCCAAAACGAAAAACAACAGCCAACAAAAATCATATCATTGCTCCCGTTGATGGAAAAGTGGTGGTGATTGAGGAAGTATATGAAAAAGAGTTTTTTAAAGACAAACGGTTACAGGTCTCCATTTTTATGTCTCCCCTCAATGTTCATGTAACCCGATATGCCATCAGTGGTGCTGTTGCATTTAGCAAATACCATCCAGGAAAATATTTAGTGGCTTGGCATCCCAAATCCTCGGAGCTAAACGAAAGGACTACAGTGGTGCTGGAAAATAATACTGTAGGTCAAATTTTATACCGACAGATTGCTGGTGCTGTGGCCCGTAGGATTGTCAACTACGCAAAGGTGGGGGACAAGGTGGTTCAAGGGCGTGATGCTGGATTTATAAAATTTGGATCACGAGTGGATATTTTTTTACCCTTGGGCACCAAAATCAATGTGAAAATAGATCAAAAGGTAAGAGGAGGCGAAGATTGTATCGCCGAATTCTAATGCTACAGCTGATCCAAACTTTTTTCTAAGAGCGTTATCTTCTCTTGCGCATCAGCGGCCTTTTTTCGCTCTAATTCAATCACTTTTTCAGGGGCATTAGAGACAAAGCGTTCGTTGGACAATTTTTTTTCTACTGACTTCAAAAAACCTTTCGCGTAATTGAGTTCTTGGGTTAACTTTTTTCGTTCTTCCTCTGGATCTAAAGCCGAATTTATGGGAATAAAAAACTCAGCTGATCCAATTCTAAATGACCCTAAGGGTTGGTTTTCGTCTTCGTTATGATCTTCTATTGCTGACAACAAGCCTAATTTTGTGATGACCTCCCCTTGAGGAACGGTTGTCTTTGAAAATAAAGTCAATTGTTCTTTAAATCCAATATTATTTTCTTTCCTGAAATTTCTGATACCGCCAACAATTTGCTTGACCGTCTCAAAATCTTCAATCAGGCTTTGATCAACAGTCCCTTTTTTTGGCCAATCGGAAACCACCAGGGCTTCCTCAGTTTTTCGATCGGAAATATGGTGCCATAGTTCCTCGGTTATAAAGGGCATATAGGGATGGAGCAATCTCAAATTATCTTCAAACAGGGATTTTACCGCAGCAAGGGTATACTGATCAACGGGATCCCCGTAGTTGGGCTTGACCATTTCCAAAAACCAAGAACAAAAATCATCCCAAATTAGTTTATAGCTCGTCATCAGGGCGTCAGATATTCTGTACTTATTAAAATGGTCATCAATGGTAGTCAAGGTTTGATCAAATAAATTGTTATACCACTGAATGGCTACCTTATTCATTGCTGGCATTTCAAGGGTCTCGTCCACTTCCCACCCATCAGTCAAACGATAGGCATTCCATATTTTGTTGGCAAAGTTCTTGCCTTGCTGACAGAGGCTTTCATCAAACAAAAGGTCATTTCCTGCAGCAGAACTGAGCATCAACCCTACCCTTACGGCATCTGCTCCATAGGAGTCGATCAAAGCCAGGGCATCTGGTGAATTTCCCAATTGCTTGGACATTTTTTTTCCTTTTTTGTCCCTTACCAAGCCGGTCAAATAGACATTAGAAAATGGTTTGTCGTTTCTTAATTCGTAACCTGAAATGATCATTCGAGCAACCCAAAAGAATAAAATATCGGGGCCGGTAACCAAATCTTTTGTTGGGTAATAGTAATTTATATCAGGATTATCTGGTTCCAAAACACCGTTAAAGACTGATATTGGCCAAAGCCAAGAAGAAAACCAGGTGTCCAATACGTCTTCATCTTGTCTGAGATCAGCTGATTCTAATGAAGTATTTCCAGAAACTTCTCTGGCCATTTCAAGTGCGCTATTTTTGTCTTTGGCCACGACATAATTACTCTTGTCATTCCCATAATAGTAGGCAGGGATTTGCTGTCCCCACCACAATTGTCTTGAAATATTCCAGTCTCGAATATTTTCCATCCAATGCCGGTAGGTATTTTTAAACTTCTCAGGGACCAACTGTATTTTGTCACTCTGCAATACCGATTTAATGGCAGGTTTGGCCAGTTCCTCCATTTTTAAAAACCATTGGTCGGAAAGTCTGGGTTCTATTACGGCTTTTGTTCTTTCAGAGGTTCCCACCTTGTGACGGTAGTTCTCTTTTTTTATCAACTCACCCGACTCTTCTAGAGCTTTTACAATCTTTTTTCGGGCCACAAAGCGGTCCATACCTTCGAAGGCCAAACCTTGATGGTTTAAAGTAGCATCATCATTGAAAATATCGATTACTTCCAGATTGTGTTTTTCTCCAAGGGCTTTGTCATTTACATCGTGAGCAGGGGTTACTTTAAGGCATCCTGTACCAAATTCCATGTCCACATAATCGTCTTCAATGATGGGAATAATTCTTCCAGCAATGGGTACCACCAGCTGTTTTCCCTTGAGGTGTTTGTAGCGTTCGTCTTCAGGATGAATGCATACTGCAGTATCTCCTAAAAGGGTTTCAGGACGTGTGGTGGCTATGATAAGCTTTTCGTCACTGCCCACCACCGCGTAAGCGATTTGGTACAATTGACCATCTTTTTCTTCATAGATCACCTCTTCGTCTGATAGTGTAGTTTTCGCCTCAGGATCCCAATTAACCATACGATAACCTCTGTAGATGAGCCCTTTGTTGTACAGGCGAATAAATGTTGCTATGACAGCAGCAGACATGTCCTCATCCAATGTAAATTTGGTACGACTCCAGTCGCAGGAACAACCTAGTTTTTTGAGTTGTTCTAAAATGACGCCTCCATACTGATGGGTCCATTCCCAAGCGTGAGTAAGAAAATCATCTCTTGTCAGGGAAGACTTTTCAATTCCCTGTTCTTTTAATTTGGCCACTACCTTGGCCTCAGTTGCTATAGAAGCATGATCCGTACCGGGCACCCAACAGGTATTGTAACCCTGCATTCGAGCTCGTCGGATTATGATGTCTTGCAAGGTATTGTTTAGCATGTGCCCCATGTGTAGTACACCCGTGACATTGGGCGGTGGAATAACAATGGCGTAGGGATCTCTATCGTCTGGAGTAGAAGAAAAATAATCTTTTTCCATCCAGAATGAATACCATTTATCTTCTACACTCTTGGAAACAAATTTCGATGGGATCTCCATAAATATTGGTATGCCTTAAACGGATACAAAAATAGTAAGGCTTTTGTGATTATAAAAACCCTACCAATTTTGGTTTTCTTATTAAAGTTGTAAATTTATGGAATACAATCAATCACCATGAAAAAAGCAATCATTTATATTCTGATTTCATTCTCAAGCGTTGCTATGACGGCGCAGGAAAAGAATCCTGCGATTAATTTTGAGAGAGAGACTATTGACTATGGGGATATTTCCAAAGGAAGTGAAGGAACCCGTTCCTTTATTTTCGAAAATACTGGAACTGCTCCATTGCTTATTAAAGGGGTGAGGTCCAGCTGTGGTTGTACCATCCCAAAAAAACCAGAGGATCCCATTGCGCCTGGAGAAAAAGGAGAAATCATTGTTAAGTATGACACCAACAGAGTGGGAGTATTCCGAAAAACCATAACGGTTAACACCAATGTACCCACTAACGCCATGATCGCATTAAAGATCAAAGGAAACGTATTGTCGCAATAGAAGAACACTCCAAATCCTCGAAAAGATTAACCCGCAGTTGAGAATGAATGCTTTTTTTTTGAATATTTGCATTCATAAAATTTAAGATGCCAATAATTTCCAAGAAAGGGCTTGAACTACCTGCCTCCCCCATAAGAAAATTGGTGGTCCATGCAGACGATGCCAAGGCACGTGGAGTTGAAGTACTTCACCTCAACATCGGCCAACCCGATATTGAAGCACCCGTGGAAGCCATGGAAGTTGTGCAAAACCACAAACTAAAATTGTTGCCCTATGGTTCTTCTCAAGGATCCCTCTCCTACCGAAAACAACTTTGTAAATATTACGACCTCCATAAAATAAACTTGGATCCAGAGGATATAATGGTCACTACCGGGGCGAGCGAAGCGCTCTCTTTTGCTCTAAATGTGATCTGTGATGCAGGCGATGAAATAATTATCCCAGAACCATTCTATGCCAATTACAATGGCTTTGCCGCAGCTGCAAGTGTCAAAGTTGTTCCCGTTGTTTCTTATTTTGAAAATCAATTTGAGCTCCCCTCTATCGAGAAATTGAAAGAAAAAATATCAACTAAAACAAGAGCAATACTAATCTGCAATCCCAGTAATCCCACTGGCTATTTATACTCTAAAAAAGAGATTAGAGCATTGATAGAAATAGCAGTAGAAAAAGATCTTTTTATCATCGTAGATGAAGTATATCGCGAGTTTATTTATACCGATGAAAGTCATTATTCGGTCCTTAAAGACGAAAGGGGAAGCCAACATGCGATCATGATAGACTCTGTTTCAAAGCGTTATAGCCTCTGTGGCGCAAGGGTAGGGTGTATGATTTCTAAAAATAAAGAATTGATGGCCATGGCTCTCAAATTTGCCCATTTGCGCCTCTCCCCTCCCACATTAGCACTTTTGGCCAGTGAAGCAGCAATCAAAGCACCTCCCTCCTACTTAAAAGGGGTAATTCAAGAATATACCCAAAGAAAAAATGTAATTATCGCAGCTTTAGAAAAAATAAATGGGGTGGCCGTATCCAACCCCATGGGAGCCTTCTATTGCATCGTCAAACTTCCCGTTGACAGTGCCGAAGCGTTTTCTAAATTCTTACTCACTGATTTTGAAGACAATGGTAAAACCGTTATGCTGGCCCCCGCTGCTGGGTTTTATTCCTCTCAAGAGCTGGGTAAAGATCAAGTTCGTTTGGCTTTTGTTTTGGAAAGCAGTAAGCTGAAGCGCGCCGCTGAAATCATTCAAAAAGCGCTGGAGGTATATAAAAACTCATAGGCTTTTTCTATCTTTCCCTATGGTTTTGAATTATCAAAAAAACGTTTCACTACAACCCTTCAACACATTTGGGATTCCTGTGAAGGCTAAGAAATTTATAGGGGTGAAATCCTCTGATGAATTGATTGCTGTGTTAAACCAGAACCAAGAGGAACCCCTTTTGATTTTGGGAGGGGGTAGCAATGTTCTACTGACCCAAGATTTTGATGGCCTTATCGTCAGAATTGAGAGTAAGGGCATAGAAATTATCCATGAAGATTCACAACAAGCTGAGGTACGGGTAGCTGCTGGAGAAAACTGGCATGAATTTGTTATGTGGTGTTTAAAAAACGATTTGGGTGGGGTTGAAAATTTAGCACTAATACCAGGCAGTGTTGGCGCTGCGCCCATTCAAAATATCGGTGCATATGGCGTTGAACTCGAGAGTGTTTTTGATCGTTGTGAGGCGATTTCACTGTCCACTAAACAAATTGAGGTTTTTACGAAAACTGATTGTGAATTCGGGTACCGCAATTCAGTTTTTAAAAAGAAGCTAAAAGGTAAGTACATCATTAGCAATGTCACTTTTAAATTGAATAAACCTCCGCACAGAACCAAAACCAGCTACAAAGGCTTGTCAGAAAAACTCAAAGGGGTTTCCCTTGACATCCTCAGTATAGCACAGGCAGTTATGTCCATAAGATCTGCAAAATTACCCGACCCAAAGAAAATCGGAAATAGTGGCAGTTTTTTCAAAAATCCCGTAGTTTCGTCTCAGGTGTTTACTGCGCTAAAAAAACAATATCCAGAAATCCCCAACCATCCCGCTGGCAGTGGAAAAGTAAAAATCCCTGCCGCCTGGCTAATCGACCGTTTAGGCTTTAAGGGTTATCGTAAGAATGATGCAGGGGTACACAAAAAACAAGCTTTGGTTTTGGTGAATTATGGAAATGCATCGGGGGCTGAAATATTAGAGCTTGCGCAAATCATTCAAGCAGAGGTGCAGAAAACTTTTGATATTGGATTGGAATACGAGGTCAACATCCTTTAACTGTAATCCCTGTTTTTTGAATCTATGACAATGGTTACAGGGCCATCATTTAACAGCTCAACTTTCATGTCGGCCCCGAAAACTCCTCGAGCTACTTTTTTATTCAATTTTTCTTCTGCCTTGGTTACGAACATTTCGTATAGCGGAATGGCAATTTCGTGTCCCGCAGCCTGAATATAGGAAGGTCGGTTACCTCTTTTTGTTGACGCCATCAAGGTAAACTGGCTGATTACAAGTAGATTGCCGTCTATGGCAATTAAGGATTCATTCATCACACCATTTTGGTCATTAAAAATTCTGAGGTTAATTAATTTATTAACGAGCCACACCACATCATCTGGGCCGTCTTGTTTTTCAATTCCCAGCAGCACTAAAAGTCCGTGGTCAATCGCACCCACTACTTTTCCCGACACTTTAACCTCTGCGTTAAGAACCCTTTGAATAACTACTCTCATAACTTATCGGTGTAGGGAATCTTCCTCTAAAAGCTGAAGGTAGGAGCGGTATCGGCTTTGCGATATTTCACCTTCCTCAAGTGCCTCTTTTACGGCACATTGGGGCTCGTTGGTATGAAG
>OZSS01000663.1_pt1 | contig 16550 bp, 22 predicted proteins | sample 1779911 | NCBI WGS metagenome assembly OZSS01 (sample SAMEA2603589, study PRJEB24840) | metagenome | biome: Water; feature: Photic zone; material: Seawater sample | place: Mediterranean Sea | collected 2013-11-12 | depth 10 m | reverse complement strand
TGTAGAGCTTGAAAAACTGTATGGGTTACACTAATTATAAGCCTCTAAAGCTGAAACCAAGTGAGAATTCGGAAATTTTGCAATTTTAATTAATGTTTCTGCTGCCCTAGGAGCAATTTTAGGTGGGTTTTTTGATGATAAATTCAGTCCTTTTAAAGTAATAAAGATTTCAATTTTAGGAATTATCTTTTCTGGTATTATTCTACTTTTAATAAATGAAAAAAATTTGTTTTGGCTGGTAAGCTTTTCATTAGGATTGTTTATTGGTCCATTACAATCATCGAGTAGGGTCCTATTAACAAAAATAATACCTGAAGAAAGAGGAGGCCAATTTTTTGGATTTGCGATTTTTTCAGGTAAAGTAACTAGTTTTTTAGGTCCTTTAATTTATGGAATTATCGCAACATCATTAAATAGCCAAAAATTTGCAATGTCATTCGTCATTTTACTCTTAATCATTTCAATTATTTTAATTGGAAATAAAGAACCAAAAAAATTATAGCAAAAAAATGTGTAAAATTAATATTTTATCTCTTTCCTATTAGAAATATGGTATGAATGTATGAATAGGCTTACTAATACCTTTTGCTTTAATTTGATCATATTTTTGGCAATTTATATCATCTCTTATAAGTTTTTCTGTTACATCTGAAATTAAAATTTTACCTGCAGGAGAATTACTTTCTAATCTCGAGGCAAGATTTACTGCACCTCCAATTACAGTGTAATCAAGCCTTTTTTCACTCCCAAAATTACCAACCGTACATTCTCCTGAATTAATACCAATCCTCATATTAAGAGGGTAAGGAAGGTTAAAATCTTTCATAAAAATCTTCGATAATATTTTCATTGTATTCTGCATTTCTATTGCCATTTGCACACAATTAATTGCATCCTTATTTTTACCTTTAGTTTCAGGATCACCAAAAAAAATCATTATAGAGTCTCCAATATATTTATCGATAGTTCCACCAAAACCAAGAGCTATTTCAGACATTTTTGTAAGATACAAATTTAGCATTTGTGTCAAAGGTGCAGAATCCATTTTATCAGAAATTTCGGTAAATGAAATTATGTCTGAAAAAAAAACAGTTAAAAACTTTTTTTCACTTTCAATTGAAACTTTTTTTTCACCACTAAAGATTGAGTCATATAATTGTGGTGAAAGATATTTAGATAATTGGCTTGCAATTTTTTCAATTTCTTTACTTTTTTCATTTGCTAACTCTTCAGCATTTTTTGCTATTTGTTTTTGTTTATCAAGCTCTGATGCCAAATTACGCCGAAGTTTTGACTCTAATTGCAATTTTGCAATTTGCATCTTAAGTGTTCTTATTTCTTTATTTAATTCATCAGTCATAAAATTTATTTTATTCTAGGATGCTCATGTTTCGAATGGATTTATAAGCTTTTCATCTGAAATTTTGTCTGATGATACATATCTTTGCATTTCACTTGGCATAGTCACAATTAAATCGTTTAAACCAACTTTCTCAAGAACATCAATAATTGATTGTTCATCTTCAGCATACCAATGGCAGAAAAAAAAGTCATCTTTACCCATCCAATGTTGAAGGGTTTCAGCTTTATCACTTTTTAATCCTGCAAAAAACTCTCTAACAGTCATTTCACTTTGTTGTGCTAATACATCTTTTATTGTGTCAGTATTTGACCATGTGTGAGTGCAGATATAATGCTTTTTTGACATTTTAAATCCCTTTCTAAAATATACTTAAATATTAGCTTATATTTAAGTATGTTTTAAATATTTATTTTTTTATAACTGAACCTTCTTGAATAGAGACCTTTGCCATAGCTTGTTCACCAAGTCCCTGTAATGCTTTCATAGTTTCAATTTTTTTGCCGGCAACAGATATACTTTCAAAAATCTCTATTATGAACCCGCTATTATCTCCAGTTTTAAATAACATTCTCTTATATTTTTCTTCTTCAATGTTAGAAGCAATTGCTTCAACGACTGCCCATAAAGAAGGAGCCAATAAGGTAAAGTTAATATTCCTTCCGTACATTAGTTCTCCTGTGATGCTTGTTTTGCGGAAACATAATTAGCCATTTTATTAGATCCAGTCTCAAAAATATCTTTCCAATCTGACGCCTCAAAAGCTCTATACCAATTAAAAGTGTTAAATGAACCACTTGCGTATATTAGGTTTGCTACTGCTGCTATGTCTTCATCATTTTGAGCTATTACAACACACATAAAATCGAACTCTGGATGGTTTAGATATAAAAATTCAATAAACTCTGCTCCAAAAGCTTTCGCCAAAGGCTCAGTAATTTCACGTCTATTTTGAGGTTTATTTAGCATAGAAGCAGCTGTTTCTTGTGAAGTTTTACCTGTAATTATATATTTTTTCATACTGGTTATGACCTTTTTTAGTTAGTTTTTAAGAAATTATTCAATATTAATATAATGATAACAATTTTCATCCAAATGCCAATTTTTATGTTTACATGATAGTTAATTTAAAATTAGTATGAACATAAATATATATAACTTAAGGGGGAGGAAAGTATTTATGGCTTTTAAATACAAAGAAAAATATGGAAACTATATTAATGGGAAATTTGTTGACCCAATTGATGGACAGTTTTTTGATAATATTACACCAATCAATGGAAAAGTTTTATGTAAAATTGCAAGGTCAAATGAAAAAGACATTAATTCAGCTCTTGATGCAGCACACGCAGCAAAAGATGATTGGGGGAAAACTAGTGTTACTGAAAGAAGTAACATGCTTATACAAATTGCACAAATTATTGAAGATAACCTTTCAATGTTAGCTGAAGCTGAAACTTGGGACAATGGTAAGGGTATAAGAGAAACTACAGCTGCTGATTTACCTTTAGGGGTAGACCACTTTAGATATTTTGCTGGTGTAATTAGAGCCCAAGAAGGAACACTCGCTGAGCTAAATAATGATACTGTTTCTTATTTGATAAACGAACCATTAGGAGTTGTTGGACAAATTATACCATGGAATTTCCCTTTATTAATGGCTATTTGGAAATTAGCACCAGCTTTAGCTACTGGTAATTGTGTCGTTTTAAAGCCGGCTGAGCAAACTCCTGCTTCAATAATGGTTCTTATGGAACTAATTGGACACTTAATACCTCCTGGGGTTGTTAATATTGTTAACGGTTATGGTTTAGAAGCAGGTAAACCTCTAGCATCCAGTACCAGGATAGCTAAAATAGCTTTTACTGGCGAAACAACAACTGGAAGAATGATTCTGCAATATGCAAGTCAGAATTTAATACCAAGCACATTGGAGCTTGGTGGTAAATCTCCTAACATCTTCTTTAAAGACATTGCAGAAGCTGATGACGATTTCTTTGATAAATGCATCGAAGGTTTCGTTATGTTTGCTTTGAATCAAGGTGAAGTATGTACATGTCCAAGTAGAGCACTAATTCATGAAGATATATACGATAAATTTATTGCTCGTTGTATCGAAAGAACTAAAGCTATCGTTCAGGGAGATCCATTGGATTCTAATACCATGATTGGAGCCATGGCATCTGCTGAACAATATGAAAAAGTAAAGTCATATTTAGATCTTGGAAAGAAAGAGGGCGCAGAAGTGCTTATAGGTGGGGATGTTGCTCAAATGAGTGGTGATATGGCAAATGGTTATTATATCCAACCTACTATATTCAAAGGTCATAACAAAATGAGAATATTTCAAGAAGAAATATTTGGACCGGTAGTATCTGTTTGTACTTTTAAAACAGATGAGGAGGCCTTAGAGATAGCTAATGATACTCTTTATGGTTTAGGTGCCGGAATATGGACTAGAGACCTTAATACCTCTTATCGATTTGGTCGGGCAATAAAAGCAGGTAGAGTATGGACAAATTGTTATCATGATTATCCAGCACATGCTGCTTTTGGTGGTTATAAGCAATCAGGCATTGGTCGAGAAAACCATTTGATGATGTTAAGCCACTATCAACAAACAAAGAATCTATTAGTTAGCTACAGTCCTAAAAAACTTGGCTTCTTTTAGTTTAGACATAAAGGGCGCAAAAAATTTTGCGCCCTTATTATAATGAGGAATGTATTTATGTTAGATCAAGTTGAAGCTACTGAAGATGCTTTGAAATTAATAGAAGAAATTAAGAAAGATTATGGCGATGTTATATTTCATCAATCGGGTGGATGTTGTGACGGTTCCGCGCCAATGTGTTTTCAAAAAGATGATTTTTTAATAGCTGATCATGATGTCCAAATGGGTGAAATAGGAGGAGTTCCTTTTTACATTGGAGGGCTTCAATTTGAAGCTTGGAAACATACGAGACTTATTATTGACGTTGTTGAAGGACAAGGTGGAATGTTTTCTTTAGATAATGGTCGAGGTAAGAGATTTATCACAAGATCAGAATTATGTTCAGTTTGATTGTTAGATTTTTTTATAAACTAATATATAAATGTTCTATCAGCTTCTAGGGATAAGTTTAATAGAGTTTTAGGAAGTACTTTTCTAGTATTAGTTTCTTTTAAGTCTTGATCAGTAACGCCTCTAATATCACAAGAAATTGCTGAAACATATATATCAACTTTACCTTGTTTTAAAATATCAAAATGTTCTTTAAGTTTACCTGTACCTAATCCCACTAAGTTATCTAATACAGGAGCCCTCATCAAACTTACAGCATCAGCATTTAAAAAAACAGTGACATCATGTCCTTCTTCAACAGCGGTTCTTGCTAACATAAATCCAAGTGAAGCCTTAGTAGGGTTATTAGTCCCATTGGTTATGTTAAATAAAAGTTTTGCCATGTTTAAATCACATTCATAAAATTAAAAAAATAACTTGGGACTTAATGCATAGATATAAAAGTTATTTATTTCTATTTTATGAAATTGATTAACTTTTAAACATAAATTTTCTTTTAATTAAGAATTTATAGTTTTTAATTTATTGACTCATTACAAAACCACCATTGGGTGAAATTGTCTGTCCAGTTACAAATTTAGATTCTTCTGAGGCCAAATAAACCGCAGCCCAAGCTATATCTTCAACATCTCCGAATCTTTTCATAGGTGTTGCGGACATAACAATTTTTTTAACGTCACCAAGGTGATTTGTCATTTCAGTATCTATATATCCAGGTGCAATTGCGTTTACTCGAATATTTCTAGATGCAAGTTCTCTTGCGGTTGCTCTTGTAAAACCTAGTATTCCTGCTTTTGCTGCTGAATAATGTGGAGAAGATGGACCACCAGTTGTTCCCAACACAGAGCCCATATTAATTATGGACCCACTTTCCTGATAACTCATAATCTTTAGTGCTTCTCGTGTACAAAAAAAGTCCCATTAAATGAATCCCGATCATTTTATGCCAGTCTTCATCATTTAGATTAACTGTTACATCAAAGTGACTTTTTATTTTCCCAGTTTCAGAAAATTCCTTACTCTGAAGGTTATTTACTTTAATTCTCTCATCAAGCAGACTTTGTTTGTTTTCAAACCCATTTATTCCAGCATTATTGACTAATATATCTAAACGATTGAATTCTAAATTAATCTTTGAAAAAGTTTCTTCAACATTTTTTGAATCGGATACATCCATGTAATAAGCTTTGCCGCCTAATTCTTTTGCTGTTTCAATAGCAATATCCGTATTAATATCGCACAATGTTATTTTAGCACCCTCATCCGAGAAATGTTTTGCTATTGATGCTCCTAAACCTCTTGCGCCTCCAGTAATAAGAGCTACTTTTCCTTTTAATCTTTTCATATTTAATCTCAGCATATTTTAAATATTAAATAAAGTTTTATGTCATTTATTGCTATTTGTAGTTCAGAGATATAATTTATAAATAATGAAAGATAATTATAGTATAAAAAACAGCAGGTATTTTGAAGATTTTGCTGTTGGTGATAAATATGTATTACCATCTAGAACTCAAACGAGTTCAATATTTTCAATGTTTCAGGCTGCTTCAGGTGACAATGACCCTATTCATTATGATAAAGAATTTTGTAAAAAAAACGGTCATCCAGATATGCTTGCTCATGGGTTACAAGTTCTAATTCAAACAGCAGCTGGCGCTGGCTCATTTCCCTCAGAAGTAAGAGATAGTCTTATTGGGTTAATTGAGGTGTCTGGTAAAATGTTGAAGCCAGTTTATAGAGAAGATACCTTGTATCCAGAGCTGGTTGTATCTAAACTTGTACCACAAAACACTACAGGAGTTTTAGAAATGAAGGCAACAGTAAAAAATCAAAAAAATATAATAGTTTTTGAAGGCTCTCATAAATACTTAATTAAAAAGAAAAATCAGATTGATACTTAAGTTTCATTCCTTAAAGAAGGAAGTCCAACACCTGTAGCTTCAAAGCCCCCATCTACAGCCAATACTTGACCGGTTATGTAAGACGCTTTATCTGAAGCTAAAAAATAAATACCATTGGCAATTTCTTTTTCTGTACCATATCTATTAAGCGGTATTGCATCATGATAAGCTTCAATTATGTCTTGTGTATGAACTGCCATTGCAAGTTTGGTTTTTACTGGACCAGGAGCGATACAATTGACTCTTATTCCAAACTCTCCTAATTCAGCAGCTTGCTGCCTAGTTAATTGAATTACAGCTGCCTTAGATGTTCCATAAGCAACTCTTAATGTTGAAGCACGCAAACCAGAAATTGATGAAATATTAACTATATTTCCTTTTGTTTTTTTTAAATTCGAAATAGCCTTTTGTGAACACAGAAATAAACCATTTAGATTAGTTCTCATAACTTCGTCCCACCTTTTGAAATTGGTTTCTTCAATTGGTCCAAAGTCAGCTATTCCTGCATTGTTTACCAACACATCTACTCGGTTATGCCAATCTAAAATTTCACTATACATTTTATCTAAATTATCGTTGTCAGATATATCGTAACAAAATTTTTTAATATCTTTATTTTCAAAAGATAAATTATCAATTTCTTTCTTGTCTTTATCAACTATTGCAACTTTAAACCCGTGTTCCTCGAATAGAAATGCAGTTGCTAAACCAATTCCTCTTGCGGCACCTGTAATTATGGCTAATTTTTTCTTAGATGCTTCCATAATTCACTAACTAAAGAAATTAAACATTATCTAACATAGGGTTCGATGGTCTATTTTCTAAGTCAGATTTCCATCTCTGGACATTTTTGTATTTCTTTTCAATATCAATTTTTAAAATATTAGATAGATTAAACATAAAATGACCAGTTATGTCAGCAATTGTAAATTTATCTCCAAAAAGAAATTTATTTTTGGATAGATGTGGGTCAATCCTATTTAGTAAAATATTAAACATTTCAATTCCACGTTCAACCACTTCTGGAGATTGGTCGATGTTTGTTCGGGTTCCTGGAACAACTTTTCCTTTAAAAAAAGATGTTTTGTTTCTTACAGAATGTAATATTGGCAAAAATCCATCTAGCTCAATTCTTCTGTTCCACATATCAATAATTGCTTTTTCCTCTGTATCATTCCCAAATAAATTTGGGCTTTTGAATTGTTCATCTAAATAACGACAAATCGAAATTGTTTCTGTAATGATTGTTCCATTTTCTAATTCTAGAAAAGGGATACAATTAAACGGGTTCATTGAATTATATGGTTCTTTGAATAACTCATCTTCTCTAACATTAACTGAAACTGTTTCTAACTTAATATTTTTCTCTCTTAAAAACATCTCAACTCTAAGTGCATTTGCAGCAGGAGCAAAAGTATATAATTTCATATATATATCCCCTTCATAAAATCAAAAAATTTATTAATTTTTTATTCTATACCCTGTTTTAAAAATATACCATATGATACTTACACAGACAGTTGTAAAAATAAAAATAAATATTACGCTGGTTAGTATTGGAACATCGCCAACATCAAAAAAAGTCCATCTAAAACCTGATATCAAATATACTATTGGATTAAGCAAAGCAAATTTTTGCCAGAAGGGCGGTAGCATATCAATTGTATAAAAACTTCCACCTAAAAACACTAATGGAGTAATAATTAACATAGGCACAATATTTAATTGTTCAAAATTATCTGAAACAATACCAATGATAAAACCGAGTAAGCTAAATGTTAAACAAGTTAAAAATAAAAATAATATCATGTAAATAGGGTGGGCAATATCTATGTTTACAAAAAAATATGATGTGCCCAAAATTATTAAACCAATACTAAACGCTTTTGTCGTAGCTGCTCCAACATATCCAATTACTATTTCAACAAAAGATAATGGTGCAGATAATAATTCATAAGTTGTTCCTATAAATTTTGGAAAATATATTCCAAATGACGCATTGTTTACGCTTTGCATCTGCACTGTTAACATTATAAGCCCTGGTACAATGAACGCCCCATAAGAAACATTACTAATATTATCCATTCGTGATCCAATTGCAGCACCAAATACAATAAAATATAAAATTGTAGATAAAACTGGAGATACAAGACTTTGTATAAGGGTCCTAAACGACCTATTCATTTCATATCTATAAATTGCATGTATTCCACGAATATTCATTTATTATTCCTTAATTATCTTTACAAAAATTTCTTCTAATGAAGTTTCTTCAGTTTGGATATCAAAAAGATTAATTCCAATATTGTTCATATCTGATAGTAGAGAAGTTATCCCTGTTCTTTCTTTCCCAGTATTGTAGTAATAAAGAAACGATTTGCCATCATCTATTAATTTCAGATTATATTTCTTGAGTTTTTCCGGTATAATTTTCAAAGTTTTTTTTAACTTAACTTTGAGTGTTTTAACGCTCATTCTTTTAATTAACTTATTTTTTTCTTCTACTAAAAGTAATTCACCATGATTAATTATACCTATCCTATCAGCAATCATTTCAGCTTCTTCGATATAATGTGTTGTTAAGATTATTGTAACACCTTCTTTTTTTAATTCCTTAATTATGTTCCACATGTCTTTTCTTAACTCTACATCAACGCCAGCTGTAGGCTCGTCCAAGAATAAAATTTCTGGGTTATGACTTAACGCTTTTGCGATCATTACTCTGCGTTTCATGCCACCCGAAAGTGATTTAATAATATTATCTTTTTTATCGTGTAGTTGTAATTTTTTTAAAATTTTTTCTATGTATTCATTGTCATCTTTTTTGCCAAACAATCTTCTGGAAAATCTAACAGAGTTGATAACCTTTTCAAATGGCTCAAGTGCCAACTCTTGTGGGACTAGTCCAATAATTTCTCTTGTTTTTCTGTAATCATCAATAACATCTAATCCATTAACTTTAATATTACCGGAAGTTATTGATGATAGGCCACAAATAGTCGATATCAGCGTAGTTTTTCCAGCACCATTTGGACCAAGTAAGGCAATTATTTCACCTTGCTTTATTTTTAGGTATAGGTTTTTTACTGCTGTAAAATTATTGTCATATTTTTTTACAAGATTTTGAACATTTATTATTTCTGACAATTTGTTTTCCAGTAATTTGCTGTATGTAAAATTTTAAAGAGTTGTATTTAAATAAATAATACTAAATAATTGAATATCAACAAAATGGTAAATTTCAAAATTTTATATATTTATATTAAACATATAGTAATAACTTTTAAACAACAATGAAGGATTCTCATGTTAGTAAAAATGGAAATTGATCTGGCGAAAGGTTTTGCGCCTTGGAAAGAGATGTTTATACAAAATGAACATAGATTAAATGCTCATGGAGGTAAATTAGTGTTTGCAGGCACACCAAGTGACAATGAAAATAAATTGACTGTAATTATGGATTTTGAATCTATGGAAGCTCTTAAAAATTTTGGTGGGGACGAAGAATTGACTAAAACCAGGGTTGAAGCAGGTGCTATGCTTGAAACAGGTGTCATGACAATTATGAATGAACAATCTTTTACAACCACATAATCATAAATGTAAATATTTATTAAAAGTATGATGGATAATTATTTTAAATTGGGCAATCTTTAAATTTAGTACCAACTGTGTCGATAATTTTAGGTAGCTTTTCTACTTCATCGCATATTTTCAAAATGTTTGGATAGTCTTTAAATGCGTCACCATCACAAGCTTCTCTTAAAATTTCAAATCCTCCCGTATGTTGAACTGTCCTAACACAAGTATAAATAAATATATCAGCATAAGAACATGATTCTCCTGTAACAAAAGGGCCTAAATTTTCTTTGTTTATGTGATTTTCTAAATATTGTAATCTTTTATGGTGTAATTTTGCAAGGTTTGAAACTCCAAGTTCTTTGCCACCTTCAGCTAAAGTGTCTGTTAATCTTAAATTTCTCCAAAAAGTTTCATTATGGCCAGTGATAATGTCATGTAATGGAGACAACACAAATGAGTAATAATCTTGTGCCCATGACCAATACATCGCTGATAATGCAGAATTTTCTATTGATGTAGGCGTTAGAACACCTTGATATTTATTTGTCAAATATTGAACAATAGCAAGTGAATCATTTAATTCTATTCCATTAGAATGATCCTTAAGCCAAGGTATAGTTCCAAAAGGAGCTTCTGTGTTTTTATCAAAATCTTCACCCATAGGTTTGGTCATTAATAAATTTACTTTTATGTTATGAAGCGCACAAATAATATTTATTTGAAGGCCTCTTCCAACAATTGGAAGATATGCAAGATCAATATTGTTCATAATTTAAAGCTCCTTAACTGTGACAATTATTAGTTTTGCATATATAGAAAAATAATCAATAATTGTTTAGTATTAATCTTTAACAATAAGTTTAATATTAAGGCTTAAATATGATAGATGAACTTTATATTACTGGCGCAGGAGTAAGTGAAAGTAGTGGTATTCCAACATTTAGAGGTCATGATGGCTTTTGGACTTTTGGGAGTGTAAATTATACTCCACAAGAAATGGCAACAAGGTCTATGTATGAAAATAATCCTGGCGAGTTCCTCTTGTGGTATTTCAAGAGGTTTGCATCTTATAATTCTGTAAAACCAAATTCAGCACATTATTGGTTATCTGATAAAAAATTAATAACTCAAAACATTGACGGTTTAGATGGTAAGGCAGGAAATACTGATTTTATATCTATTCATGGCAGGCTTGATAAAGTTGTTTATTATGATGATGAAATGGTTCATCAAGTTCCATTTAACGCAGAGTGGGGTAAAATTATAGATGAAGATTTATCAGACGATAATTTACTTAAAACCAAATTATTAAAAAAATTTAATATAAAGTCTTTAAATAACGTCCCAGTTCCTTTACCTGGGAAATCTCTAAAGCCTTATGTTTTGTTATTTGATGAAATTTATACTGATTTATATCGTATTACTGAAGCTGAGAATTGGATGAAAAATGCTAGTAAAATGATTTTTATAGGAACATCATTCAGCGTCAACATTACATCAATTGCTCTAAGGATAGCAATTAGTCGAGGTCTAGATATTGAGATTGTTGATCCTGATCCAATTAAATTAGATTATGAAAACACCGAATACTTTAAAATGACTGCTGTGGAGTATTGTAATATGCGAAAATCATAATTTTATACCCTAGCCTTTTTTGTTTAAAGGTATCCAAGTAGCATTAGCGTAAGCTGCTAATTTGCCATCTGACCTAAATAAACGAGATTGGAGAAATCCTATAGTCTTTCCTTTTTTTAGATAACTTCCTTTACAGACAATTTCCTCCTCTTTAATTGGCAAGAGATATTTAATATTCATTTCCAAAGTTGCGCCAGATCCGGCCGTATATTGAAGCAAATGTCCCATAGATACATCCATTGCTGTGGCAATAATCCCCCCATGAAGTGTTCCTTGAGGATTGAACATAGGTGATTTAGCTTTAAATTTTACAATACAAGTTTCATCACTGTATGTGATTTTAAAACCTAGAAATCTTGATAAATAGAATGATCCAAACTCTTGTTTATCTGAACTATGAGCTTCAGAAAGCATTGAAGAACCGGTCTCTTTAATTTTTTGAATGTCTTTCATTGTACGTTTTTAATCTAATAAATACTGATTAAGTTTATCGAAATCAAAGTTAATTCCATGCCCTGGCAAATCAGGAGCAATAGTATAACCATTATTAACGATTAAAGGGCTTTCTATAAACTCATCTATTCTCCAGGCATGAAACTCCAAATAAGAAGCATTGGGACATGACGCTAATAAATGAACATGTAATTCATGAACTCCATGAGAGCAAATTGGTAAATTATTAATTTCGGCCAATTTAGCAATTTTCATAAAAGGAGTTATCCCTCCACAAGTTGTAAGATCAGGTTCTAGAAAATCAACGCCATTTACACCAATAAGATTATTTACTTCAGCTAGTGTATGTAAATTTTCTCCAGCGGCTATAGGAATTTTTCCCAAAGATCTTAAATAAGCATAACCATTAAAATCATCAGGTTTAATAGGTTCTTCAAGCCATACCAAATTAAATCTTTCAATTTCCTTAAATGCATGAACTGCTTGATCTATCCTCCAAGCTTCATTAGCATCAGCCATTAACTTAACGTTTTCTGGCAAATGATTTTTCATTGCATCCAGTCTTTTTAAGTCTTCTGACAAAAATTCCTTTCCAAGCCTCATTTTTATAGATCTAAAACCATCGTCAAGGGATTTTGATGCTCCATCTAATAATTTTTCAATAGTAAAATTTAGATCAATGTTACCAGCGTATGCTAATACACTTTTGTCGTGACCACCTAATAACCTCCAGAGCGGCTCTTTAAGTAATTTTCCTTTAAGATCCCAAAGAGCGACATCAACAGCAGCAATTGCAAAACTAACTGGCGCACCTCTTCCTGCATAATGGGTTGCTTTCCACATGTTTTTCCAATGTAATTCTATTAATCTTGGATCTTTTTTTAATAAAAGGGGAATAAAACTATTTTTAATAATGGTAGCTATTGCTAATCCCTGGTTTTCATGAACAGATATATATCCTATACCACTCTCGTTGTTATCATTAAAAATTTGACAGACAACCAAATCAAAGGCTTTCATAACACCAGCCGCAAAAGCTTCTACTGGCTCCAATAAAGGTACTTTATAAGTTTTAATTTCAATTCTGGATATTTCCATTATCAGCTCCAAATATTATTAATTATAAAAATTCAAAACCTTCATAATTATTTTTAATTTTTTCATCACAAATATTTTTATAATTTGCGACCCCACCTACATAAGGCATAAAATTTCTTGATTTCCCGACAATATTATCTCCGTTATACCAAGAATGAGCTAATGGATATAATGTAGCATTAGCTACTTCGTTATTATGGTTAACCCAATCATCTTGTTTATCCTTATTGGCATTGACCTGAAGATATTTATTATTTTTTTTATGTATTATTAAGTCATGAATGAAATTTACATGCTGTTCAATTGACAAAATCATTTGACTTTTTACACCTGGGCTTTGAGGCCCTGTTATCATGAATAAATTTGGAAAATCTGATACCATAATCCCTAAATATGTTTTAGGTCCTTTTGACCAAACAGATTTAAGACTGATATTGTCTTCATTTAATATTTCTATTGCGTTAACTGCGCCAGTCATTGCATCAAAACCTGTTGCAAATACAAGGTCATTAAACTTATATTCTATATCGTTAGTAACGAGACCTTTTTTAGTAATTTTTTGTATTGGGTGATTGGATATATCTATTAGAGAAACATTTTCCTTATTATATGTTTCAAAATAATTACTATCTAAACATAATCTTTTAGTACCAATCGGGTGATCATTTGGGCACAATTTTTCAGCTGTTTCTTTGTTTTTAACAATTTCCTTAATTTTTTTTCGAACAAAATTAGCAGCTGTCTCATTAGCTTCTTTGTTTGTTAATAAATCTGTAAAAGCAAACAACATGGCTTGACCACCTTCTTGCCAAGCACTTTCATATATTTCATCTCTCTCGACTTCATTTACATCAAATGCCGATTTTGTTGGAGGTTGGTACTTTGCTATGCCAAAAGATGAATTTTGAGCAAGTTCACGGTATTTTTTATAATTTTTTTTGTAGTTCTCTCTTTTGTTTACAGGAAGTACGTTGTGTCTGGCGGGTAAGCTAAAGTTTGCAGTTCTCTGAAAAACTAGTAACTCTTGTGCAGTTTCAGAAATTACTGGTATAGATTGTACTCCAGATGAACCAGTTCCAATTATTCCTACTTTTTTTCCTTCAAATTCAGGTATTTTTTGTGGCCAAGCACCAGTATGAAAAATTCTTCCTTCAAAATTAGATATGCCCTCTATATTTGGGGTGCTAGGTGTGGATAAATTACCAGTTGCTAAAATAAGATATTTGCATTCAATTATTAAATCGTTATCTGTTTGGACTATCCACTTTTTATTAATAAATCTTGCTTTTATAATTGACGTTTTAAAATTAATTTTTTCTCTTAGATTAAATTTTTTTGAAACAAATCGTGCGTATTCTAATATCTCAGGTTGAGTTCCGTATTTTTCTTTCCAATTCCATTCTTGTTGTAATTCATCAGAAAAGGAGTATGAGTAGTCCATGCTTTCTATATCACATCTAGCTCCAGGATATTTGTTCCAATACCATGTTCCTCCAACATCATCAGCTTTTTCAAATATTTCAGCATTAAATCCATCTTGAATTTGTTTATGAAGGCAATACATACCAGCAAATCCGGCGCCAACTACGACAGTGTCTAAATTCCGAGCTATAATCAAATTTTTTCTCCACAAATAAATTTTTTTAATACTAGATCTTGAATTTTTATTTATCAATACCAAATGATTAATGTGATGCCGCATAGGGTCACAAATAACTAAATAACATTGCCATAATGGGATGTTTAATAACTCGCTTTAAAAGGAGATAAATATGACTATACTACCAACTTTAGCTTTACGTTCTTTTGTAGGTTTTGACAATCTATTTAATGAACTCGAAACTATATCAACCCAAAAACAAAACTCTTTTCCTGCTCATGATATATTAAGAATATCTGAGGATGAGTACGAAATTACCTTAGCTTTGTCCGGATTCAATAAGAAAGATTTATCTATTGACGTCCATGACGGTGTATTGAGCATTAAAGGTAATGGTGGATCTGAAGTTCAGGATGATAAGGTTCAATATCTTTACAGGGGTATTGCTAAAAGATCATTCGAACAAAAATTTAGATTGGAGCAATACGTTGATGTAAAAGATGCTAAACTTTCTAATGGTTTACTAACAATCTCTCTAGTTAGAGAAATACCAGAAGAAAGAAAGCCAAGGCAAATAAGTTTAAAATCAGCTTAGTTTTAATTGGGTTAGGACAAGTTTTTGTCCTACCCATCTTTTTAAGAAAATAATATGGAATTTTTATTAATTTGGGTATTTGCTGGTGATGTTATAGATAGTGGCCTTCGTTTTCAAACAGCAGCAAAATGTTTTTCAGAAGCCCAAAATGCAGCCAGCGAAATAAGAGAAGTGGGATTATCGGCTCCTAAATTTACTTGTCTGCCGATAGGAAAAGATAAAAATTTCAAAATTTACAGGCAAAATAGTTCTAATTCTAGATTTCCATTTTAACTAATTTTTAAATTTTTTTTCAATTATTTCTCTTATCTTTTTTAATTCTTTTGTTTGCCTGTCTAATCCTAAATTTCTTCTAACGAAGCCATCCCTGTAGACATAATTATAGGTTTGCCTTTTAAAGAAATATATCTTAAATACGGGAAGTTTGTAATTTTACCAGATGGATCAATTATTAAAAATGTATGATAATCATACTATTATTATTGTTGGAGCTGGCGCTGCAGGAGCCGCTGCTGCCTGGAGATTGGCAGCAGGCGGACTAAAAGTCGCCTGTTTAGAGCGCGGAGACTGGCAAAATGACGGAGATTTTCCAGCAAATGAAAACGATTGGGAAATAAAACGACAAACCTGTTGGAGCCCCAACCCAACTCAGCGTCGTTTGACATTTGATCTTCAAATTGACGCAGAGGACAGTGAGATAAAGCCTCTTATGTATTCTGCTGTGGGAGGAAGTACAATTATGTGGTCATGTCACTTTCCACGCTTCCACCCGTCGGATTTTTGCACACGAACAATGGATGGTGTGGGAGAAGACTGGCCAATAAGCTATCAAGATTTGTTGCCTTATTATCAACTAAATGAAAAAATGATGGGTGTTAGCGGACTATCAGGCAACACCGCGTACCCGATTGACGCGCCCCACAGGCTACCCCCTTTGCCATTATCAGAGGGGGCAAAACGTATTGCCAACGCTTTTAATGAACTGGGGTGGTCATGGTGGCCAGCAGAGATGGCCGTGAACTCACAACCCTATGGGAGTGAGCGTGGCCAATGCAACCATTGTGGTCCCTGTGAGCTAAATTGTCCGCATAAGGCAAAAGCCAGCACTGATATTACATATTGGCCGCTGGCAATAAAGGCTGGTGCAAGACTTTTCACTAAAACACGAGTTACTAAAACTCTTACGGACCCTTCTAACTCGGTAAGCGGTGTTTTATATTTGGACAGAACAGGCAAAGAAGAAAAATTGTTAGCTCCAAGAG
>OZSS01000662.1_pt1 | contig 16566 bp, 20 predicted proteins | sample 1779911 | NCBI WGS metagenome assembly OZSS01 (sample SAMEA2603589, study PRJEB24840) | metagenome | biome: Water; feature: Photic zone; material: Seawater sample | place: Mediterranean Sea | collected 2013-11-12 | depth 10 m | reverse complement strand
TTTATAACCAATCTTTACTCCTTCAGGGATTCTCAGTCGATTGGAATGGCAATTAAAATTCTTAAATTACTTTAAATTATTTTTGTAGAGTAATTAAATTTATATTATGTAAATATTTTGTAAATAGGTAAAAATTTATAATTTCATTAAATAAGAAAATAAAATCTTTATTTTGTGTTCTCATTCACAATTGAAAACCCTTATTAAGTTTCTATTTTATAATTTATAAAAATTTACATATAAAATTGTAATTATGAATAGTAATGAGAAATTTATAATTGGTTTGGGGAATCCTGGTAAAGAATATATTAAAAATCGACATAATATTGGTTTTTTACTACTTGAAAATTTTTCGGAAAAATACGATTCTAAATTTACTTTGAAAAATAAGCTTAAAAGTTGGTATTCAGAATTCAAAATAAATAATTTTACTTATAGATTATTTATGCCAAACACTTTTATGAATAACAGTGGAAATGCTGTAAGGGCGATAGTGGACTGGTACAAAATAGATTTGGATCGTCTTTTTATAATAGTTGATGATATTGATCTACCCCTAGGTAAAATTAGATTTAGGAAAAAAGGAAGTTCTGGAGGACATAATGGACTTAAAGATATCATTAATAAATTGCAGACTGAAAATTTTAATAGAATAAAAATAGGTATAGGATCCCCACCCGTTAATGAAAGAAAGAAAACCTTCAATACTATTTCCCATGTCTTAGGAAATATATCTTCAAAAGAAAGTTTTACTTTGGATAGAGTTTATAAAAAATTAATCGAATCACTCATAGAACTAAATGATAAAAATGAAGATTATATTATTAGTGAATTAAATTCCTTCCATAGAGAAGAAAACTTATAAATGAAAGAGAAGCCTGAGACAACTGCACATGTAAGTGTTAAAGAATATTGTTTCACCAAAAAAGAAGTAAAAGGAGTTGTGGAAGCAAGCGATTTCAAGTGGTCCTTCACATGGTCATTTGGAAAAGGAGTTTTGTTTGTAAACCCACCTTTAGGCAGAGCATTAATTGAAGATTCATTATTGAGATTTTTTTTAAAGAAAGATTATGAACTTGAAGCAGGAAATGAATATAAATTCATTATTTCAGCCAAGTTTTAGTCTTAAGTTTTTCACTTACATCAAATTTAATTTTGAAATAATCTTCCATAATAATTAAAGCAGCTAATGCATCTAAATTTTTATTCAAAATAAATATCTCTCTTGGTAAAAAACATTTTATGCCCATTAAGGGGAAAATTTCAAAATATCTTTCTTTAGCCCTATAAGTTGAATTTTTTTCTTCAGCAATAATCAAATTAGGATCAAACTGATTTAAATATTTTATGTAATTTTTACTACTTGTTCCATTACCAATTAACAACTGAACGTTTTTTCCGCTTTGATATTTTTTTTTAACATATTTAAAAAGTAGATGACTTTTAATAACTATTGCTTCATACACTTTTTTTTCTTTGATATCCGCTATTATCACTCCACATTTAGATATCCCTGGATCAATAGATATAACTCTAGACATCTAAGATTATGGATAATTTATATTTAGTTCAACAACCACTGGTTGAGCAGTCTTACTGTTAATCAAAGAGACTACTTCTAATTCAAAATTAGTTTTATCATTTTTATTTAAGAAGTCTTTTAATTCTTTTATAGAATCGCCTCGCAATTTAATTTCATTTATAAGTGAACCTCTTCTCTTGATTTCGGCCAAACTAGAAGATAGAAGAAAATTTACCTTATCACCAAAATCTTTTTTATTAAAATCTTCTTGTTTGAAGTCAATTTTTGTTATTTTTTCACCTTTTCTAACTATTATCTTATTTTCTGTTATTTCAGGAAAAGCATACACAAAATTTTCTCCTGTTAAAACATTCCTTACAGATTTTATATTAATTACCCAATTACCTCCATTTAAAATAGTATTTTGCATATCTTCTATATGATTTTTTCTCAATAACAATAAATTGGAAACTTCTTTATTTTTTGGTTTAACTATCTTATGAGTATATCTATTGGCATTAATAATAATATTTTCTATTTTAGATTTAATATCTTCTAGGTTAGAAGAACTTATCTCTGAAATAATTAAAGATTGCCCACTTCTTATTACAAATTTCCCGCTTCTTAATGCAATTATATTCCTTTCTAATTGCTTAAATTCAGTCTCTTTAGCTTTTATTTTATTTTCTAGTTTTTCTCTTTCTTTTTCTAAAGGTATCAAAACTTGTTTACTTTCTTGAAGTTTTTTCTGTAAATCTCCTAACCTAAATAGCCCTACTCTCCACTGTCTATTTACTAATATCATTAAGAACAAAGATGAAGCACTTATCAGGCTGCCTGTCAAAATTGTAATTAAAATTGCAGTTTTTTTTGGTCTTAACTTTAAAATGCTTAATCTAGCCTTACCTATCTTAGAACCTAATAAGTCACCTAACGTTGAGATTAAACCTCCAAGTAGTAATAAGAAAATAATGAAAAGCCAACCAGACACAATATATTTATATATTTAAATATTTCATACTCATCATAATAGAGAATTGATTGATTAAATATCAATTAAATCTTTTTGAAAGTGCTATTGGATCAAAAACTGTAATCTTCTTTCTTTCAATAGTTAGTAATCCTGAATCTTTCAAATCTCCTAATAATCTTGTAATGGTAACTCTTGTAGAACCTATTGCCTCTGCTATAGCTTGATGAGAAAGTCTCAAATCAATAGTAATACCCTTTTCACTTGCCACTCCAAAATCTCGACACAAAACCATCAAAAAACTTACTAGGCGAGATGACATGTCTCTATGTGTAAGAGTTTCTATCATTGTTTCTGTTTGTAGAATCCTGCTTGAAAGGCCTTGCAAGAGTAGTAGACCAACGGATGCATCTGCTTCAATTGCTCTCAAAACAGAATTTGCAGGAGCTGTAATCATTTCAACTCTTGTAAAAGCAATAGCATGATAAAAACGATCAGACCTATGTCCAGTTAGGAGAGATAAAACTCCAAAAAGGCTATTTTCCCTTAACAATGCAACAGTAATTTCTTCTCCTGATTCATAAACTCTTGATAACCTTACTGCTCCTCTTCTTATTAAATAAACTCTTTCAGCAGGATCTCCTGGGAAAAATATTGTTTTCGATCTCTCAACCATTTCTGTACTAGCTCCTTCAAGACCTTTTATGACTTCCATTAATGTTCTATTAATCGGAAAACGTTCACCAATAGTATTAATAGTATTTTGTCCGGAAGGTTGCGGAGTTAAGCGGCTGAATCCTCTAGAAGCAGGTGACATAAATATCTTTACTATTAAAAAACTTAAGAAGACAGCAAGAAATAACTTGTATCAACAGTAACATTTTTCAATTCTTATATTTTTTTTGAAAATTATTATAAAAAACAATTCTTTATTCTAAGAAGCTACTTTAAGGAAAATTACACTATATGCAGTGTAATAAAATTTTAACTATACTTAATATAGAAAAGTAAATTCAAAATAATGGTAGCCAGTTCGTCAAATAGTTATCTAACAAGTAATCATGAAGTTGTAAACATAAATAAAAATAAAGAATTTAAATTAAGAAACATAAATCAAAATGGTCAAATTCAGATTTATCAATCTTCATATCGAGGCAGTTATTCATCCATTATCAGAGATTCACTAAGAAATGCAGCTTTAGGAAGAAAAGTACTTTTAGTTCAACTAATGAAGGGAGGCGTAAAACAAGGAATTTCCAATGCTCAAAAGCTTTGCGGTAATCTTACCTGGATAAGATCTTCTAATTCTTATGATCAATATGAGTCAGAAAACATAAACAATAATATTTCTAAATCTATTAATAATTCAATAATAGAATTATGGGATTTTTGCAAAAAAGAATTACTTTCTGGAGAATATGATCAAATTATTCTTGATGAAGTTTTTCTAGCTGTCGAGATGAATATTATCAGTAAAGATGATTTGATTTCAACACTTGAAAACCGATTTATATCAGGAGATGTAATCCTTACTGGTACATCCATTCCAAAAAATTTCTTATTAATGGCTGACCAAATTACAGAACTTCGCTCATAGAAATTATGCTCAAAAATGATCTCTGGATAAACCAAAAAGCTTCTGAAGGCATGATAAATCCTTTTCAATCAAATTTAGTCAGACATCTAGATCCTAATAATAAAAAAAATGCAGTTTTAAGTTATGGATGTTCTTCATATGGCTATGATTTAAGACTTTCTTCTAAAGAGTTTTTAATATTTAAGCATGTCCCGGGAACTGTTATGAATCCAAAGAAATTTAATCCTGATAATTTAGAAAAAACCATTCTTCACGAAGATAAAGATGGTGAATTTTTTATTTTACCTGCTCATTCTTACGGCCTAGGAGTTGCTTTAGAGAAAATGAAAGTACCAGAAAATATTACCGTGATTTGTATCGGTAAAAGTACTTATGCTCGTCTCGGAATTATAGTAAATACAACTCCAGCCGAGGCCGGTTGGGAGGGGCATCTTACATTAGAGTTCAGCAACAGTTCCGGTGCAGATTGTAGGATTTATGCAAATGAAGGTATTTGTCAACTATTATTTTTTGAGGGTGATCCTTGCTCTACAACATATGAAGATAGAAAAGGTAAATATCAAAATCAACCAGAACAGGTTACTTTAGCCAAAATTTAATATGAGTAAAGTTGAGCTAATTTCATTAACTCCAGAGGCAGAAAAAACAATGGCTTACATCGCCAGAGTCTCTAATCCTTCGAATCAGGCTAATGATAAATTCGCCGGATTATTAAGATATTGCATACAACATGAGCACTGGTCAGTTTTTGAACAATCATGCATGACATTGAAAATCGAAACTAATAGAGGTATAGCGGCTCAAATTCTTAGACATAGATCATTTACTTTTCAAGAATTCTCACAAAGATATGCTGACACTAGTTTACTAGGAAATGAAATTCCTATCCCAAACTTAAGAAGGCAAGATCAAAAGAATCGTCAAAATAGCATTGATGACATACCGGATGGACTTAAAATAAAATTTTCAGAAAAAATTTCAAAACACTTTCAAGAAGCAAATAAACTATACGAAGAGATGCTAGATGAAGGTATTGCAAAGGAATGCGCTAGATTTATTATGCCCTTAGCTACCCCAACAAGAATCTATATGACTGGTTCCTGCAGGTCTTGGATTCATTATATACAGCTAAGATCAAAAGAGGGAACACAAAAAGAACATATGGAAATAGCTGAAGACTGTAAGAAAGTATTTATCAAATATTTTCCATCTGTATCTGAAGCATTGAATTGGAAATAAATTTATCCATGACTTCTTGGAGAGGATTGATAATTTTTATTGGCTTTGATTATTGAGAATTCTGAATTTAGAATTTGTGAATCACCTCTAAATTTATCGTATAAGTTATCGAGAGATTCTTTTATAGTTTCTTCTTCCTGTTTTCCAATAAATGTGAGTTCTAAATTGGAATCATTATCAAAAATATTTATTTGTGGAATTCCATTAACATTGAAATTTCTTATGTATTTTTCCCATTTTGGATTATCTACATTTAAAAAAACAAAATTAATATCTTTTTCATATTTTTTTTTAATATCATCAACTTTTGGAGCCATTTCCTTACAAACTTCGCACCAATCTGCATAAAACTCAAGAAAAGTAGGTTTATTATTTGTAAAAGCTATTTCAGGATCAATAGATAATTGTCCAAATTTCTTAAGAAGAAAAGTGGGTTGAAATATAAAACTTTTCAATACAAGCACAGAGCAAATAATTAGAGCAAAAAATAATATCAATATCGATTTTTGGGCAGAATTTAAAAAAGATTCTTTATTGCCAGATTGCATTATCTAATCATCAACTTTTTATATTTTATATAGATAATATAATTTAAGAGAGTATATTCCTTTTTACTTTTAATCAACTGATAATATAAATAAACTTGGAAAAATACTTATACTTATAGAAATAATAATATGCAATCTATATTTGGAACTGATGGAATTAGGGGAATATTTGATAAAGAATTAACATATTCTCTAGCTTATAAGGTTGGATATGCTTTGGGAGTTTCAACGAAACCCAATAATCCAATACTACTTGGAAGAGATACAAGAGTAAGTGGATATATTCTTCTAGAAGCTATATCAAGAGGAATTAATGCGGCAGGAAAAGAATTTATATATTTAGGAATCTGTCCTACACCAGCTATCCCTTTCTTAATAAAAAAAGAAAAATTTAGTGGTGGGATTATGATATCGGCGAGCCATAATCCTCCTGAATATAATGGTATTAAAATTTTTGATAATAATGGTGAAAAAATTAAAAAGAAACTAGAAAATCAAATAGAACTGATTTTAGAGACAGCAAACAACCTTAAATTATCTACTTATAAAAAAACATCGATAAGGGAAAATAATAACCTTTTTAATATCTATACAGAAGGACTTATTAATACTATGGGGGATGAAAACTTAGATGGAATGAAAATAGTTTTAGACACATGTTACGGATCTGCAACTACCTGCGCAGCAAGTATTTTTAAGAAACTTGGAGCGAATGTCAAAGTCATTAATAATGAGCAAGATGGTTTAAAAATAAATTTAAATTGTGGTTCTACATGTCTGGATCCAATAATTAAAGCCATAAAAGAGAACAATGCTGATATGGGATTTAGCTTCGATGGAGATGCCGATAGAGTTATTGGGGTTGATTCAGAGGGGAATATAATAGATGGAGATCACATACTCTTTCTATGGGGAAGAGAACTTTTAGAAGAAAAATTGCTTACAAATAACACAATCATCTCAACAAAAATGGCCAATTTAGGTTTTGAAAATACTTGGAATAAAATTGGGGGGATTTTGCATAGAACTGAAGTTGGCGATAAATTTATATTTGAAGCAATAAAGAAAAAAAAGGCCTTATTAGGAGGGGAACAATCAGGTCATATACTTTCAAAAATTAATAACTTTTGTGGGGATGGAATATTAACAGCAATTCAAATCTCAAAATACTGCAAGAAAAAAAATATCAGTTTAAGGTCTTGGCTTAATAGTAGCTTCTCACCATATCCTCAAAAACTAACTAATATATTATTAAATTTTAAATTCAAAAATATTGATAAATCATATAAGGAATTGATTAATGAAACTATAGAAAGTTTTTCAAATATTAAAAAGGATAATTGTAGAGTTTACATACGTCCAAGTGGAACGGAACCTGTTTTACGTATATTAGTTGAAGCACGAAATCAAAAAGAAGTAGATTCATTATCAACAAAAATCACGACCGAACTTAGTACAAAAATCTATAAAATATCTAAAACTCTTTGAATCAAATTTTCTTATAAATACTTTCATAAATTTTAAGTTGATTTAATATTACATATTTTTCTCTATTAGTTTGAATTCTATTTGGATTAAAACTTTCACAAAAGTCAACATCTTGATATGGTACTTTTTTCAACTTTATATTTTCGGCTATTGTGAATTCCATGTGATCAAAAAGCTCTCTTACATCTGTTTTAATAAAGATTAAAGATCCTTTTTTCATTGAATTTGAGAGTAAATTTATAAATTTAGGTTGAATTACACGTCTTTTATGATGTTTCTTTTTAAACCATGGATCAGGAAAATTAAAAGAAATACTATTTATTAAATTAAAAATTGATATATTTTTTGATTGGTTAAAAATATTATTAGCATTACCAAATGAAAAATATAAATTTTTATTTTCTCTACTTTTCAGTTTTAAATTAGCATTTAAAACTAATTTTTCTCTAATTTCAATTCCTATATAATTCCAGTTTTTATTTTTAAGTGATAATTCGAATAAAAAATCACCTGAAGCGCAACCGATATCTAAATGGAGAGGCAATTTTGGGTTTTCAAAAACTTGATTCAACGGAGGTATTGGATCTATTTCAAAGAAATTTTTACTGAGTGGATTTACATGCTGTCTCATAAAAAATATTTAATTATTTCGTAGTAGAAACTAATATGGTGCATATTATTCATAACTATGACAATAATAAGTTAATAAGCAGGTGGGTAAGGTTTAATATTTAAGTGTGTTAAAAAGAAAAAGTTTTGAACAGTCTTAACCAGCTTTCCATTTGGCTATCTTTTCAACTTTCATTAGTCTTTATAGTTGGTCTTCCTTTAACTCTATTTTGTTGGTCTATAAAAAACAAAAGTAGAGCCATCTCAAAACTTTTATCAAATTATTGGAAAATATCAATTCTATTCTTCATAAGTCTTATCCTCCTAATTGGAGAGTACAACTTCGCTCTCTTAATAACAAATATTTCGACACTAATAATGACAGTCTCAATATGGTTTTGGAATGATATTAATGACGAGTTAAATGAATATAAAATATCTCATGCATTAACTACAACCACGAAAATTTGGCGATGGTCTATAACTTTTATATCTTTAATTTTTTTAATTCAAAGTTTAAATAATATTAATTGTATTTCTTTTATAAATTCTGCGGAATGTGAAATTTGGCTTAAACCTTCAACAAATTTTTACTTGATTTTAAAAAATTTATTTAATTTCTTATTTGGAGCTAGCTTTTCTCAACCAGTTGCAAAATTTTTAGGATTATTTGCCTTATTAATATATACATTAGGTTTATTACAATGGGCGATAATTAAATTCCCAAAAAGTGGCCGGAATTCTGGTTTTTCGAATTATGACAGGGATTGACTTTATCAAAAAATTAGAACATATAAGTTTTAATATTCCAAATAGTCTTTTGTAATATAATGATAATTACAAGGAGAATATTCTAAAGTATTTTTATAAATAATAATTTAAAGAAAGTTCAGTAGATCTAAAACTCACCATACTGAAATTGATTTAAATCAACTATTTATAAATTAATAATATTTGCGCATCTCTTGCATAATTTAGTGTTTTCAATCCCCTTAACTGTAATTTTTTGATAATGCCAACATCTATCGCATTTAAGACCTTTTGCTTTAAGAATTTGAATCTTTCCAAGTTCATTGTTATCGATACTTAAACAATCCTTAGATAAATTATTAACTATATTAAAATCAGAAACTATCAGCCAATCACGGTATAAATCCACTTCTTTATTACCAAATTTATCAAGCCAAGAAAGAGAATTTTTAAAAAACTCATTTTCAGGAAGGTAATTAACCTCAGTCTCAAGAGCAGCTCCAATCATTTGTTGGGTTCTACAACCTTCTATTGCTTTATTAATTTCTACTCGCAATGTTCTTAAATTAGAAATATGTTCATTAAGTTCGGGATTAAGCCATGACTCAGGCAATTTTGGCCATCCTCTTTTAAATACTGATTTTTCAATAGTTGAATATGGGATATTTTGCCAAATATCTTCGGCCATATGACAAAGTACTGGAGAAATAATGACAGCTAAGTTTTCTACAATTTTGGACATCACAAACTGACAAGATCTTCTCCTGAATTGAGTTTTAGCACTGACATATAATCTATCTTTTGCGATATCTAAATAAAAATTAGATAAATCCACAACACAAAAACTTTGCAATATTTGAAAAAACTTTGAAAATTCATAATTTTCATATGCAATTGTTACTTGATCTGAGACTTCAACTAGTCTATTTAACATCCATTGATCTAATAACGGCAACTGATCAATATCAATTTCCTCTAACGCAGGATCATAATCATGAATATTACCTAAGAGATATCTAGCTGTATTTCTTACTTTTCTATAAACATCTGAAAGTTGTTTTAAAATGTTTGATCCAATTGGGACATCAACTGAGTAATCAACAGAACTAACCCAAAGCCTAAGGACATCTGCTCCATAGGCAGGTTGGATTTTTTGGTTAGGACCACCATTAATAATAATATTGGGATCAACAACGTTACCCAAGGATTTACTCATTTTTCTTCCATTCTCATCTAAAGCAAATCCATGAGTTAGAACTGTCTTATATGGCGGCTTATTATTTACTGCTACCGAAGTTAGCAAAGATGATTGAAACCAACCTCTATGTTGATCAGATCCTTCTAAATACAAATCAGCTGGATATTGTAATTCTTCCCTTTGCTCACAAACTGCGGCCCAACTAGAACCTGAATCAAACCAGACATCCATAGTATCTAGACCTTTTTTCCAACGATCAGATTCATCTTTATATTTTTCTGGTAATAGTTTCTTCTCATCCCATTCCCACCATACATCTGCTCCATACTCCTCAAATAAACTTTTTATATGGTTAATAGTTTCAGTATTAATTAGTATTTGTTTCCCTTCTTTTTCATAGAAGACGGGTATTGGCACTCCCCAGGACCTTTGTCTAGAAATACACCAATCACCTCTTCCAACAACCATCGAATAAATTCTTTTTTTACCTGTTTTTGGCATCCATTCAACATCTTCTATTGATTTCAAAGCTGAAGATCTAAATCCCTCTACTGATGCAAACCATTGTTCAGTTGCTCTGAAAATTGTAGGTTTTTTAGTTCTCCAATCATAAGGATATCTGTGTTTATATTTTTCTTTTAAAAGGAGTAAATTATTTTTCTGCAAATCTTCAATAATCAAATCATTAGCATCTTTTAAAACATTTAATCCGCAAAACTTTTCAGCATGATTATTTAAATTACCTTTTTCATCAACAATGCAAGTTATGGGTAATTGATATTTTTGCCCAACATTAAAATCATCCATGCCATGACCTGGGGCAGTATGTACAATTCCTGTCCCAGATTCAGTGGTTATATAATCACCTCCAATTACAATATTGCAAACCTTATTTTTTGTCGGATGTTGATACTCAATACCCTCTAGCAATGAGCCTTTTACATCTAATAAGACATTAAATTCTCTATCTAGCTTTTCGCAAATTTCAGAAATTAAATCTCTAGCAAAAAGATATATATTACCGTTTTGATCCGATGCAAAAACATAATTAATTCTAGGATTGATAGCTACTGCTTCATTACCAGGAATTGTCCATGGAGTAGTAGTCCATATAGCTATAAATAATTTATTTAAACTAGAAAGTAATTTTTTTCTCAGGTCTTTTTCTTCTAATTTAAGAAGAACTGCATCTGATAATTTAGTAATATTTAAAGAAACGTAAATACTTTTTGAAAAATGCTCCTCAGGATACTCTAATTCTGCTTCTGCAAGTGCTGTTCTAGAACTTGGACTCCAGTGGACTGGTTTTAAACCTCTGTATATAAAACCATTTAGGAACATCTTACCAAAAACACCAATCTGAGCAGACTCATAATTTTTTTTAAGGGTCAAATAGGGATTAGCCCAGTCTCCCCAAATACCCCATCTCTTAAAGCCCTCTAGTTGATTGTTAATTTGAATCTTTGCATAATCTGTTGCTTTTTTTCTTAAACCTAAAGAATCTAAATTTCTTCTTTCATTAGATTTTAAATTTTGTAGAACCTTTAACTCAATTGGTAACCCATGGCAATCCCATCCAGGTACAAAATGGACTTTGTAACCTTGTAAGGTTTTGTATTTATTAATAATATCCTTTAAAACTTTATTTAAAGCATGTCCCATATGGAGGGAACCATTTGCATAAGGGGGGCCATCATGCAAAGTGAAATTTTTACCTGAGTTAGATGAACCCAATTCCAAATCAATCTTATTTCTTGACCAGAATTTATGAATTTCTGGTTCCCTAATTACAGAATTAGCTCGCATCGAAAAATCAGTCTTCAGTAAATTCAAAGTTTCTTTATAGGAAAAGCCAGATTTTTTTTCTTTGTTATGTTGTGATTTCATTCGAAATTATGGAATTTATTTATAATCAATTAATTTATTTAATTATTTACCCTCATTAATTGTATCTTTTATAGATTGATTTGTTGCTTTTTTTGGCATCTCTAAAGTCAGTAAATTATTTTTATTTGAATTAAATATATTATCATTTTCATCATTCCTAACCCACTTTTTTTTATTTAAATTTTCATTTTTTCTTCCAAATTTTAAAATATTATTTGAATTTAAAAAATCCTGCTTTGCAAGAGAAATGGCCTTTAAAAAAATTGAAAGATTTTTTTTCAATTCCTCTAAAGTTTGTAATTTATTTTTCTCTTCATTAGTTAATTGATTCCACCTTATAGAAAATATTTCTACTATGTAAAAAGTCATTAATGTAGTAATGACAGTAAAAATTGAAGAATATAAAATATTAAAGCTATTTTGTTTATAAATTAATAACATCCCAATAACTAGGTTTAAACCACCTTTTATAAAATCTCTTGGTCTCCCTAATTCAATATATATTAGAGGCATTAACAAAAATATAATTCCAAAGAATAAATATAAACAGCCTAAATAAATTGTCAAAAAATTTTTTATTGATATCTAAATTATAGTAAAAATGCAAATAATTAACTAATTTAATTGCTTAATATTAATTTTCCCTTAAATGCGGTCGGGGAGACTTGAACTCCCACACCCGAAGATACGAGTACCTAAAACTCGCGCGTCTACCAATTCCGCCACGACCGCTTAATTAAATTTTAGTTTAGCGAGGTATATTTTAAAAATATTTTTTACTTAAGATCCTTAATTTGACACATAATACTAGGCTCAATAATTTTAGAAAGATTTAAAAATGTTTGATATTGTTATGCAATCACTATGAATTATTGGTTATATTACTTATAGATTAAAAGAAACAATTTCAAACTTAACTAGTAAAAAGAAAAATATTCAAACTAATTCCTCCAAGACATTTAACTGGAACAGGGAGATCAAAAATTATGTCGATCCTCCTAATTTTTGGAATCCCACATTAGGTTTGTTTTTTGGTGGTTATTTTCTTGCTTTTCTGAGTATATGGCAGTGGTACCGCGGTATTTGGCCTCTACCTCTTCTAGTTGCCACTGCATTTCTTGCTCTTCATATTGAAGGAACCGTGATACATGATGCATGTCATAAGGCTGCCCATCCTGTGCCATGGATAAACCAAGCAATGGGACATGGATCAGCTATACTCTTAGGCTTCAGTTTCCCAGTTTTCACTAGAGTCCACCTACAACATCACGTTCATGTAAATGATCCCAAAAATGATCCAGACCATATTGTGAGTACTTTTGGGCCTATTTGGCTTATTGCTCCAAGATTCTTTTATCATGAAATATTTTTCTTTCAGAGAAAACTCTGGAGAAAATATGAATTACTACAGTGGGGAATAGAAAGATCGATATTTATAACAATAATTTTAGCTGGCTTAAAATTTGACTTTATGAACTTAATTTATAATTTATGGTTTGGTCCTGCATTAATGGTTGGAGTCACTTTGGGTATTTTCTTTGATTATCTCCCTCATAGGCCATTTCGCTCAAAAAATAAATGGATAAACTCTAGAGTTTATCCAGGCAAATTTTTGAATATCCTCATAATGGGTCAAAATTATCATTTAATCCATCACCTATGGCCTTCAATCCCCTGGTTTGAATATAAAATAGCTTACGAAAAAACAAAACCTTTATTAGACATCAAAGGTTCACCTCAAAGAGTAGGGATTTTTGAAACTAAAGGTGATACTTTTAATTTTATTTATGATCTACTTATAGGGATAAGAAGTCACAAAAGTAAAAAAGGAAAACTTAGAAAAATAATAAATTCATTCCAAAGTTTTAAAATAAGAAAAATTTTACTAAAGATAGTTAATAAGACTTATATCGGTGGTAACTAGCTATTCATTAATAATTTTTGGCACTTTGAAAAATTTATTTTCTCTTGAAGGTGCCAAATCTAAAATTTCCTCCGAATTTGCATAGTTTTTCTTTTCATCTTTTCTCAATACATTGACCACTTCTATAGCTCTAGTAGTGCATGGAATATCATCGGTATAAATTTTCTCAAGTTGTTTAATATATTCCAAAATTTTTTCTAACTGTTCTGCATGCTGATTAATCTCACTCTCATTTAGTTCTAGTCTTGCTAATTGTGCTACTTTTTTAACTTCATCACTACTAATTCGTTTCATATGCTTTTACTTAATAAAAATTCAATTTCAGTATAGATATTAAAGGATTTTCACAAACATTACTTAAGTCTTTAGTAAATTAAACAAAATTGATAACAATATATTTATAAAATCACATAACAAGAAAAAAATTTTTTTATGCTTCAAAAGCTAGACTTTATAGTATTTCACCGTTAAAAATAAGCTTAGATAAGTATTTAAAAATAGATCAACAATCTTTTAAAAAAAATTTTTTTTACCGACACTCCAGGCTTGTAGCACCTGACTTAATTGGATGTTATCTGATTAGAAATAGAAGTGATAAAGGGCTAATAAAAGGAATGATAGTTGAGACTGAAGCTTATTCACAAGAAGAAGAGGCTTGCCATGGATATAATAAAAAAACTCCTTCTAATAAAGTATTGTTTGGTGAGCCAGGAAGATTTTATATTTACAGATCTTACGGAATTCATCATTGCTTGAATATTGTTACTGATAAAGATAATTTTGCAAGTGGTGTTTTAATAAGGGCGGTTTATATATCAAATAAAAACGAAAGGTCAGCTTCTGGTCCAGGATTAGTAACCAAAACATTTGAAGTAGATAATAAATTCAATTCCCTCGAAATTCTTAATAATAAATGTTTGTGGATTAGCAAAGGAAAGTCATATTTAGAGAAAAAAGATTTAATTCAAACAACAAGAATTGGCATTTCTAAAGCAAAAAATATAAAATGGCGTTGGTATCTTAAAAGGAGCAGAAGTATTAGTAAAAGGGAAAAAGGTGATAGAAATCCTAATTTAAAAAATTCAACTAATAATTTGTCTGGTGTAACATAATGGGAAATTGGCCTCACAAACATATCCTCACACTTTCAAATTTCTCAATAGATGATTACAAATCAGTTTTTGAGTTAACTGAAAGATTTAAATCTCTTAATAATGCCGGGACAAAAAAAATACCTGCTTTACAAGGAAAGTTAATAACATCAATATTTTTTGAGGCTAGTACTAGAACTCGCAATAGTTTTGAGCTTGCTGCCAAAAGGCTTTCTGCAGATGTTCAAAGCTTCTCTCCTTCTTCAAGTTCTTTAAGTAAAGGAGAAACTCTCATAGATACTGCACTAACATATGCTGCCATGGGGTCTGATATTTTAGTCATTAGACATTCATCTAGCCATATACCTCTAGAAATTTCCAAAAAACTCGATGCATCTAAAGCAAAAACATCGGTTCTTAATGCTGGTGATGGTTTACATAGCCACCCTAGTCAAGGATTGCTAGATCTTTATACATTAATAAAATTCTTTTCTCCAAAATTACTGAAACCAGAGATATTAAATTCTAAAAAAATATTAATAGTTGGTGATGTAATTCACTCTAGAGTTGCAAGATCAGATCTTTGGGCATTGACCGCATTCGGGGCAAACATAATCTTGTGTGGTCCGCCAACACTTATTCCTGAAGAATTTACTGATTTTGTAAGTAGTTCTCCACCAAATCAATTAAGAGACCCTATTTCTTCAAGAGGTTCTATCACAATTTCGAGTTCATTGGAAGAATCCATTAAATATGCAGATGCAGTAATTGTTTTAAGATTACAAAAAGAAAGAATGATAGAGAATTTATTAAGCAGTATTAAATCGTATAGTGAAAATTATTGTTTGACTCCAGAAAAACTATCCTTGAATTGTAAAGATATTCCTATTTTGCACCCAGGGCCTATTAATCGTGGCGTTGAAATCAGCAGCAGAATTGTTGATGAATATCCAAATTGCTTAATAAATGATCAAGTTTCAAATGGTATTCCTACAAGAATGGCTTTACTTTATCTATTAAGTAAATTCAATAATTAAATTTAAAGCAATTTTAGACTTTCAGTAAAAAAACCGTAAAATAAACCTAATCTTAAAGAATCAAGTAATAATACTAATATTTTTTTTCTTTTATCAAAACGTAATCTACGTCTTAATTTTATCAAAATTTCAATAAAAAAAACTGATAAAAAAGCTCCTACCGGGTCAATTAATTCAACAACTGCACTTATCATTCCTAATGAACTCCCAAAAAAGTAACCAGTCAAAACAACAGTTAAAGCTAAAGAATATCTACGCCATGGATTTACTGCCCATTGGCTTAAACTGTCAAAAGTTTCAATAACTATTCGTTGAAATCTAGTCTTTTGGGGTTTAATAAACATTCTGAATAATAACTAATTACTTGATCTATTCATAATTTTATTTAACTTTAGGATTACCTTCAATTAATTCAAGTAAAGCTTCCATTTGGGCAAGAATTCCTCTTATTTCTCCAGGTTCAGGAAATAATCCATCATCTTGAATTCCTAAATGCATTTCTCTTAATTCCTGCCTTAAATAACGCAAATGACTTACTATTTGCTCTTTTTTTGTTTGTGACATAATTGATATTTCGTAATTCTTAGTCTAAATAATTTTTTTTCTTAAGGAGAATTAATAATTTGTGTCTAGAATTATAATATAAAAAATTTAATAGATTCAATATTTTTATTATTTTTGAAAAATTTTTCAAAGTGAGCAATAT